>Ga0209047_1000644_pt1 | contig 29349 bp, 23 predicted proteins | sample SaaInlV_165m_DNA_3_FD_184681 | JGI IMG/M metagenome (GOLD analysis project Ga0209047, IMG submission 184681) | Marine microbial communities from expanding oxygen minimum zones in the Saanich Inlet - Saanich Inlet SI037_S3LV_120m_DNA (SPAdes)... | ecosystem: Environmental > Aquatic > Marine >...
CAGTGGCAACGTAATTTTTCGCATGGTCCGCCCCCAAGTGGCTCCACAAATAGCCGAAGCCTCTTCCAATTTATTATCAACCTGTCCAAGTGCTGCGGATACGGTACGGAAGATATAAGCGATCCGTCTTACACAATAGGCCAGAATGAGGATTGTGCTTGTACCACTAAGAATGATCCAACCACTGTTAAATGTTGTAAGAAAGGCAACACCTGTCACGATCCCTGGTAATACGAATGGGAGCATGATGGTCAAATCCAATGCCCATTTTCCAAAAAATCGACGACGGACAGATGTGTATGCCGTCAAAGTACCGAACACAACACAAATCACTGTGGCTGAACTGGCTAGGATGATGCTGTTGGTGAAGGGGACTTGAACCTCGGACAGGATTCGAAAATAGTTATCAAAACCAAACTCTGTTGGAAACAATGTTCCAATCCAACGCACGGCAAATGACGAATAAAACACCATGATGTGTGGAGTCAAGGCAATCAATAAAAGTCCCCAACAATAGGTGTTCGCAAAGATCCTGGCACCGAGACCATTGATTTGGACCGCACGGCGAGTGCTCCCGGTTACGGTCACATGACCACGTCCCTTGTTGACGTGGCTCATCAGCAGAATGGCCAGAAGCGTCAGCAGAACATTCACCATTGCAATGGCCGAAGCACCATTCAAGTTGAAGAACCCATGGACTTGAAAATAAATCATTGTCGGCAACACATAGTATTCCCCACCCAATATTGCTGGTACTCCAAAGTTTCCAAGTGCCTTAATAAACACTATGATTGCACCCGCTGCAATGGACGGGATCACTAGCGGAAACGTAATCGTTCGCATTATTCTCCAACGCGGAGCACCCATCACTAAAGCACTCTCTTCGATATAGGGATCTGCAGCAGCAAGCGATCCTTGGACGATGAGCAACACATACGGGTAATAGCTCAATGATAGTGCTAAAATGATTCCGGTCGGGCCGTAGATAATAGGCATCTCAATTCCGAACCAAGTTTGGAGATAGTGAGTGATGATCCCACTTTTTCCGAAAAGCGTGATCCAGGCATAGGCTCCAATAAAGGGTGGCGAAATCAGCGGAATCACCGAGAGGGAAAGCAAAACATTCCTGAATGGCATAGAAATTCGACTGATTGCAAATGCTGCCGGAAGAGCAAGAAGTGTTGAGAAAAAGGTCGCTGCCAGACTAACGACCATCGAGTGCATAAAGGCTTTTTGGTAAGCAATGCTTATGAAAAATCTCTCAAAATTATATAACGTAAAGTTTGCAAAATCGATTGTTTCACCACTCTTGATGAAGCTGTAAATTACTGATTTGCTAATCGGGTAGAGCAAGAAGGCAAACAGGATTAAAACTGTCAATATGCCAGTTAGGTAAGGCAGCCAGTCGAATTTTCGAACGAGCTTATCGTCAGACTTCGTATTAGCGGGCGTCATCAGCTGTTTCCCTTATGAAAGAGGATTGCGTCCGGCTCCTCTATACCGATTGAAGCTTTAGAGCCTTCTTCAATTCCGGAAATAGGTCGAGGAGAATCAACAAACACCTCATTTCTTGAATCTTGACAATTGACAATATAACGTGTGTAACTTCCAAGGAACATGATTCTACGAACGGTGCAAGACAAGCTGGCACTGTCGGAAGTACTAAGGCTGAGATGTTCCGGGCGGACCATCACTATCCCATCAAAGTTAGGCTCAATTGACCCTACTTCATCTTTGTTAAGGGTGACAAGAGAAGTCAGTTCGAGCTCAAGTCCTTTGGTCAGAGTCACTTGAACCCCTGATCCATTTCGATTGGTGATGTGGGCCGGAAAATAATTTGCTTGTCCGATAAAATCTGAAACAAAGAGAGATTGAGGTTTAGCATAGACTTGATGAGGTGTCCCAACTTGCATGAGTTGTCCTTGATTGAAAACCGCCAGACGGTCTGACACAGACATGGCTTCCTCCTGATCATGCGTGACATAAATTGACATAATTCCTAAATCTTTCTGAATGCGATGGATTTCCTCGCGCATTTGTACTCGCAGTTTTGCATCCAGGTTGGCCAATGGTTCATCGAGAAGCAGCATCCCAGGATTATAAACCAGTGCTCTTGCGATGGCGACTCTCTGCTGTTGTCCACCGGAAAGATCTGGTGGAAACCGAGAAGCCAGTTCAGACATCACCAATAGATCCAAGATATGGTTAACAAGTTCAGTGATTGTGGTTTTAGATACTTTCCTAATGTGCAACCCGTAGGCAACATTCTCAAAAACGGTGAGGTGCGGGAATAAAGCATAGGACTGAAAAACCATGCCGATGTTGCGTTGAAATGTTGAGAATTTGTTAAAATCCTGGCCATCAAACAAAATATTTCCCGATGTGATGACTTCCAACCCAGCAATCATGCGTAGCGTTGTGGTCTTGCCACATCCTGAAGGGCCAAGCATGGTGAAGAATTCATCACCATGAATCTCTAAATTAACCGAATCAACGGCTGTGAATCGATTATTTTCTGTTTCGAAAACCTTACTCAAATTTTGTACTTGAAGTATATGGGAAGACATTTTAGAAAACTCTTTCAAATTTGTTTTTTGGAGTGCAGAATCAAAATAGTTCGGTCATCTGTAAAACAACCGTCAAATGATCCTTTGGTGCTTGCAAAATCACCAACCTTTTCAGGGTCTTTGATTTCAACTTGAGCAATGTGCTCTTCCCAATTTGTAATTTGTGTTTCTTTTGGACAACCGAAGTAGCCATCACTGAATAGTTCGATCGTCTCGATATCTTTCGTTTTGTAGTCAAACTGTTTGATTAGATCTCTCGGGATAGGGAAACCATTGATACATGGGAATCCAAGAGGGTGGATTCGATTCATATAAATACTTTGTTTGCGTATTCCACCCAGTAGGGCTTTCTTTACGACTGATCCATCAACTTTTTCCTGGATGTGTTCTAAATCCTTAAAAGCAACTTCCATCAATAGTTGAAGCGCATCTTCGTTGATCCATTCTGACCAATCAAGGAGTTCTGAACCCAATCCGTTGACGGTATAAGCACGAGCAATTTCGTTTCTTTTCGTTCCAACCACTCCCTGTGAACCTAGGTGATACCAGACGGCTTTCCGGATAGATGAGCAGATGTCATCCATGGGGTTCTGGAAGAAGAAAATGTCCAGGCCATTGATCCGTAATCCGCAATCTCCGATAATGATGAATCGGAAAGAAGACTGCCCCTCCAACGCAAGAACCAGCTGGGCTCCAAATTGCGTAGTCGGGTCCGTCTTGATTGATAGAGTGGAACCCATTTCCTTGTGAATTTCCTGAAAACGCTCCACAAAGCAACGAATGAGCCAATCTGCTTCAATTTCTTCCGGTTGTTTAGTTTGGCATTCGTGACGAATTACTTCTTCAATCACCTTGCCTGCCACTTGCCCACCAGTTTTACCTTGGTAGCGAAGTCCTGACTTATCGCTAACACCATCGATAACGGCATAAGCATAGCCCGGTAAGGTGATGCAACGATCTTCATTTCGGTTCGGATGCTGAGGGTCCTTAGCCAGTGATAAAAAACCAATATCAAAGCTCGTTGTGCTCGGCATTATGTAAATTATTTAGAGTTGAAGATGTCATCGAACTTAGCGATGTTTGCTTTACGATCAGAAGCTGCTTTCTTAGCATTGTAAGGAAATGTTGGTACATCGGCGGTGGGAATCTGTCCCTTTGGAGCTGTCACGTCTTTCCGCACAGAACGACGATTGCGCAGACTAACCATAATTTCATGGGCTTCTCGTGAATTAGCGAAATCGAGGAAGACCTTCCCATTCCCCGGATTTGGCCCACCTTTTATGAGACCGTTTGCATCGAAACGTAGGCCCGTTCCCTCGCCTGGGTAAACAGCATCAACCGAATAACCCTTATCACGCATTTTGATAACATTATAATCACCCGTGATGCCAACAGCGATTTCACCTTTGGCTACATTCTGGTAAACCAGTTTGGAGGATGTTACGAAAGTCGTATTTTTAACTACTTTCTTAACCAAAGCCCACCCATGTAACTGGAGCATCTGAGCTAATTGGGCATATGCCGAACCCGAAAGTGCAGGATTGGCCATAATTATTTTACCATTGAATTCTGGCTTACCGAGATCTGCCCAGCTTTTCGGGCCAGTGTTTACAGGCATCAGTTTCCGATTAACGATAAAGGCTTGCAGCGGCATGGAAAACCCGTAGTACTGATAACCAGCAGCAACCACTTTCCTTTCAAAATTATGGTCTTCTTTGGACTTGTAAGGCGCGAAGAGGTCAACTGCAGAATCATAAGCCTCGACACTTGCGCCTATCAACACGTCACCAAGCGGATTAATCTTTTCAGCTGCTATACGAGTAAAAAGTTCGCCAACACCAGCATTAATCACGTCAACTTCAATTCCTGGATTCTTCTGCTTGAATGCTAGAATTACTTTTGAAACCAGTTTAGGGTTGGTTGCGTTGTAAACAACTACTCTACCCTCAGCAAATACGATAGTGTGGGAAGCAAAAATAACAGCACCAATGATGGTAGCCAAACTCATTTTTCCAGACCATCTGGCAAAATTTAGTAATGTTTTCATATTGTCTCAATTTATATGAAGGTTTATAAAATTGCAGTTTAAATATTAAACAGCAGTTATGGTTAATTTCTTTATGTCATGTCATAGGCACCTCCGTTTAAGGTTTATAAACTAGCAGAAGATTCTGAATCCAAGTATAAGCGAGCATGTTTCATGGTTCTTAAAATTGATCCAGGGGTTTTTTCAGAAACTGGCTCATTAAGACAGGAGCGTACAGCTTCAGCCTTGCGTGTTTCGGGCACAATACAAAGGATCGTTTTCGGTGCTAGCAAAGCGGGAATCGTCAGAGTTATCGCATGAGTGGGGACTTCTGAAAGCGAGCGAAAATGTCCCTCACCGACTTGCTGCCTGCGACTGACTTCCGCAAGTTTAACAATTTTTACCCAGCGCGGATCGCTGAAGAGGGCATCAGGAGGATCGTTGAAGGCGATGTGTCCGTTCTCGCCCCAACCCATGGCAACAAGATCAGCTGGATGATCCCTGAGTAGTTGTTCATAGTCCCTACAGGCCTGTTCGATATCATCCGGACTATTTGGTACCGGATGAAATGCTCTGGGATTCACATGCTGAATGAAGTGTTCCTTCAGAAAAAGCGGGAAACTGGCTGGGTGAGTTGGAGCCAGCCCAAGATATTCATCCATATGGAAGATCCTCACTTTATTCCAGTCGATTCCGTCCAATTCCTTCAATGCGTGAAGGAATGTTAACTGTGAGTTGCCAGTGGCGAGTATAATACTGGCTTCACCACGCTCTGAAATCGCTTTTAAGATCTGTTTCCGGGCATCCAAAGCAGCGGCTTGCCCCATTGCTAAATTATCGGCATATATTGAGACAGGCAGAGAATCTACCTGTATATTTTTTATTGGTAGTGGAGTCATCATTTTATGATTACGGTTTCATCAGATAAGATATATTTCAGGAAGATTTTTTTCAAATCTTCAGGTAATGAGTTTGCGTTATAAAGTAAAAGAAGGATCAGAGAAATAGTTCATGCAGATTCTGACAGTTTTATTTTTGTTTAGTTCCTATCCATCGGATGCCGGAAGTGTCCAGGAGAGAATTCCTCGATTCCAGAGATATTGGCATAACTAGAATCAACCCACTCCATGGGATAGCCATGGCTGAAATTGCTGGCGTTAGCCAGTCTTTCGTGGTGCTCAGGCGATAAGTTCCATTCAGAAACATGGAGGGAATCATTCAATTGTTCCACTGTGCGAGGGCCGATGATTACCGAAGTGACACGCCGGTCATACAGCAACCAAGCGAGAGAGAGTTGAGAGAGGTTTTTGTTAGTTTCATTCGAAATCATCTTAAGTTCGTCAACTACGTCAAACGCAGCATCACTAAAGTAACGTGGGATATCGATGTTTTTGCGGTAGGAAATTCGCGAACCCTCAGGAGGTGCTTGATCCCTTTCATAACGTCCACTCAGAAATCCGCTAGCCAACGGACTCCAGCAAAGCAACCCTAATCCTTGATCCGCACAAGCAGGAAGAATTTCACGTTCTATATCGCGTCGTACTATGTTGTATAGATGTTGACCGCTGATGAAACGCTCTAGTCCGTAGCGTTCCGCAAGTGCATTGGCCTTGACGATCTGCCATCCGTAATAATTGCTGCAGCCAATGTAACGCACTTTACCTTGTCGAACGAGATCGTCAAGTGCTCTCATCGTTTCCTCCATCGGTGTAAACCAATCGGGACCGTGAACTTGGTAAAGGTCGATGTAATCCGTTTTCAATCGTCTCATGCTGTTTTCAACGGCCTCAAGAATATATTTTCGTGAGAGTCCTTTGGAGTTGGGACTATCACCCATACGGAACCAGGACTTAGTAGCGATGACCAAGTCTTCACGCTGGTGATCTCGCAAAGCTAGTCCAAGCATCTCTTCTGAAATTCCATCACTGTAGATGTCTGCTGTGTCGATAAAATTTCCCCCTGATTCAATGAATTCTCCAAGAATTTTGCTGGAGACCTCCTTGTCGCATCCCCAATTCTTCATCCCAAAGTTCATCGTGCCAAGGCATATCCGAGAGACTAGCAACCCAGATCTTCCCAAATAACGGTAATTCATACGAAGTCTTTACTTTTCAATGTTTTGATCGTGAAATATCATGTGTTAATCATTAATTTTAATTGACTCTGTAGCAAGTCTTTTAAGAATGCGCATGGAGTAAATCAACGCTCTGGGTAAGTGAAAGGGATCCTTTACTGGAAGATTTTTCAAATACGGTTTCATTGGTATCCCATCACGGTTCAAATTGTGAAACCATTCTCCATGCTCTTTGTTTGGGAAGTGGGAAAAAGTATATTCGTGTACTTTCCAGTACCATTCTATTGCCCATTCGGCATGATTGATTTCATAAGCTTGCAACAACGCAAGCAGGCTTTCTGAGTGTGGCCACCAAATTTTAGCATCAGGCATGTGCCAAGCTGCTATTCCCTTGTCGGCGTGGCACGCCAGACGAATTCCACCAAAATCCGAATCCCAACCTAATTCCAGATGCCAACGTATTGTTTCCAAAGCAAGATTTACCCGATCAGAAAGACCGTGATAGCTGTAGATACGTGCCATGAACCACATGCTTTCAATTACATGACCGGGAACAATCGTTTTACCTATATCACTGTCTACGAGTTCTCCTCCTGGACGGACGAATTCGTAGAGCAGTTTTTTTTCTGGTTTGAGATGTTGCGTCATTATTCGTTCTGCCAGTAATAAAGCACGGTCTTTAATATCCTTATTTCCAGACAAACAGCCAAGATCATGAAAAACCAGTGCAAAAATCATCAGCGGACCGTGCGCTTGGAACCCAGTTGGGATCGGATGCGGTTGAGTTTGGAAACTTGAATGATCGTCTAGTTGAAGGCTAACATGCTTGTATGAGTCCAAGCAAACTTCCAAAGCCTCTGAATCTCCCGTTGCCCTTGCAAATTCAGTTAAACCGTAAATACAAAAAGCATTGACATAAATGCTCTGTGACGCCTTTTTTGGAGAGCCATCCACATTCAAACTGAAGAACCAGTCTCCGTTGGGTGTGCGCCCTTTATCAATAAGTAACCTGGCTATCGGCGTAGCTAGTTCTAGCCATTTAGGATCGCCGTCGAAATCGTTGTACAGCGAACTGAGCATCCAGAGCGCCCTGCCTTGAGACCATAAAAATTTTTCTGTGGAAATCAGTCTTCCATCATCATTCACACAGTTGTTGAACCCCCCACGCTCGTGATCTAAACAATTTTCCAACCAGAAAGGCATAATTTGCTGCATCAGGTGGTTTTCAAAATACTGCAACAGTTCATGAAATTCAAGCCGTTCTGTGGTCTTGTAATTCATGCAGTTGTATGGGAGTTTAAATTTTTCATACTATTATGAACTGTGACCATACTGTCCCCCTCATATAAATTATTTCTTTCCCAGATCATTTATAATCTGACTTTTCTCTGTATATGTCTCTGCTTTCATTCATGATCCCAAATCGTAATGCTCTTCAAAACTCTTGATGCCTACTGTTCTAATCGCCGTGTCTGGAACCTTCTTAATCGGGGTATAGCGTGGGTGATTAGATTCCTTGTAAGGATTGTTGCGTGCAGCGTTATAGCAGCAAATCAGTGACCAACGCGGATTAGGAGAACGGTTTTGATCGGAGCGATGGAGCAGGTTGCAATGAAAGAATAAAGCATCACCAGGTTCCATTTCAACATAGACAAGATCAAAAATTTTCATGGATTCCGCTACACGCTCGATTTCGGCTCCTACTTGGTCTCCTATTTGTTGATGATTAATACGCCCCAGATGATGTGATTGCCGCAAGACCTGTAAGCATCCGTTTCCCGTGGTTGCCGGATCTACAGCGATCATTACGCTGGCTAAAAGTGGCTGGAGGCATCCGTTTTGATACCAGTAACCATAGTCCTGATGCCACTCCCATGCTCCACCGATTTTTGGTTCCTTAAAAATCATTTTGGAGTGGTAGTGATAGACCTCGCCATCAAGCAACACTTCCATGCTGTTCACAATCCGATGGCATCTGGCAAACATGCCATAGATTGTATCTCCCGGATGATTCCAAAGTGACATACGAATGGCGCCACCCTGCCCGTCCTTTCTCTCTTGGCTCCTTCGATCAAGTTCACGGTCTTGCTTGGCAGAACTGCTGAGCAGACTGATCTCCTCCTCATCAAACAACTTCTTAATGATAAGGTACCCATCTCTCTGGTACGCTTTGATTTGTTTATGATTTAATTTCATATAAAAATATTGGAAAGATTTCTTAATTATTTTTTATACAGAATTACTCTTATATAATTTACTCATATTTTTTTAATACGTAAGTCAGAGAAAAGGGATAGCTCCGCCATTTGCGTTACATAATGTTTCGCATTGGACTTGGTTTATGTGGCCGTTATACTAACTTAACCTGATTTAATTGATTGTGTATTTAATTTTTTAAAACACATAACTACCTAACTATAAAATCACCAAGACGTCTTTCATACATTTTTGACTATAACTTTAGTCTATAGGCTTTTTTTACGAGTCTATATGCAAGGTCAACAGCAACCTCCCTAGCATCATTTTCATTGATTCGGTGTTCACACACCAATTCTGCAAGATAGCGACAATCCACCCGACGAGCCATATCATGGCGCGCAGGAATAGAAAGGAAAGCACGTGTGTCGTCATTAAACCCAACTGTATTATAGAATCCAGCTGTTTCTGTTGTCATACGACGATAGCGTAGCATTCCATCTGGACTGTCAAAAAACCACCAGGCAGGTCCAAGTTTAAGACATGGATAGTGACCAGCCAAAGGAGCTAATTCTCTGCTGTATGTAGACTCATCCAAGGTAAATAAAATCAATGTCAATTTTTTTTCATTGCCAAAACGGTTCAGTAATGGGAGCAATCCTTGAACATAATTAGTTGGCTGAGGAATGTCCGCACCTTTATCACTGTTAAATTTCAGAAACAGTTCACTATTATGGTTCCGAAATGATCCAGGATGTAACTGCATGACCAAACCGTCATCTAAACTCATTTTGGCCATTTCGGTTAGCATTTGTCCTCGAAACAATTCTGCTTCAGAATCATTCATATTTCCTTTGAGTGCTTTTGAAAACAATTTCTCACATTCATTTTTTTCTATATCCGCAGTAAACGCACTTGGATGTCCATGATCTGTTGAAGTGGCTCCCAAAGTTTTGAAGAACTCTCTGCGTGAAGATAACGCGTTCAAGTATCCATGCCAAGTTTTACAGTTTTCATGTGTCAACAGGCCTAGTTCTTCTACATTTTCTGCAAAATTTTGTGAACTCGGATCGACGACCTGGTCTGGACGGAATGAGGTAATGATATTGCCTTTCCAACCTGAATTTTGAATATTTTTATGATGACGCAAGTCGTCTAACGGTGACTCAGTAGTTGTGAGAGTTTCAATTTGAAAGCGATCAAACAGTGCTCTAGGCAGAAATTCAGGCTGATTTAGTTTGTCCTGAATTTGATTGTATATAGTTTCAGAAGTTTCAGGTGAAAGAGACTCCCTTACACCAAATACGAAGTACAAAGCATGATCTAACCAGATACGTGACGGAGTGCCTCGAAATAAATATTGAAATTCAGAAAATTTATTCCATATTTTTAGTGGATCCTTTTCAATGTACGTCCCTTCTGACGAATTAATCCCAAGTTCTTCTAATGCAATCCCTTGGCTGTAAAGCATCCTGAAAAGGTAATGATCAGGGGTTATAAAAAGTTCTGATGGGTTTCCAAACGGTTTGTTATTGGCGAACCATGCTGGGTTTGTGTGTCCGTGTGGACTGACGATGGGGAGATCTTCTACTTCTTGAAATAATCGCCTAGCTACAGAACGAACTGTAGTGTCAGTCGAGAACAATCGATCTGGATGAAGAATTAATTGATTAAATTTAGTTTCCATCATTACCTAAAAAATGGGATCTTATACACGAAAGGCTTGACAACACGTAATTGATATATCAAAATGATATATCAATTATTGAAAATTTCAAGGATATTTTTAATTTTCTTTTTTTACTGATTGTCATCCAGAATACCTTAGTCAATCATATAAAGAGCTTACCCTTTATCAGGTACTTTCTATTGATAAGAATCCATGATCGCTTTCATATTTTTCTCCATTAGGGGTGTTAACTTGAGACCGGAGAATTGGAAAATGTAGAGAAAGTCACGTTTTACATGTTTTAGAGAGTGCCTTAAATCGTAATAATATGCTCCGCAGTAAATGATACAAGGAGGAAAGAGTCCCGTAATAAAGGTTTGCAGACTGTAAGAAACATCAAATTACAATTATAAAAAATAAAATATTAATAAATACCGATGGAACTTCATGTATTATATTTCTAATAGATCTCCTCTTCCGGAATCTTCTGTAATTGTCAGTGGGGAAAATATTGTTCCACAGGTATATCAAATTTTATATAAGTCAATAATTTCACTCTGGTTGAAACCTGGACAACGATTGAGAGAAAAAGAAATTTGTAAGCAATTACAAATTTCACGTACCCCAGTTCGAGAAGCATTATTGAAATTAGCTGATGAAAGACTGATAGTAATACTTGATCGATCTGGCACCTATGTATCTAGAATTAACATTAAAGATGTTCAGGAAAGTCAATTTATACGGGAATCTCTGGAAACCGCTACGGTTCGTTACGCTGTAAAGAATTGTAATACAGATCTGGCTGAAAAATTGTCAATTTTGATTGAACAACAACAACAGTGTGTCAAAGATGATAACCGATTAAGACTGTCTGAGTTAGATGACTTGTTCCATAGAACAATTGTTGAATTTCAGTTTTCAAGTCGAATTTGGAAAATCATAAATAATGCCAAAGCACAAATGGATCGAGTGCGAATTCTGGCTCTACCTTTGCCAAGAAGGGCTACTGAAATTGTAGAAGAGCATTCAAGAATTTATGAGGCACTATGCTCCGGGAATGAGACACAAGCAGTAGATGCCATGTCTTTCCACCTAAACACAGTCTTCACCTCTTTGGAACAATTACTGGAAAAACACCAAGAATATTTTGAAGAATAATCAGGTTAATAATATAAAATTGATATTGACACAATGAACCCGGAAAAAACTGAGAGAGTTCCCCGTTTGACATCTGTCCAACTTTTGGCTGAAGAAATACCTAAGCCGAGTTATGATCGAAATTCACTGAAAGTAGGTATTGTACATTTCGGAATTGGAGCCTTTCATCGTGCTCATCAAGCAGTATACTTGGAAGAAATTTTAGGACATGATCCCAGCGATTGGATGATTTGCGGGGTGAGCCTTCTCCATTCCACCACACGTGACCAAATGTCGCCTCAAAATTCGCTTTACACAGTTGCGGAACGCTCTGAAAGGGGTGACAGTCTAAAAGTGATTGGTTCTGTGAAAGAAGTATTGTTTGCACCAAAAGAACAATTAGAAGTCTTAAAACGACTTGCTGATTTTCAGACAAAACTGGTAACTCTGACCATTTCAGAGAAAGGATATTGCCATGATCCGTCTTCCGGCAAGTTACTGAAAAAACATCCTGACATCTTACATGACCTTGCCAACTACCAGTTTCCAATGAGCGCCATTGGATATTTGGTTGCCGGATTGGATTTAAGGTACAAGGCCGGACTTCCTCCTTATACTGTTTTGAGCTGTGATAACCTCCCAGAAAACGGGAACATGCTAAGAAATTTGGTGCTTGAGTTTTCCAAAATAGTCAATCCTGGATTAAATCAATGGATAACAGATAAAGGATGTTTCCCTTCTAGTATGGTAGATCGAATTGTGCCTGCAGTAACAGAAAATGACAAATTGTCCATTACGGAACAATTAAAGTGTAGAGATGAAGCTGCTGTGATTTGTGAACCTTTTAGACAATGGGTAATTGAAAATAAATTTGCATGTGGTCTACCAGATTTTCAAAGCGTTGGTGTTCAACTTACTGATGACATTAGGCCGTATGAAGAGATGAAACTCCGTCTGCTTAATGGCACACACTCGACGATCGCATATCTTGGTTTTCTCGCGGGTTATGAGTATGTTTCCGATGCAATGCTTGATTCTACTTTTTTGAAATTTATTCGTGAAATGATGGACGAAGAAATATCACCTACTTTAAAAACACACCCTTCCATAGATTTAGCTGAGTATAAAGTCGCACTTTTAGACCGTTTTAAAAATCCAGGTTTGCGTCATCGAACTTGGCAGATTGCTATGGATGGTTCACAAAAAATACCTCAACGTCTATTGAATACCGTCCGTGAACAAATTCTCCACAAACGTCCTTTCTCAAAAATATCCTTAGCTTTAGCCGCATGGATGCGGTTTATTTTGGGAGTTGACGAATTTGGTAAAGCAATTGAAATCTGTGATCCAATGAGTGAACGGTTTAAAAAAATAGCTTTTGAAACAGGTTTGTTAGAATCAAAGAAAATTGTCTTTGAAAATTCTGAATCATACACACGGGCAATATTGGATATAAGAGAAATATTTGGTGAAGATCTATCGCAGAATTCATTATTTTGCAAGCAAATACAAAAAACATTTACAAGACTACTGAAAAACAGATCTACTCAATCTATTGCAATATTAGTTAATTAATAAATTTTAGTGTCGGTATATCTAGGATTTTGCATAGGACTTAGAAACATGCCGTGGATAACTTTCGGAATTAAATGGAGATATGGATTGCATACACCAAACTTGTTGGCCACCCTATGTTGATAAATTGAAAAGCAGAACTTCAACAATTTTAGAGTATCCCAACGGGGAGACATGCCAATCATTATTTACAAGAGTACCAAAAATAATTCTGGGACTTGAATAAGGGAACCGTATTTTAAAACCCAGTGCTAGCTGATTTTATCAAATCTAAGCAAGCCTTCCCTTGTTAAATAAAACAAATGATGTTATGAATTGGGTCCCCCTAAACCAACCAATTTGGAGACCATAGGCATAAATAGAAAACGAAAAACTAAATGAGTTCAAACTTCAATAAATTATTTATTTTAAACTTTATAAAATTAAAAACATTGTAAATTAATTATTTTCATGACACATTATGATTATTCTAATGTTTTAGCTTTAATTCATGAAAGTTCTTAATTTAGAAGAATTTTCAATTAATCATTTACAACGTCCAGCAAAAGGAGGATTACATGATCTAGTAAACGATAAATATTCTAAAGTTTTATGTATCATATTGAATTATATTGATAGGTTCGTTCATGATACGAATTTGTGTAATTTTTTAAAATTTGAATATCAATTATCTTAATTGTATTTTGGTTTATTAAAAAATATAATTTCAATATTAAAGTTAACCTACTAATTAAATAGGATTATATGTTTAATCTAAAATTAATAATTAAGGCTACCACTGTTGTTTTCTTATCAATTACTGTTAGCTTAATCTCATCAGTTTCTTTTGCTAAAACTGATGTAAGAATAATGTGGTATGGAGATGGTGAAACTGAAGGAGTTGCTTTTAAGAATCAGATTGCTAAATTTCACGCTTCAAATCCTAATATAAATGTTATAGTTGATGAGGTACCTTATAAAGCAATTCAAGACACGTTGCCTGTACAGTTAGCTGCTGGTGAAGGTCCTGATATAGCACGTGTTACTGATCTCGGTGGTCTTGCCAAATATTATAAAGACCTTACACCTTTCCTTAAAGATCCATCTTATTGGGAATCTTCTTATGGGCCTTTTTTGAAGTGGTACCGTTTACCAGGTGACAAAACTTCAATAAATGGCTTTCAATCAACTATGACTGTTACAGGCCCATATGTTAATAAAACATTATTCGAGCAAGCAGGAGTTAATCTTTTAGGCGCTGGAGCTACTTGGGATGAATGGGCAATTGCTGCAAATAAAGTGGCTAGTAAACTAAATATTGCAATTCCTATGGGATGGGATCGTTCAGGACATCGTGTAGCAGGTCCAGCGATTTCTATGGGTGCAAAATATTTTGGCGCAGATGGTAAACCAAAATTAGTAGATAGTGGTCTAAAGACTATGACCAGGATGTTATATGATTGGCATCAAAATGGTACAATGTCCAAAGACCTTTGGGGGTCAGTATCTGGTACAACTTATCACGCGCCAAATGAATGGTGGAATAATGCTGGAATGGTAATGATGATGAGTGGATCTTGGCAAATTAACAGATTTTCTAAAGAAGTTGGTGATGACTTTGATTGGTGGGCAGTACCTGCTCCATGCGGTCCATCTGCATGCACAGGAATGCCAGGAGGAAACGCCCTTGTTGCATTTAATGCTAATGAATCTGTTGGAAAAGTAATGGATTTTCTTGCAAGCAAAGAATCATTAAGAGAGTTTATCGGCGATGTTTTGGCTATACCAGGGCACTTAGATTTACAAGTTGATTACAAAACTGATAATCCACTTGCAAAACATGCATTAGAAACTTTTGCTGGAGCTGTTCCGACAATTGACTCTATTGCTTTTGATCTTCAAGCTCATGTAGATAACCGTATTTTGTTTAATGCTACTATTTCTAGACTAGGGCAGGCAATTGCAGGTGAAATGAGCCTAGAAGAAGCTTGGGTACGTATGGATAAAGATGTCACCAAACAACTTAAAGAAAAATACGGCAACTAATAGTATTTAATATTTAATAGCCGCCCTACGTAAAGGGGCGGTTTCTATTTCAAACTATTATTTCATATAATGTTCATAACCAATTATAAATTTAAAAATCAATTTATAAAGATTATTAGCAACCTTTTTGCTTTAATAATGAATGCAATAGATTTGTTAATGAGGCCGCTTCAAAAAATCATTGGTGTTAGAAGAATGCCTTATATATTTTTATTGCCTAACTTAATTTTTTTTGGATTATTTGTAATAATTCCTTTGGTTGTTAATATTTTTTTTTCTTTAACTGGCGGAACAGAGCTATATATTTCAAATAGAGACTTTTCTGGATTAAGGCACTATCAAACACTTTTTGATTGTCAAGATTATTTTAACCCAAATAGTTGTAATGAAGATTATTTTTGGAGAGGTATTTATAACACTATTACATTTGTATTTTTTCAAGTAATTTTAATGATATTTTTTTCTTTACTAACAGGGGTTATTTTAAACAAAAATATTATTGGCCGTGGTTTTTTTAGATCTGTATTTTTTTTCCCAGTTCTTTTGTCTCCTGTTGTTGTTGGTTTGATTTGGAAGTGGATATTATTAAAAAATGGAATATTAAATGCCATAATAGAATCAAATGGAGGAACGGCTATATCTTTTTTAACTGCACCAGGATTGGCCATGTCCTCAAGTATCTTTGTGTCAATATGGGCACATATGGGTTTCTATACACTTATAATTCTTGCGGGCCTCCAAGCAATTCCTCCAAATTTATATGAAGCAGCAGAAATGGATGGGACAAGTAAAGAAAGAACTTTTTGGCGTATAACGCTACCTCTTTTGTTGCCGAATTTAGTGGTGGTTTTTGTTTTAGCTTCTATAAAAGGTGTTCAAACATTTGATGAAATTTATGTTTTAACAGGAGGTGGACCTGGCACAGCAACATCATTGATTGTCCAGTATATTTATACAACAGGTTTTGCTGCAGCAGGACAAGTCCAAAACTTTGGTCTTGCAGCAGCAGCATCAATGGTTTTAGGTTTAGTACTATTAGTCTTAACACTAATTCAGTTATATATTGGGAGAGATAAAGAAAGTAAAACACAAGATATTTGATATGTCAGATAATATAACACATCTACTAAAATCAATAATTAAAAGGCGTTACAGTAATAAAATGCATTGGACTGATTATTTTTCCTACCTTTATTTATGTCTAGGAGTATTAATAATGTTTGGTCCTGTTCTCTGGTTGGGATTATCATCATTTAAGTCTGAATCAGCTGTCATGGAATATCCTCCTACAGTCCTGCCATTATCCCAAAAGTCAATTAAAATCGAAGGATATAAAAAAAATCTTTTGCTATACAAAGTAAAATTAGAAGACGGCAGTATAAAAGAATTAGCAGAAATTAAGCGAGTTGGCATTATTTCAAAGATGCTTGACCCTAAAAATCCTGAAATCAAGTATAAAGTCCCTATTGATAAAAGAGAAAAGATTAGAGAGTTTGATCTAGCTTGGACAAATTATAGTAATCCTCTAAAAAGATTAAATTTTGTTAATTTTTTTAAAAATTCAATTTTTGTGACTATTATTGCAACCATAATAACTTTAATAATTAATTCAATGGCTGCGTACAGCTTATCTATATATGAATTTAAAGGTAAAACGTTAGCACTTGTTTTTGTCATTGGCACCTTGTTGATTCCTTTAACAGTAATATTAGTACCTGTTTTTTATGTAGTATCAAATTTTGGAATGGTTAATTCTCTGTGGGGGGTAATACTTCCGGGCGCAGCTACTCCAACAGGTGTTTTTTTATTGCGTCAATATATGCTGACTTTACCGAGAGATTTGATTGAAGCAGCTAGGATGGATCATGCAAGTGAATGGTCAATTTACTGGCGTATTGTTCTTCCTTTGTCAATTCCTGCTATTGCTGTTTTAGCAATATTTTCAATTATGTGGCGATGGAATGATTTCTTATGGCCCTTAATCGTTTTAGGTAAGAACGAAGTCTATACTTTGCAAATTGCCTTAAATGCATTCCATGGAGAAATGACAGTACAATGGCATTATGTGCTTGCAATGACTGTTTTAACTCTGCTTCCAATTGCATTCATATTCTTTTACCTTCAAAAGTTTATTACAACAGGAATTGCTACAACAGGAATGAAATAATGGCATCTAAACCTTTAATTATTTTTGATCCATTTCCCCGAAATGAGGAAATGGTTTTTACACAAGATGTAGAGTTAGAGTTAAATAAAATTTCTCATTTAATTACTTATTTTGGCAGCAGAGCTCCAGATAAATTAATTGAAGAAAACTTATCAGAAGTCGAAATAATTGTAGGTCAAACAAATATGCCAAAAGAGAGATTAGATATGGCAACGAAATTAAAAGCAATTATTAATGTTAAGGCAAATTGGGAAGCAAATATAGATTATTTTGAAGCTCAACGAAGAGGAATATATGTTTTATCCGCAGCTCCAGCAATGGCTCCAGCAGTTGCAGAAGCCTGCATAGGATATGCTGTATCTTTAGCAAGAGGCACAATACATAATTATAATAAATTTATTAATAATGAAGAAAAATATGGAATAGCTGGTAATATAAACGCGTATACTTTATTTAATGCCAAGGTCGGTTTCATTGGTTTTGGTAACTTGGCAAAAAGTTTATTAAAACTTTTACAGCCCTTTAATTGCGAAGTATCTGTTTATGATCCTTGGTTATCAGATAGTTATCTCGAGACGCAGGGGGTTAAGCCAAATGAATTAAACGAAGTACTTTCAATGAATCAATTCATTTTCATTTTAGCGGGGGTTACAAGTGAGAATGAAGGATTTATTAATAAGGAAAAATTAGATCTTATTCAAAATGATAGTTCTGTAATTTTAGTTAGTAGAGCCGAAGTTTTAGATTTTGACTATTTTGTAAAGTTAGCAAAAAGTAATATTTTTAGGGCTGCTGCAGATGTCTTCCCAGAAGAGCCTGTACCTGTTGATTCTCCATATCGAAAAGCAACAAGTATTCTTTTTACTTCACATTTAGCAGGAGGTCTTCATTTCTCTTATAAAAATATAAGAGATATGATGATGGATGATATAAAACAAATTTTAAAAAATTATCCGCCAACAAGGTTACAAAGAGCAGAGCCAAGTCAAGTTCAATTGAGGAGAGATAGATGACTGAAATTATCTTAAATAATATTTTTAAAAGTTATGATCAAACAGAAGTAATACATGACTTTGACTTAAAAGTCGATAGTGGTAAATTTCTAGTTTTAGTGGGACCTTCAGGTTGTGGAAAATCAACAGTATTAAGAATTATTGCTGGTTTAGAAAAAATTACATCTGGAGAGATACTAATAGATGGTAAAGATGTTAGCAACATATCAGCTTCAGAGAGGGGCCTTGCAATGGTTTTTCAATCATATGCTCTTTACCCTCATATGTCAGTTTATAAGAATATGGCATTTTCATTAGAAAATTTAAAAATGAATAAAGATATCATTAATGAGAAAGTGAGAAGTGCTGCTAAATTATTACAAATTGAAGAGTATTTAGAACGAAAACCAAAAGCATTGTCAGGCGGGCAACGACAAAGAGTGGCTATAGGTAGAGCAATAGTTAGAGATCCAAAAGCTTTTTTATTTGATGAGCCACTTTCAAATCTTGATGCAGAGCTGAGAGTGACAATGAGAAAAGAATTGTCTGCATTACATGATAAAATTGGTGGTACGATGATTTATGTTACCCATGATCAGATTGAGGCTATGACATTAGCAGATCAAATTATTGTATTAAATGATGGATATGTTGCACAATCAGGAGCTCCACTAGAATTATATAATAAGCCAAATGATTTATTTGTTGCTGGATTTATTGGATCACCAAAGATGAATTTTATAAAAACAAATATTTCAAAAAATCAAAATAGTGAATCAATATTACAATCTGGCTCTTTGAATGTTCAAGTTCAAGATATCGATATTAATTCGAATAAAAACATTACCATAGGTGTACGCCCAGAACACATATTAGTTGGCGGAAAAGAAGAATCAGATATTGAAGTTAAAGTTAATTACTCAGAACAATTAGGTAGTGAGACTTATTTTTATTGTAGTGCTGAAGGAATGCCTCAATTAATTGTTCATCAAGCTGGACAAAATATGATTTCAAAAGGAGATAATTTATATTTGCGTTTTGATAGAACTTGTATGCATTTGTTTGGAAGTGATGGAAAAGCTATAACAAATAAAATAAAATAATGTTTTCAAATAAAATAGGAGTGGGAGTTATCGGCACTGGAATGGCAGCAAAACCCCATGCAAAAGCTTTAATTGATTTAAAATCAATTTTAGATATTAGGGGTGTGTTTTCTCGAAATTCAAAAAAATGTCAGGACTTTGCTTCTGAGTTTGAAATGCCATTTATAGATAATATTGATAAATTAATTAATGATTCTAAACTTGATATGGTCATTATTATTACTCCACCAAATCAAAGGTTGGAGTTAATTGAAAAGTTTAGTAGTGCCAATAAACATATTTTGATGGAAAAACCAATTGAGAGGACTTCATTAGGTGCAGAACAAATTATAAATATATGTAAAAAGAATGAAGTAAAGCTTGGAATAGTTTTCCAGCACCGCTTTCGTGAATCGTCAAAGAAACTTAAAAAGATAATTAAATCAAAAATATTGGGCTCAATTTGTTCTGTTCAAGCAAATGTTCCATGGTGGCGTGATCAATCTTATTATGATGAACCAGGAAGAGGCACATATGAAAGAGATGGAGGTGGGGTGCTTATTAGTCAAGCTATTCACACTTTGGATTTAATGTTAAGTTTAGTTGGGCCGGCAAAAGAAGTTCAAGCAATTTCTCATACTACAAAATTTCATAAAATGGAGACAGAAGATTTTGTTGCAGGAGGCATAAAATTTGAAAATGGTGCAATAGGATCAATTTTTGCGACTACAAGTTCTTACCCTGGAAATGCTGAATCTATTACATTAAATTGTGAAATGGCTTCTGCACATTTACAATCTGGTGTTTTAACTATTAACTGGCAAGACGGTAGATTAGAAAAATATGGAGAAACAGCAGATACTGGAAGTGGCACGGATCCCATGGCCTTTCCTCATGATTGGCATAGAGACTTAATTGAAGATTTTGCTCAATCAATAAAGAATAATTCTAATCCTTTAATAACTGGTACAGAAGCTTTAAAAGTCCACTACCTAATTGATGGACTGATTGAATCTTCAAAAATAGGTCAAATAGTCAAAATTAATTCTACAAATAGATAATAGGAGGAATAATTGAAAATTGCAGCAATGGGTGTTGAACACCGACATATTTTTGGACAACTTCAAGAAATGCTTGCTTTGGGGTGTGAATGCAAAGGTTGGTGGACAGATAATGATAATAATATTTCAGAAGTTTTTGAAAAAAAAATCCCTCATATCCCAAGAGTATTAGATAAAAATATTTTATTAAATGACCCAGAGATTGATTTAATTTTAATAGCTGACATTCCAGCAAAAAGAGCTTCCCTAGCAATAGAATGTATGAATGCTGGTAAAGATGTTATGTTAGATAAGCCTGGATGCACTACCTTGGAGCAATTAGAGGAAATAAAAAAAACAATTGATACGACAAAAAGAATATTTTCAATTGATTTTTCTGAGAGATTTGAAGTGCCTTCTGTTCAAATGGCTTCTAATTTAATTAAGCAAGGAGAGATTGGTAAGGTTGTTCAAACTGTTGGTTTTGGTCCCCACAGATTAAATATAGATACAAGACCTGACTGGTTCTTTCGTCAAGATCTATATGGAGGAATATTGTGCGATATAGCATCTCACCAAATTGATCAATTCTTATATTTTACAAAATCAACTGATGTTGAAATTACTAGTTCAAGTGTTGGAAATTTTGCTAATCCTCAAAATACAGGTTTAGAAGATTTTGGAGAAATCCTTATCCACGGCGATCAAGGTCAGGGGTATATAAGGGTGGATTGGTACACGCCGGACGCTCTTCCAAACTGGGGGGATGGTCGACTTACAATTCTTGGAACAGATGGCTATATTGAATTAAGAAAGTATGTTGATATAGCTGGTAGAGAGGGAACCGACCATCTTTTTATAGTTAATAAGAAACGCTGTGAATATATTGATGCCTCAAAAGAACCTCTGACATATTTTGGTAATTTGATGCAAGATATTATAAATCGTACTGAAACTGCGATGAAACAATCCCATTGTTTAAAAGTTATGGAACTTGCAATACAAGCACAAAATTCTGCAAAACGCATTGGCTATTTAAATCAATAAAATAAAATCTAGATTAACGTTTTTTTTGATTGGAAGAATATCTGCGAAACATCTTCAAAGTTTAAAGGAATCATCAAATTATTACTTTAGGTTATATTTGTGAATGAATTATTGATAAAAGTAATGTTTGAGTTAATTTATTCAAGCTGTTATAAGGATTTTAGGAATCACTTCAATACTATCTTAAAATTGTATACCTTCAATCACCTTTGCTCGGTAATCAAAACCCTTTTTTCATCCAATTCTTTGCTGCACATTGTCCCTGCTTAGACTTCAAGTTTAGCATACCATCAAGATTGAGACAGACCTTAGTTATTTTAGGTCACTGCAATATGGTACCCAATAGTTGATTCAACCCGGTAACTGGTCAGTAAAGTCTTTCATTAGATGGCATTATGTCTAGCATAAAATCGCAAACCCATTTTCGTAAGTGAGGTCATACATTTGCTCAAGGATTATCAAGCCCAGCATTAAATACTGTTCCTTACTAGGACGACAATCCTTGTTGTGGTAATATTTGTGAAGTGACTAAATACGAAAAAGTTCGAAGTATATCTCTATGAAATATTTCCGCACATAAAGTTTTTAGTTATGAGAGGCATTTTGAACCTTCATATTCGAATGGGTCGAATATGAAGCGCCTGATTGTTGTTTAAGACATGATAAATAATATAATCTTCTTATCTATTGATAATAATCAGTTTTATCATATATGACTCTTAAATAGTTAAGCATAAATTTAATTAAATTTATATATATAATTAGTTTAAGTAGTCATCATGTTCCCGACTATTTTATATATAATAATTAAATCAGTCAGATAAAAATTATTAACATTCATTGGATATTGTTCATTGATGTATTGTTTTATGTAGTAGATCAATAAAAATTGTTAGAAGCACCAAAGTTAACAAACTGCTTTGTCTAATTGGTATAAAAATCAACAAAACCAATTCAAAAGAACAGAAATCGATTCACAAATATCATAGGCATTTAAAACAATAATATGACATTTAGATTAGCAATCATAGGTAGTGGAGGAATAGCTGAGAAACATCTCCAAAGTTTGAAGGAATTATCCGATTTTAATATAAGTTGTATTTGTGATATTGATAAAGAAAAAGCAAATGATCTTGCGAAAAATTATCCCGGTAGTCAGATAGAAAACAACATGGATAAGATAGTAGCAAATACAGAAATAGATATTGTAGACATTTGTTTGCCACCGCATCTTCATTTTTCTACTGCTCTCAAATTCCTTGAAGCGGGTAAACATGTTATTTGTGAAAAACCTCTTTCTACAAGTGTTAATGATGCTCAAAAATTAATTGACATTTCACATTCTATGAACAAAAATTTGTATCCAGTATTTCAATATAGATACGGTAAAAATGTCCTTATTTTAAAAGATCTTATTAGTAATGGAAAAACAGGCAAACCTATAGTTGCTTCATCTGAGGTTCATTGGAACCGTAATGAAGAATATTACAATGTACCATGGAGGGGAACCTGGGAAGGAGAGGGGGGGGGGGCAATTTTAAGTCACGCTATTCACTCGCACGATCTACTATCATTTTTTTTTGGAAATATAAAAAGTGTGTCAGCAAATCTTTCAACTTTAGTAAACAAAATTGAAACAGAAGATTGTGCTTCTATAGCAATGACAACTGAGTCTGGTGCTTTAATTTCATCATCAATAACTCTAGGAGCGGCTAATGATAGTACAAGATTGAAATTGGTTTTTGAAAAGATATCTGTTGAAAGTGGAAATAGTCCATATGCACCTGGTGAGGATGAATGGATTTATACTGCTCGTGATCCAAACAAACAAAATGAACTTGAAAATTTAATTATTGAGGATAATAAAATATTTATTGATGGTAACAATGGCTTTACTGGTTTTTTTCAGGAAGTTTCAAATCACTTGAAGAGTAAAATGTCAAACATTATCAAACCAGAAGATGGATTAAAATCTATTGAGCTTGTAGCCGCTATATATCATTCAGCTAGAACAGAAAGAAAAGTTTATTTACCTCTCGACACAAAAAGTGCAATCTACAAAGATTGGAAGCCGAAGAAATAAAAATACAACTTTTATAAATTATTTTAAGTTACACGAATTAAATAATTATATGAAAATATAAACATCCTGAAAGATAAGGAATCAAATAATCAACATATAGCCAGAACACTAAAAAATTTGTTTAGTAACAGGTGATCGATATAATGAAACGAATGACTTTGAAATAAAAAGTAGTACAGTTTTATCCGACAGTATGGATCGTGTATTACTTTTAAAAATGATTCATGAGATTATATACTCTCCACTAGTGAGATCAATAGATTGACGAGTTTCAATGGAGTGTTGAGCGGCTAATCCAATTAATACTGACTTTAAGCCCGCCTGAAGTGTAATCTCAACGGAATGGCCTCCACGCAAAACTCGAGCAAATTTTTCATGCTGGTAGAAGGTCGAGCCGTTATGATCTCCTGCTTCTAATAATTTGGGATCAACGGGAACCTCTAATGTTATTGGACCTTTCGGGTCGCGGGGACTGAGAATAAGTTGTGGTTTGGGGGACTCTCCCAGCGACTCCTTCGGCCAAAAGCGTGTCGGGCCAGGAATTTTGCACTCGACCTTGGCTTGAGAACCGATAACAGCGATTGACTCTTGATACCAGGAGCCGTCCGCGAACATATTCAAATCCAGCATTGCGCGTTGTTTCGAGGCGAAATCAACTACCACAAAGGCGTTGTCTAAAATATCAGGAACCCGTCCGTCGTATTCCTCTTCCAAGTGATTCAAGTCCTGCGCACCTGAAGCATAGACCCGTATAGGTTTGCTCTGCAGTATGAAGCACATCAGGTCGAAGAAGTGACAACATTTCTCAACAAGTGTTCCGCCGGTATTTTCGTTGAAGCGGTTCCAGTCACCGACTTTGCTCAGAAACGGATAGCGGTGCGATCTAATACTTAGTGACGTTATCTTGCCGAGTGTTTTGCCGGAATGGACTTCATCCACCAGCCTAGAGATAGGCGGCATATAGCGGTACTCCATCGCAACCCAAATTGGTGAGGGGTAATTCTTCTCCATACTTTGAAGCGCTCGAAGTTGTTCCAGTGAAGTGCAAACTGGCTTTTCAACAAGTATCGGCAGCGGACGAATCGATGAAATAAGTTCCAATTGTCTGGCGTGATGGTAGTTCGGACTTGCTATCACCAAAGCGTCCACGTCTTCGGCACGAATGACCTCTTCCTCAGATTCCGTGAACCTTGCCTTAGGAACCAAACGAGCACTTTCTGAACGCATTCTTGTATCCGGCTCATAGATCGCAGTTACTCTAATACCTTCGATCATTGTCAAGTTACGCAGATGTTCCTGCCCCATCATACCGCAACCGATGAATCCATAGCGTAATGTTTTCAACATTTTACGTCAACTCTAGTACTGGCAGGTTTAATTGTCGTGCGAGAATTCGCAGTGATTTTTCAACGTTGCTGTAGGAAATTGCATAGTGATGCTCCAGTCCTTCACTTATAACTGTGTCCAAAACATCAGCAGCTGGTTTTTCAAATTTAATCACTCCAGACGTTCCTGAAAAACTCTTAGGGGCCTTTAGCATTGAACCTTTACCAATAACCATCCTCGTAATATTAAGGGACTGGCTCAGTCGGAATATAGTAACTTTACCAGGTCGAAGTGCGAACTCGTTGACTAACGGTTTCTTACGGTTCGAGTGTATTCCGGCTTCAATTGGTGCATCTGGGTCAGCCATGTTGAGTGGGGCTAGTCCACAGTGCCAGAAGACGCCCGTATCGTCAATGGTATCTATGTCTACAAGGTCGGCAATGAATGACGGTTCTCCACCAAGCCAGTTAAGTATGAGAGTGCTTATAGTTCCATATACATCTGCTTCGCATCCTGAAGCTATTCCTTCAGAATTAAGCATTCCCATTGCTCCACACGCTGCACAGCCGTATTCTGTAAAGAATTCCGGCCAGCAACGAACCGAAAATCCCTGAAAACCTTCCTTCTCGGCTTTTCTTCTCAGGGCTGACAAAATACGTATACTTTTTTCCAGAGGTTCTTGTTCAACCAGTTCAAGACCATTAATTTTTAAATCCAACTCACTGCGGACCTCAGTAACTGTGTCTTGAGAGATTTGTTCTGCTTCGGTGAACAGGTCAGGAAGCTCCAGATGTTCAACCGTAACTCCAGTAATTTCCTCCAGATTTTCACTGTCAAAGGCACAGGTTTGGAAACCATGCGGATGCTCTCCGATAACCGCTATTTTTGTGCTGGTGAGGTTTTTGCGAGTCTGGAAGACACGTATGCTGGAAACAAGTGCATCTGAGCTTCCTGGATACTGTGGATTGAGATTTAGGTAGTCGCATTGAATTCCGGACTTTCCCAAGGCGTGGGCCGCTAGATTGACTCCACAGAGAGAATTTAGTCGTAAACGACCTCCGGTCCTTTTTTCAGGGAACGACCAGAATAGCAGGGGAACGTCAAAAGTTTCGGCTAGAATCACTGTCATCGATGCGTCGGTAAAAGTCAATTGCAGTATTAACAGCAAGTCAAGAGGTTCTTTCTTAAATTCTGAAAGCTGAGATTCAACTGATTTAGCATCGAACAATAGTTCACTGGAGCCAACCCAATCAACTGGAATCTGTTCCATCAATTTCCAGGCTTCCTCGCAAACCTGTTCGGCATAAGGGACATCGAAGGTCGGTCGCGCTAGAGGAAGCACGCCAACACGCAATGGTCCAGCAGGGTTCATGGTGTTCATTGACATCACCTAGTATTTATTCAAGAAGAAGAGTTTTAGCATTAAGTTAAAGTTCAAAAATCACTGTAGAGTCGTGCGAAATCTTGTGTTGAGTACTGCATCTGGACACCTGAAGCGTGGAGTGGATGGTTGGTCCATGGATTAGCATGTTGAGTGCTCAGGTCATTTATTTCACGCATGTATTTAACCCCATCATGTGCCAGTACCTTTTGCATTTGTACTATATCTGGAAAATTCTGAACGAAGGACTCCCACCAAATTGCACGCCCCGCTAGGAATCCACTGGCACCTGCACGATATGCATATTGCAGAACTTTTAGAAAATTTTCTGCGCTTGCTCCTGCGGATAACATCACCCATGGACGTCCCGAAATTCGCCCCATTTCGTCAAAGACTTTTTGAACGGATTCTGCTTCAGGAGCATCCGGATTTACAAGGTCAGAGTCAATGACAGGGTTTTCCAGCTTAAACAAATCGACCGAGTATTCCGGTTTGGCAAATTCGTGAACGCTTTCCAGCACCCATTCCGATTTATGTTGCTTCAGCACTTCCAAATTTTCATCTGGAAATGGATAGACGAGCAGTTCCAGCAGGAAGGGAATGTCATAACGTACGCATTCATCACCTACCTGTTTTACAAAGCTCTTCTGATGAGCAATCACTTCATCCCCAGCATCTGGACGGTACCAGGCTAATAGTTTAACACCGTCTGCTCCAGCCCTCTTTATTTTAGAGACGCTCCAGTCAGGAATCACTTTTGAACACCTTCCCCGTGTTGTTTCATCAAAGTCAGCGTGTTCCAGAGTTAGCATCAGTCCATGATCGCGGCGCATTACCGAATGTGCGGCTGGCCAGGCAAATAGCGGGTCCATCAACACCGCACTAGATTCATCAGCAAGGCATTCAGCAAGCACACGTTTTACTTCGGCTACGTCATCCCAGGTTGCTTCGTTACTTCCAAGAGTTGATTTGATAAAATTCTGGATTGGTGGGCGTTGATCGACTGCTACGATCTTGAATAGTCCTGATTCGTCAGCGAGACGTCGCAATCCAAGCCATTTTCCTGCAGAAAGTTTCATTTGTTATTACTAATAAATTTGTTGATTTCTTCTCTATCTGGTATCGACTTTCGACCTCCAGATCTTGAACAATGTATAGCTGCTGCCGCTGAAGCCATGTATATTGAGTTTTCCTCAGTCTTTCCTTCGGCCAAACCCAAAGCGAAGATTCCATGAAAAACATCCCCTGCACCGAGAGTGTCCACAGTCTTTACTTCGAATGCCGGAAAATGTCTGAGAATCCCTTTTTCTAGCCAGCGTGTTCCTGAAGAACCTTCTGTTACTCCTACCCAACCACGGTTCAATTCCACGGCATAATTAAGGGCTTTTTCTGTGGACTTACCAACTGCGAACTCCTTCAGAGCTGGCTTTGAAAAAAGGACGTGAGTAGCGCTCCGAATTACGTCCTCATTAAGGCCCTCAGGTGTTAAATCAGCGTCAAGTACAGCAGGTATTCCAAGTTCGCGGGCACTCCTGAGGGTTTTTATTGCTCCCTCATGCCAGCGAAAATCAACTAACACTGCGTTGCTTTCTTTCAGTCTTTCTAGTGGAAGCCAATTAGCGTCACTATTAAGTTTTGGGTCACTGTAGTTGGTGATCAGTCGTTCGCCTGCATCATCGACCAACACGGAGGAAACCCCTGATTTAACTCCTTGTTGTCTGAGGACATCCTGCACATCAACACCGAATTCTTCAAGTTCGTCCAAGATCAGGTCACCATTATGGTCATCACCGAGTCTACCCCAGAATACCGCCTGTCCGCCTGCGCGTTTGAGAGCAACGGCTGCGGTTGCTGCATTTCCTCCGCCTGCTTGGAAGTAGTTACTGGCAAAACTTTTTACAGGAAATTTAGGTATTTTAGGCAGTTGAAAAACATGGTCAAGCACTGCCAATCCGATACAGACAACTTGTTTCATTGGTTTTCTCTCATATGTGATGAGAGAAATTTTGAAACCAACGGATCTGGAATGTTCGAGAAAAAATTACCATGAAGTGAAACGTAATTGTAACCATTAAGATGGTTACATTTTGTAAATTTCAGCAAACTATTTATTTCCTTGGTGGGTTGGCGGGTGTTCGAACCACAGACCACCTGATTAAAAGTCAGGATAAAGTCCTGCAAAATAAGATCTTTCGGGCTTGTAGCTTTGCCAGTTGCGCTTCAGTTGCAATTGGGTTTACTACTGCCTCAAGTAAATCCATCTCAGATTGTAGATGAAGAACCGCTAAGTAAGCGTACTTATTAGTTTGCGATTCATACTCATGATCTATGAAGTCTTTCAGAGTCTTCAGCGAAACACCAGACATTACTGACCACGAAGCTAATGTGTGCCGAAGTGGATGCCAGACAACTTCACCTAATTCAAATGACATCTTACATGACCTTGCCAACTACCAGTTTCCGATGAGCACCATTGGATATTTGGTTGCCGGATTGGGTTTAAGGTACAAGGCCGGACTTCCTCCTTATACTGTTTTGAGCTGTGATAACCTCCCAGAAAACGGGGAAATGCTAAAAAATTTGGTGCTTGAGTTTTCCAAAATAGTCAATCCTGAATTAAATCAATGGATAGCAGATAAAGGATGTTTCCCTTCTAGTATGGTAGATCGTATTGTGCCTGCAGTAACAGAAAATGACAAATTGTCCATTACGGAACAATTAAAGTATCGAGATGAAGCTGCTGTGATTTGTGAACCTTTTCGGCAATGGGTAATTGAAAATAATTTTGCATGCGGACTCCCGGATTTTCAAAGCGTTGGGGTGCAACTTACTGAAGACATTAGGCCGTATGAAGAGATGAAACTCCGTCTGCTTAATGGCACACACTCGACGATCGCATATCTTGGTTTTCTCGCGGGTTATGAGTATGTTTCCGATGCAATGCTTGATTCTACTTTTTTGA
>Ga0209047_1000648_pt1 | contig 29191 bp, 29 predicted proteins | sample SaaInlV_165m_DNA_3_FD_184681 | JGI IMG/M metagenome (GOLD analysis project Ga0209047, IMG submission 184681) | Marine microbial communities from expanding oxygen minimum zones in the Saanich Inlet - Saanich Inlet SI037_S3LV_120m_DNA (SPAdes)... | ecosystem: Environmental > Aquatic > Marine >...
GGGTAAAACCGCGGGTGGCATATCTCGCCGAGTCTGGTATCACAGTAGATGAAGGCATTGTGATAGATGAGCACATGCAGACCAGTGCACCGGATGTATACGCGGCAGGTGATTGCGCTCAGGGGCTTGATTTTTCGACAGGCCAAAAAGCGGTGCACGCTGTGCAGCCGACCGCGACGGAGCACGGCCGGGTGGCGGCTGCCAATATGGCGGGCGAAAACAATTCACCCTACAAGGGCAGCTTGAACATGAATGTGCTTGATACCCTCGGCCTGGTTACGTGCTCTTTTGGAGCATGGGAAGGCGTTGAAGGAGGGGACTCTGCAGAGATGTATAACCCCGATAATTACCAATACATCAATTTACAATTCAAGGATGACGTATTGGTCGGCGCAAACTCGGTTGGTTATCATAGTCATCTGGGTGTTCTCAGGGGCCTGATAGAAACCCAGATACCATTAGGTTCGTGGAAAGAACGCCTGAAAGACAGCCCTATTTCGTTGGCTGACGCCTACGTTGGCGTAAACCAGGTGGCATTGCAGAAAAGGTCATAGGTTTGGGTGTGAGCGCGAATCATCACAATATGAAGATTACCTTTAAGCTTTTTGCTGGGCTGAGCGCGTACTTGCCTTCAGATGCCACGCGCAATAGTACTGAGATAGATGTTCAGTTGGGCGAGACGGTCCATCAAGTGATCGACCGTTTTAACGTACCCCGAGAAGAAGTGCACCTGGTCATGGTTAATGGTATTTATATATCACCAGAACAGCGCGATCTGAGCGAGATCAGGGCGGGCGATACGCTGGCGATATGGCCACCCGTTGCCGGCGGCTGATGTTAGTTATCTGATCGTCGTTGCCCGCCGTTTGACCTTATTATGGAAATGCATCGTGAAATGGGATTGAGTTATGCGGTCTTCTTTCGCTCCCTTGCGCAACTCCCGCAGGGTTGGGTTCGCGAAACCCGCGATGACGGCGCTACACTATCTTATGCGAGCGGTAATATTGAAATCAGCCTGGGTCCAGAATGTGAGCGGCGTATCGGCTTGCTTTGCCTGCCATATACTCCAGCCATCTTCAAGTATCATGGCCTATCTGAAGATGAGCGCGATGAATTCCAAACCCGGTTTGATCTGACTTTTCAGCGCGGCGGGGGTTAGGTAGATTCCAAACGTGAAGATTGACACTACTTATAACATAAGCGACACACTGGGCCGTCCGATCCGAGATCTTCGGATTTCAGTGACAGATCGATGCAATTTCCGTTGCATCTATTGCATGCCCCGTGAAGTCTTTGGCCCAGGTTATGCCTTCGTGCCACGCAATGAGCTCCTGACCCTTGAAGAAATTGCCCGTATTGCACAGGTGTTCGCGATGGCGGGGATGCGAAAAGTCCGCATCACGGGAGGCGAGCCGATGATCCGGCGCAATCTTGAGCATCTGATTGAGATGTTGGATGCGATTGACGGCGTAGAAGACATCAGTATGACCACCAATGGCTCGATGTTAACTCTAGGCAGGGCGCAGGATCTTAAGCGTATGGGGCTCAAGCGCCTGACGGTTAGCCTGGATGCGCTTGATGATGAAACTTTCAAGCGCATCAACGACGTGGACTACCCGGTATCTCGCGTGCTTGACGGTATCGAGAATGCCCGCGCTGCCGGTTTCACGGGCATTAAGATTAACGCGGTCGTGCGCCGGGGATTCAATGAGCACGCCGTATTGCCGCTGGCCGAACATTTTCGAGGTACGGACTGTATCGTTCGCTTCATTGAGTTCATGGATGTGGGTGAAACTAACGGCTGGAATATGAAAGATGTCATACCTGCGCGTGAACTGGTCCGCCAGATTGATGCCCATTACGCACTGGAACCTGTGTCGCCGAATTACCGCGGCGAGGTAGCTAAGCGCTGGCGTTACCGTGACAGTGAAGGTGAGATTGGATTTATCACTTCGGTGACAGAATCATTTTGTGGCGAGTGCTCACGGGCCCGGTTGTCGGCAGTCGGAAAGATCTACACATGCCTGTTTGGCACTGAGGGGCATGATATTAGAGAACCGTTGCGCGCCGGAGCCAGCGACGCTCAACTGCTACGCCGCTTAAGCGAGATCTGGCAGCCGCGGACGGATCGCTATTCAGAGTTACGCAGTCAGTTTCTGGCTGACTCAGTCGCACGGCCGAAGGTTGAAATGTCCCACATCGGCGGATAACGGACGGCTCTCAGTACGTTGGACGCTGTGTGCAGGCAGGGCAATCAGGGTTTCGTGGCAGGTTGATCGTCTGCCATTCCATAGCAATCCCATCAAATACCATGACCCGGCCGCTGAGGCCTTTGCCAGTCTCAAGCAGCACGTTCAGTGTTTCCAGAGCCTGAAGTGTGCCGATAACTCCAACGATCGGTGCGATGACACCTTCCATTGCACAAGTGGCAGCTTCAATCCCGGTATCGGGGTAGAGGCAGCGGTAGCAGGGACTCTTGGGATCGCGTGGATGAAATGTGACCACTTGGCCTTCCCAGCGAATAGCGGCGCCTGAGACCAGGGGCGTACCTGTTGCCAGGCTGGCGTTGTTGAGTTCAAAACGTGAGGGAAAGTTGTCGGTGCAATCAACGACCACATCGGCGCCGCGCACCCGCTCTAAAAGATCTTCCCCATCCAACTCATAGTCCAGAGCCTCAACCATGCAGTCTGGGTTAAGTTGTTCGATGGCATGTCGTGCCGACTCGGCCTTTAGTTCGCCAATCATCTCCTGTGTGTGGATGACTTGGCGCTGCAGGTTAGATTCATCAACCCGATCGAAATCAGTAATTGTTAACCGTCCAATACCCGCACTGGCAAGATACAAGGCGACTGGTGAGCCCAGTCCGCCCATACCTATGATCAGTGCCTGAGCGTCCAGTAGCCGCTGTTGCCCATCGTTGCCGACCTGAGGTAATTTTATCTGCCGGCTGTAACGTTCCTGTTCTTGGGGATTCATGGTTGTCACCAGGGTCCAGCCCTTGCGTCGAGCCTGGGCGGCTCGAATACCGTATCGGGGGTCGTAGTGGCGCAATTATACTGCCACAGCGGCCTGTTTCAGCATCAAAAAGTGGTCTCGAATATCCGGTAAGCTGTTTGTGACATACCAAGATTCTGATACACAGCCTGGGCAATGTGGTTATCTTTTTCCACGTACAACCTGATACCGCGTGTATCAGGAGTCTGTTGCGCGAGTTCATTCACATGCTGATACAGGGCGCGGAATACGCCTTGGCTGCGCCATTGTGGCAGGACATAAACACTTTGAATCCACCACAACCTACCATTGCGCCAGTCGCTCCATTCGTAGGTGATCAGTAGTGCGCCAACCACTTCTCCGGCCAGGCGGGCGACAAGGTAGAAGCCGTGAGCCGTTTCTTCAAGAACCCCGTGGACCCCAGCCAGTACGGTCGGCAAGTCTAGCTTAAGGCTCTCGGTCTCACGAGCCATGGCGATGTTAAACTGCGCCAGAATTTGAGCATCGTTTGTTATCGCTTTACTGACAATCAGTTCGGTAGGTAGCATCAGGGTAGTTTCCTTTTTTCAATGATGATTGGCGGGGCCAGTTTTCCATGGGAGGTTTTTAGATGTCGCAAAATTCGGACAACGAAAGGTTCAATAGCGTGGCCTTTATTGGTTTAGGGGTTATGGGTTACCCCATGGCGGGGCATCTCGCACGTTGTGGCTACGAGGTAACCGTATTTAACCGCACCAGCCAAAAAGCGCAAGATTGGGTGGCCCAGCATGGGGGAAAGACCGCCGCCACCCCGGCACAAGCTGCCGCTGGCGCCCAGTTGGTTTTCGCCTGCGTGGGAAATGATGATGATGTTCGTTCGATTAGTACCGGACCCGACGGCGCATTCTCGACTATGGAGGCTGGTAGTATTTTTGTTGATCACACCACAGCGTCTGCCCAATTGGCCCGGGAGTTGGCCGAAGCTGGCCGTACTCGGGGCTTTGATTTTCTGGATGCTCCGGTGTCGGGTGGCCAGGCCGGGGCCGAGAATGGGGCGCTCACGGTAATGGTTGGCGGCGATTCAGAGATATTCGAACGTGCCCGACCGGTCATCGACAGCTATGCTCGTGCTGTGGGGTTGATGGGCCCGGCAGGTAGCGGCCAGTTGACCAAAATGGTGAATCAGATCTGCATAGCGGGCTTGGTGCAGGGCCTGTCGGAAGGCCTGGATTTTGCCCGACGCTGTGAACTGGATGTTGAGCAGGTTTTGGATGTGATCTCCAAAGGGGCGGCCCAGTCATGGCAGATGGAGAACCGAGGCGCGACCATGAACCGTAATGAATTCGATTTTGGTTTTGCGGTCGACTGGATGCGCAAGGATCTCGGTTTATGCCTTGGTGAGGCGCACCGTACAGGCGCGCGGCTGCCGGTTACCGCACTGGTCGATCAATTCTATGCACAGCTGCAGGCACGCGGGAGCGGGCGTTGGGATACCTCGAGCCTGATTTCTTTACTGAGTGACCGTTGATTCAACGGAAGAAATAACATGCCGCTGATTGAACGCGCCAACAGCGTTTTAGCGGTGGTGGATGTGCAGGATAGTTTCCTCTCAAAATTGGCACTGCACGAGCGTGAGCCGCTAGTGGCGCGTATTGCCTGGATCATGCAAGTCGCCATAGCCCTTGAAATTCCCATAGTCGCAACCGCAGAGGACGTATCCGACACCGTCGAATTACTGCCATTGCTCAAAAACCTTCTGCCGCCCGGCCAGAGCGTTTTCAACAAGATGGTTTTCAGTCTGTATGGACAGCACGATATCCGTGAAGCGATAGAGGCCTTAGGCAAAACTGACGTAGTGCTTGTGGGCCTAGAGACTGATGTGTGCATTGCCCAATCCGCCATAGACCTACGGGATGCCGGCTACCAGGTCTGGGTTGCCGATGATGCGACTGCCTCGCCCTGGCCGCATCATGATGCCGGGCTGAGACGGATGGAAAATGGCGGCGTCGTTATCAGTAATATCAAGGGCATCTATTACGAATGGGTCCGCGATGTGCCGACCGCGATCGCAATAGATAAGGCTGTCACTTCTGCGCCGCCGGATCTAACACTGTAAACGACATCGTAGTGGCTCAGTCGTGGCTTAGTCGTGCCGCAGCCAGTCATTCGTCACACGTTGATGATTCAGGGTCAGCCACTGCAATGCAATCAGCGTCATACTGTTGCTGATCTGGCCGGTATCGAGTAACGCCAAGGCATCGGTTAACGGCCAGACCCGGGCAAGAATGTCCTCGCCTTCGTCAGCCAGGCCGTGAATACCGCCGAGTGCTGTGCTGTCGACACGGCCACAAAAAAGATCGACCATCTCTGAGCAGGCCCCGGGCGAGGAGAAGTAGCGGGCAATCAGTTCCAGCTCCACCAGCTCGCACCCAGCTTCCTCAAGCGCCTCACGACGTACCATCTCGCCAGCGCTTTCACCATCCTCGATCACTCCAGCAACGCACTCCAACAGCCACGGGGTTGGCCACCCGCTAGCCCAGGCTCCCACCCGGAACTGCTCCACCAGCACCACCTCCTGGCGTACCGGATCAAAAGGTAGGACGGCCGCAACCCCGCCCCGATCCATAACTTCGCGTGTCAGGGTATCGGTCCAGCCACCGGCGTATTTCTCGTGACGAAGAGCGTACCGGAGAACCTTCAGGTACCCTTGGCTGATCGACTCTTTTGCGTCAGTGCGAACCCGGGTCGGCTGATGCGCTTGGGCCATGGTCTAAGGCGAATGGCGTACGGGCAGGGGTGGCGTACCGAGGCGTTCTCGACCTGAGCCCAGTATCGTTTCAATACAGGTGGCGATAGCCAGTAGTTGTTCCTCATGGCTGTGCGGTGCCATCAACTGCATGCCTACCGGCATACTATGGGCATCGAGTCCCACCGGGATCGTGATCGCACACAGGCTAAGGTAGTTGGCGGGGCAGGTATTGCGTAAGGCGGCAATGTTGTTGGGCCGGTACTGTTCGACGGCCAGCACCTTTTCCAGGGCAGGTGGCGAAATCGCGACGGTTGGACTGACCATGACCTGGCAATCTGTAAACCGTTGAGCGGCGCTGCTACTGAGTTCACGCAGTCTGCGACGGCGCTGCAGATATTCAGTGGCACTGATCGAGCCGCCATCGCGGATGCGAGATGAGACGACAGGATCGAGGGTTTCACGCCACGGCACCAGGGCGGATGAAAGCAGTTCATCGATCTCTGCCGAAACGACGCTGCCGACTTTGAGCAGTTCGATGGCAGCCGTAGCCTCGGGCAGCGGGGTTTCTATGATACGTACGCCTGCATCCGCCAGCTCGGTCAATGCCGCCTGTACTGTCTCTGCGATGCCCTCATCACAGTCTGACCACAATGCCACCTCTCCGGTACCGATGCAGAAATCACTGGCACTGCATTGAGATACCTCCCGCGATAGGCGGGGGCCGTAACTACGCTGGTGGGGATCTATTGCTGCAAAGGCAGTCACCGCATCAGCAACATCCCGAGTCAGGGTTCCCGCAGTGTCCAGAGTTGGGCTCAACGGGAAGATGCCATTGATTGGCCATCGCCCGTAGCTGGTTTTAAGACCCACGTTGCCTGTCATGCTGGCGGGTATACGAACCGAGCCGGCTGTATCGGTACCCAGAGCCAGTAATGCCGAACCCTCGCACAGGCTTACCCCCGCGCCACTGCTGGAGCCTCCCGGTACACGGTGTGTTTGCGCGTCCCACGGGTTGCGTGGCGTTCCCCAGTGTGTGTTGACACCTAGTCCGCCGAAGGCAAATTCAACCGTGTGGGTTTTTCCAGTAAATACCGCATGTTGTGCCCGCAGTGTTCCAATCACCGCGCCTTCGGTTTGCCACAATGGGGGCAGCGCGGTGGGTGAGCCGGCAAAGACATCCATCTGACTCACCCCATAAAGATCCTTGACCGACACCGGAATCCCTTGCAGTGTTCCCAGATCCTTGGCTTGGGCAAATGCAGCGTCTGCTTTGCGCGCCTGTTCGCGGGCGAGTTCGGGCTGCCATTCCCGATAGGCGCTAAGTGATGGATCGCGTTTCTCGATACAGGCTTCAACCAAAGCGGCCGCACGCACGGTTCCGTCGCGCAACGCCCGGGCAATGGCTGCCAGACTCATTTGGGCTGGGTCAAAATTCATTAACGGGGCTCTCCAGAAAAGGGGTCGTCGCAGTGTACGCCATCTGAATCAAAAGCGATTGTGCGCGCAGGGTGTCCGGTCTGGGCGATAAAATCCAGCAGGTCGCAGCTTGTCATGGTGGTGGTCCGGGTATTGTCCAGTGGGTGCAGGTAGATAGTCTCACAGGCTAAAAGGGCGTTATCAATGACGAACGTGACCGATCGCTGCCGATCATTGATCAGGGCTAGTGGCGAGACAGCGCCAGGACCGACCCCAAGGTAGAGCATCAGACGTTGGTGTGAAGCAAAAGAGAATCGCCCGGCACCCAGGGCCGTAGCAAGCGCCTTTAGGTCGATTTGCCGGTCTTCCTGGCAGGTAATCAGCCACATTTGCCCCTTTTTGTTACGAACGAATAGGTTTTTAATATCACCAGCGCCGCCCGGAGTAACGCGCATGGCCTTGCTGTCCTTAACGGTAACCATCGGCGGGTGTTCGATTGTCGGCACACTGATACCAAGTGAGCGTAACTGGTCCAGCAATGCCTCGGCCGTCATCGGCGCTGAACCGTCAGCCAGGCGACGTGGAATCTTGTTATCTTCCATTACGAGCAAAGTCCAAAGCTGCGGATGACTATAATCTGCCCAAAGAGGCGGGCACCTTTGTGGCCCGCATATTCTGCCACAGCCATGTTCGAGCTTTGCTATGACACCTAATACCCGCCGCACCACGACACGAAAAAAATCCCGATCTTCGCTTGGGGTAAAAAGCCCGATCCAGCGCAAGTTGGAAACGGTCTCTGTGGCAGATTTTACCGAGCGCTCCTATCTCAACTACTCAATGTATGTAGTTCTGGATCGGGCGCTACCCCACCTGACTGATGGCCTCAAGCCGGTACAGCGGCGGATTGTTTACGCGATGTCCGAACTCGGACTGGCCGCTACGGCGAAGTACAAGAAGTCTGCCCGGACGGTGGGTGACGTGCTCGGTAAATTTCACCCGCATGGCGATAGCGCGTGTTACGAGGCTATGGTGCTAATGGCGCAATGGTTCAGTTTTCGCTATCCGTTGGTAGATGGTCAGGGCAACTGGGGTTCTCAGGATGATCCTCGATCCTTCGCCGCGATGCGTTATACCGAGGCCCGACTTTCGCGTTTTGCAGAAATGCTGCTGTCGGAATTGGGGCAGGGTACCGTTAAGTGGGGTCTTAACTTCGATGGCACTTTGCACGAGCCAAAGTTCTTGCCAGCGCGGTTGCCGAACGTGTTACTCAACGGCAGTTCGGGAATAGCCGTTGGCATGGCAACAGATATTCTGCCGCACAATCTGCGTGAGGTGGTCACGGCCTGCATTCGCTTGTTAGACAATAGCCGCACCAGTATTGAGCAATTGTGCGAGCACATCCAGGGGCCGGACTTTCCAACCGCTGCTGAGATTATCACCCCATCCGATGAAATTCGGCAAATCTACCGTACAGGCTATGGCTCGATTCGCCAGCGGGCTGTCTGGGAGGAAGAGGCAGGCAACATCGTTGTCAGTGCGCTGCCCTACCAGGTATCTGGTGAGCGGGTGATAGAGCAGGTTGCCGCTCAGATGATAGCGAAAAAACTGCCGATCGTCGATGACATCCGCGATGAATCAGATCACGAGAACCCCACCCGGTTGGTTATCGAACCACGCTCCAACCGAGTCGATCGCAAAGCTCTGATGGATCACCTGTTTGCCACAACAGCGCTTGAGCAGAGTCACCGGGTCAACATGAATATCATTGGACTCGATGGGCGACCCCGTGTCTTCGATCTCAAGTCATTACTAAAGGAATGGCTGGATTTTCGGCTTGCCACTGTCAAACGACGGCTTGAGTTTCGTCTCGAACGGGTACTTAAGCGACTGCATGTGCTTGATGGCCTGCTGATTGTCTACCTGAATATCGATGCGGTCATCCGTATTATTCGAGAAGAAGAAAAGCCCAAGCAGGCATTAATGAAGCGCTTCAAACTGAGCGATACCCAGGCTGAGTCAATCCTCGAATTGAAGTTGCGTCATCTTGCCCGCCTTGAGGAGATGAAAATAAATGGTGAGCAGCACGAACTTACCCGGGAAAAGACCGAGCTGCAAAAGATCCTCAAATCACGCGATCGCTTGAAGAAGGTGGTCCGCGAGGAACTGCTGGCTGATGCTGAGGATTTCGGCGATGAGCGACGCTCGCCCCTGGTTAAACGTGAGGCCGCCCAGGCGCTGAGTGAAACAGCGCTGATTCCGGCCGAGCCGATTACTGTGGTGTTGTCACGCAAGGGCTGGATCCGCGCAGCCAAGGGTACCGAGGTTAATCCCCGTGAGTTATCCTACCGAGCTGAGGACGGTTATCTGCACTCGGGTACTGGCCGGACCAACCAGCCGCTGTTATGTATTGACTCCACGGGCCGGGTATACGGCCTGCGCTCTCATGAGTTGCCTTCCGCCCGGGGTATGGGCGAGCCTGTGGGTAAGCAGCTAAAAACTCCAGCGGGCGCGAGTTTTTGCGGCGTTATGATCGGTGACAACGATAGCCGTTATCTGTTGGCCTCAGATGCCGGCTACGGTTTCGTTGCCACCTTTGAGGAACTGCTAACACGCAACAAGTCAGGCAAAGCCGTGTTGAGCGCCCGCGGTGCCGGAGTACTATCTCCCCAACGGGTGTTTGACTACGAAGATGATTGGGTGTGCGCCATCACTGACAGTGGTCGTTTGCTGATTTTCCCACTAGCCGAATTGCCGCTGCTTTCGCGTGGCAAAGGGGTCAAGCTGGTTAATATTCCGGCTTCTCGCTACAAATCTGGTGAAGAGAAATTGGCCGATATTGCTGTTTTCCGTGAAGGGGATAGCCTGCAGTTATACGCCGGCAAACAGCATATGCGTCTTAAGCCTTCCGATGTTGAGAATTTTATCGGTGCCCGGGCACAACGGGGCCGTGCATTGCCGCGTGGATATAAGCGTCCTACGGCCATCGAGGTTCTCCGTGAATAATGCTTCCCCCCGAACGCATCTGATCGTTGATCCGGATAGATGAAGCTACAGATTCGCCAGGCCGATAAGCTGGCGCTTAGCGCAAGTGGACCACTTTATACCCGCGCACCCACGCGCGACCCAGACGGCGCCGCGTATAGCGATTTCATGATGCTGATTCCCGGTCTTCGCGATCTGTCGCGAACTGATTTTGGCGATCGGGTCGCGGGGGTTCAGGCAGTGTTGGGGCAATACCAGCAGGTGGTGTTTGCTGATCTCAACGTTCCTCTTAACTTGTTGTGGGTAACGCTGATTCCTGAATTCGGTCTGATTGCAACTATGGCGGAAAGCTTACGCCAGAGAATCCCTGAGGCTCGCCTGATTGGTCACGAGTAACAGCGAAACATCTATCGGCGAGAAATCAGAAGGGAAGCTGAATCTTTGGCCTTAAGGCGAGAATCTGTTCGCGATAACAGGCCTGGATACGCTCGAGGCCTTCTTGGGTATCGGCCTCAAAACGCAAGATTACAGTAGGTGTGGTATTGGAAGCGCGAGCGAGGCCAAAGCCATCATCGAAGTCCACACGAATGCCGTCGATCTTGCAGGTTTGACCGCCTTCAAATTTACCCTGTGCCACCAGTTCAAAGATGAGTTGGTGGTGCTCCCCTTCGTTCATCTCCAATCGCAATTCCGGCGTATTGACGGTATCTGGAATTTGGGAGAACACCTCGCTTGGTGACTCGCTGTGCCGGGACAATAACTCGCACAGTCGCGCCGCTGCATATATAGCGTCATCGAAGCCGTACCAGCGTTCCTTGAAGAACAGGTGTCCGCTCATCTCGCCTCCCAGTGCTGCACCGGTTTCCCGGATTTTGCCCTTGATAAACGAGTGACCGGTTTTCCACATCAAAGGTCTGCCACCCGCTTGTTCAATCGCTCTTGGCAGTAGTCGTGAGCACTTGACGTCGTAAACGATTTGCGCGCCCGGATTACGCGAGAGGATATCCTGAGCAAAAAGGATCATCTGCCGGTCCGGCCATATGATCTGCCCCGTGCCCGAAACGACGCCCAGGCGATCGCCGTCGCCATCGAAGGCCAGCCCAAGGTCGGCGTTCTCCCGCTGTACGGTGTCGATCAGCGTGGCGAGATTCTTCGCCACACTGGGGTCCGGGTGGTGATTGGGAAAATTGCCATCGACCTCGCTGAAAAGCTCGCTTACCTCACAGCCGATGTCACGTAATAACCCGGGAGCCGCCATCCCGGCAACCCCGTTGCCACAGTCGGTCACGATCCGAAGCGGTCGATCCAGCTTGATATCGCCGACAACGCGATCAATGTAGGCCGGCACGATATCGTGGGACTGGCGCTGGCCAGTACCTTTTGAGAAATCCTGCGCCACTATTCGTTCTCGTAGGGCCTGAATGCGCTCTGCAGCAAGGGTGTGGGTACCGATCATGACTTTGAGCCCGTTGTAATCGGGCGGGTTATGACTGCCGGTGACCGATACTGCGGAGCCAATTCCAAGCTCGTGGGTGGCAAAGTAGGTAAACGGTGTGGGAACCATGCCGATATCGACGGTATTGCACCCGACAGCGCAGATACCGTCCATCAAAGCCGAAGCAATTCCAGGGCCGGAGATTCGGCCATCGCGGCCGACCACCACAGCGCTGTCACCCGCATTCAGCGCCTCTGTTCCGATAGCCCGGCCGATCTGCTCAACGATTTCATGGGTCAAAGACTGTCCGACAACGCCTCTAATGTCGTAGGCCTTGAATATTTCAGGGTGAGGCAGTTTCATTAGGAGCGCGATTGTAACTGCTGATGACTATCTAAGGTGACAGGACTGGACAGGCTTGACCGTTTGGATTAGCCTGCTTGGGGAATAATTGCCTGATGTGAGAGCGATAACGAAAGTCATCTAACCAAGAGGAGGATATCAATGAAAAAAAGCAACGAATTTATTGCCCGTCTTCGAGATGGACAATACACACGCCGACAGGCGCTAAAAGCATTGGGCGCCATGGGCTTCGCCGTGAGCGCAATGCCGTTAGGGGTTCGATCAGCCGCTGCGGCAGATAACGCGACCTATTTTACGTGGGGAGGGTATGACGATGAGGGCATGTTTGCTCCTTACATTGCCAAGCATGGCGGTCCGCCAAATTTCGTCACGTACGGTGATGCCGAGGAGGGCTTTACCAAGATGAAAGCAGGGTTTGTGGTTGATATTACACACCCCTGCTCTAACGATATACCGCGATGGAAAGATTCAGGCATGTTTCAGGCGATGGACAAAGGGCGTCTGGAGCACTATGGGGATCTTTTTGGTGAACTGGTAAACCTGCCGGGCAGCAATGAAGGTGCAGGTCAGTGGTTTATGCCTTTTGACTGGGGCGCTACCTCAATTACTTATCGCACTGACCTTGTTGATCTGCAGGGTAAGGCCGAGTCTTGGGAGATGTTATTTGATCCTCGTTATAAAGGCCGCATCGCGGTTATCGATAGCGCTGCAGATACCTGGTATTGTCTCGCAATTCTTGCTGGCGTAGATATAGGCAAGCCGCTCACTGGTGCCGACATTGACAAGACCAATGCGCTGATGAAGAAACTGCGACCCCAGGTTCGAATGTTCACTAACGATATGACATCACTGGGTCAGGCAATGGCGTCAGGTGAGATTGTGATGGCCATTACCTGGAACGAAACCCCGGTGGGTCTTGCGGGCGAAGGTCATGCTGTCCGATTTGCCAGTCCGAAGGAAGGCGCATTAACCTGGTGTTGCGGGCTGATGATGCACAAGGACGCGCCAAATCTGGACGGGGCATACGATATCGTGAATGCAATGACATCTCGAGAGACCGGCGTATATGTTATTGATTACTGGGGTTATGGTCACTCCAATGCCGAATCATTCAAGATGGCTGATCCAGGAATCCTCGCACAGTTGGGGTTGGATAAAGACCCTATTGCGTACCTCAATTCCGGGCACATGGGAATACCCCAGTCCGATGAGGTAGAGACCCGGGTTAACCGAGACTTTGAGGCGGCTAAGACCGGCTTCTGATTCTGTAATTGAGCACTGCCTGGCCTTAACACCAGGCAGTGCTTTGCTCCTCTGTAATCCCCTAAAGGGCTACAGGATTAGGGTTCGTGTTTTCGTCCGCTCGAAGGTCACTCGCTGTTCTCGGTCACTGGGCGGGTAAAAATAGAGAATGAGTGGGGGATATGATTCGCCCTCAATTCTTAGGGGGCTGTTTTGATAGTGCAGGTTTGATGAATAACGCCACTTCGAAGCCTTTGGATCGACTCCGCAGTTCTCTGAGCCGCCGCCCAGCGCTGCGGGGGTATCTGTTGCTCTCGCCCACGCTGGGTCTCGTGGGGGCGCTGATGTGCATTCCCATCATGGCGATGGCGGTCCTGAGTTTCTGGCAGCAGACGGGCCATATGGATTTTGACATGAGCGGCACCGTGCAGAACTACGTGGAGGCTCTCACGCGGGATATGTACCGGGTGCTATTTTTGCGCTCGCTGGGTATCTCGGGATTGACGACACTTGCTACCGTGGTGATGGCGTTTCCTTTGGCGTACTTTATTGCGTTTTATGTCAAACGTCACAAGATGGTGTGGATTATTCTGGTGACGTTGCCGTTCTGGACAAGTTATCTGCTGCGGGTTTTTGCCTGGAAGGTGATCCTTGGTTACGGCGGCGCGGTGAACTCCGGATTGATAGCACTGGGCGCCATAAGCGAGCCGCTGACCTTTCTGATGTATAACCCGACAGCGGTCGTGATCACCCTGACCCATGCTTGGGCGACTGTTGCCATTTTGCCGATTTATGTATCGCTCGAGAAAATCGATCGATCTATGCTAGAGGCGGCAACTGATCTTGGCGACAGCCCATTCATTCGATTTTTTCGCGTGACACTGCCGCTGGCATTGCCAGGAATCCTGGCGGCATCTGTTCTGATTTTCATTCCCACGGTGGGAGATTACGTTACCCCCTCACTGGTGGGAGGGTCTGATGGGTACATGATTGCCAATGTCATCCAGTTTCAGTTTGGCCGGGGCAGTAACTGGCCATCGGGTGCCGCGATCTCGTTAACTTCGATGACTATCGTCGCGGTACTGGTGGCGGTCTTTGTGTGGTCGGCCCGACGTCTTAGTGGGCGTCACTCATGAACCGCAATATGAATGTGGCGGCGCGCATTCTGGGGGCCTATGCGGTTATCTATGTTGCGTACCTGTATGTTCCAGTTCTTTTCCTACCGCTGTTCTCATTCAACGATTCGATCTATATCAGCTTCCCGCTTCGGGGTTGGACTCTAAAGTGGTACCAGACCATGTTTGCCAACGAGGCCTTGCATCGTGCCCTGGTGAATAGCCTTAAAGTGGGTATGATGACTGCCTTGATCAGCACCATCCTGGGCATACTGGGTGCCCGGGCTGTGACCCGGTATCAACTGCCCGGACAAAAGCCCGTCGTAGCTATGATCATGCTGCCATTGGTAGTGCCCGAAATCATACTGGCCATGGCGATGCTGATTGTTATCTTGCGGATGGGGGGCTCACTGGGTCTGGTAAGTATTGCAGCGGGCCATGTCCTGATTTGTGTGCCATTTGCGATGGTCGTGCTGATGTCGCGTTTCGAAGGCTTTGATCGATCTTTGGAGGAGGCTTCTTATGATCTTGGTGAGAATGCCTGGTGGACATTCTGGCGCGTGACTTTTCCGAATGTGTTGCCCGGGATCGTCGCCAGTTTGTTGTTGACATTCACTATCTCGTTCGATGAATTTATTATGGCATTCTTCCTTGGCAGCACTAACCCAACGCTGCCGGTGTTTATGTGGAATCAGCTACGGTTTCCCAAATTATTACCGGGAGTTTTGGCACTCGGAGCCTGCATCCTTATCGCGAGTGTATTCATTGTTCTGCTGGCGGAATGGTTCCGCCGGCGTAATACCTCCGAGACACAAACTGGAGATATGACCATTGGCTGATGCATTTATTGAGATAGCCAGCGTTTCAAAATCGTTTGGCAGCGTCACGGCCGTCGATAATATTTCTCTTTCGATTCGAAAAGGGGAGTTTTTCTCATTGTTGGGGCCTTCAGGCTGTGGCAAGACGACCCTGTTGCGTATTCTGGGCGGGTTTGAGACACCGAGCGATGGCAAAGTCATGATTGAGGGGCAGGAGGTTACCCATATGCCTGCACACCTGCGTTCCACCAATATGGTCTTCCAAAATTACGCGATCTTCCCCCACCTTAATGTTGAGCAGAACGTGGCTTATGGATTGCGCCAGCAAAAGCTGTCTCGAGAGGCGCAGGCTGAGAAGGTCTCAGCAGCACTGGCTATGGTTCAGCTGGAAGGCTTTGAAAAACGCGGGGCGGATGAGATGTCTGGGGGCCAAAAACAACGGGTCGCCCTGGCACGGGCCCTAATTAAACGGCCTAAAGTGCTGCTTCTGGACGAACCGCTGGGAGCCTTAGACAAAAAGTTGCGAGAAGAAATGCAGATAGAGCTTCGCATACTGCAACAGCAGGTGGGGATTACCTTCGTGTTTGTCACGCACGATCAGGAGGAAGCCTTAACCCTGTCGGATCGGATTGCTGTGATGAGCGAGGGCCGTATCCTTCAAAACGCGCCGCCAAGGGAGATCTACGAACGCCCTTGCAGCCGGGCTGTGGCTGATTTTATCGGCCAGATGAACCTGCTTGATGGAGTCGTTGCATCGGTTGATGAGCAGATCTCGGTCTCGTCGGCGGCGCTGGGGCCTGTGTCGGTTGGCTCCAATAATCAAACCGTGCGCACCGGTGACGCGGTAACACTGGCGGTGCGCCCGGAAAATCTTTCACTGAGTGATGTCCCAACACCAGGTGGGTTGGCGGTAACCCTTAGGGCCAGTTCATATTTTGGGGACACGACCCATTACCGGGTCAGCCCCTTAGAGGGAGATGGTAGTACCCTGGACGTCTCCCAGCAGGATTACCAGGGTTCTGATCGGTCCGGTGATCAGGCCTGGCTGCACTTTGATTCGAGCAATTTCCTATTGTTGAAGGATTGACACCTTTCCAAGGAAGCGCTCGGCGGCTACCCGTTTGTACCGTAATACAGTACATCTGTATACTTGTACAAAACTTGTTATTCTGCATGTCAGGGAAGGGGTATAAGTATGAATACTGGCTTCAAACCCGTCATAGCCAATGGCAGCATTGAGCGCCGTGCACAACTGATCGAAGCCACCATCGAAGTCATTTGGCGTGAGGGCCTGTCCCGTCTGACATTGGCCAAGGTAGCGCGTCGTGCCGGGCTTTCCACGAGCATCGTCAATTTCTACTTCAACACTAAAGAGCAATTGCTGTTGGAGACGCTTCAGTCAGTGGCGGCAGAGTTCGAACAGGCGGTAGACCAGGCTTTTAAAGATCCCAAAGATCCAGTCGATACGTTGCGCTCGTTGGTGGACGCTATGTTGGATCCGAAACTATGCACGCCGGCCCGGGCAACCGTCTGGTATGCCTTTATGGGAGAAAGCCAGGCCCGTGATGACTACAACGCAACCGTTCGTGGTCGAGAATTGGCGATTCGAGATCGCGTAGAAGGCCTGTTCGTAGAGTTGTATCAGGGCAACGGACCGAGCGCCTCAGATCCAATAGCCCTCGCGCGCGCTTTCGATGCGCTAATTGATAGTTTCTGGGAGCAGTGCATGATGGCGCCCGATTCCGTTGACCTTAAGGAATCCCGTCGGACTTGCTTGAGCTACCTGGCAAGTGTGCTGCCGGGTGAGCCCAACCCCAACCCAGTGCCTGACCTGTTTTCTAGTGAAGTCGACCGACAACCTGTTGCAACGAGCAACGGCATGCTATCAGGCTGGACCTACACCAGTGCCGAGTTGTTTGAGGTCGAGCTGGCTCAACTTTTTCGCGGTCAGTGGTTATTGGTGGGCCATGTGGCAGATGTTGTTGAGTCAGGCGATTACCTGACTTTTGAAGCCGGTGGTGAGCGCGCGGTGGTGGTGCGAGGCGAAGATAATCAGCTGCGCGCTTTTCATAATGTCTGCCGTCACCGGGGGTCGCGGGTAGTGCCGCAGGCGCAGGGCAATTGTGGCCACGTACTGCGCTGTCCTTTTCATGGCTGGACCTATGGCCTGGATGGACGACTCAAAAGTGTCCCCCGGCCGCAGGGCTTTAGCGGTTTCGATAAGGCAGCTAACGGCCTGGCGGCGCTCGAACTTGAGGTCTGGAACGGCCTGATCTTTACTCGATTTGAGTCTGGGGGGTGTTCGGTAGCGGATCAACTGGCTTCCATTAATGCTCGCATTCAGTGTTATCGCCTTGCTGATATGACCCCGCTTGGGGGGCCCTACCAGACTGAGGTGGATTACAACTGGAAATTCTTTCACGATGTGGACAACGAGGGGTACCATGTACCCGCCGCGCATCCAGCACTGCAAGACCTTTACGGCCGCTCCTACCGTGATGATTTTATCGGCGATATTGCAGTTTCAACCGCTACCGTTGATGAACACCCGGCGCGCTCGTGGAGCGTGGCCCGCTACAAATCTTTATTGCCGGATTTTCCTGAGCTATCTTTGGAGTCACGTCGCCAATGGCTGTACTTTGGTGTTTTCCCTAACGCAGTGATCTATTTTTATCCCGAAAAGGCTGGCTACTATATGTCGCTGCCCTGCAGTCCCGGCACTACCCGTGTCATCGGGCGCGAATACGGGCTGCCCGGCGGGTCGCGCGCGGTCCGGGCTGCGCAATATCTCAGCAGCCGTATTGATAAGATGACTTATCTTGAGGACAACGCACTCGTGCAGTGGTTGCAGGAAGCCGCGCGCACCAGTGTTTTTCCGCTGGATAATCTTTCTGATATTGAAGCCGGTGTACTGCGATTTCACCAGCGTCTTAAAAAAGAAATCCCGGTGATGTCGCTGGTGCATCCACCTGCGCCGGGAACCCTGGCGGCAGCCAATCAGGCGATGCGCTCCGGCGCTGCTCGCGCTTGAAGGCTGCCCGGTAACTCATGCTGAACAAACGACAAGGAGAGCTTTGATGAAACCTTCTCAGTCAGGGGCCGTGGATCTGGCCGCGCTTCGGAAAATGGATACCCATGTGGTCCATCCCTGGGAATCATTTGATAAACCCAATTCGAGCCGTACCGTCCTCAGAGGCGGTGAGGGAAGTTATGTTACCGACGCGCAGGGAAATCGCTTACTCGATGGCCCTGGTGGAATGTGGTGTGTCAATGCCGGGCATGGCCGGAGTGAAATTGTCAAAGCCATGGCAGATCAGGCGGGGCAATTATCTTATACCAGCCCATGGAGTCATCCGACCGAGCCATCTGCACGCTTGGCTGAGCGCCTGGCGGCGGTTGCACCGGGGGATCTCAATCATGTTTTCTTTGCTACGGGTGGTTCCACTGCAGTGGATTCGGCGTTGCGTTTTGTTATGTTCTACAACAACGTGCTGGGTCGGCCGGAGAAAAAGCACATTATTTCCCGCTACGATGCCTACCATGGCAGCACCTATCTTTCCGCCGCGGTATCGGGCAAGTCCCGCGATAAAAACTGGCTGGACACCCAGCTTGATACTGTGCATTTTATCTCGTCACCTAATCCCTACCGACGGCCCGAGGGGATGGATACCGACTCTTTCTGCCGTCATCTGGTCGATGAACTGGAAGCTAAGATTCTGGAGGTAGGTGCGGAAAAAGTGAGTGTTTTTATCGCCGAACCGATCCTGGCCTCGGGTGGAGTGATCGTACCCCCTAAGGGTTACCATGCCGCCTGCCTTGGGGTATGCCGGCGCCATGATGTGATCTATATCTCTGACGAGGTGGTCACCGGATTTGGCCGACTGGGTCATTGGTATGCCTCAGAACCAGTGTTTGATATTACCCCTGACATTATTGTCTCGGCCAAAGGTTTAACTTCCGGATACATCCCGCTGTCAGCCGTGATCATATCCGACCGCCTGATCCAGGCAGTGGGAGGCGACAGTGAGCGCGGAGCCGTATTCTCTAATGGGTTTACCTATTCCGGCCATCCGGTCTCCTGTGCCGCGGCGCTGGCCAATATGGATGTATTTGAATCTGAAGGGCTACTGGAGAATGCCCGGGAGTTGGGGCCTTATTTGCAAGAGCAGCTACAGACCTTATCCGATCTGCCGATCGTGGGCGATATTCGGGGGCAAGGCCTGATGGGATGCCTTGAGTGTGTGGCCAGTCAGGAAAGTCGACAGCCGCTGGCGCTTGACTACGAGGTAGGTAGCCGTATCGATGCCCATTGCCAGGCGCTTGGCTTGCTGGTGCGGCCGTTGATTAATATGTGTGTCATGTCGCCACCGTTATGCATTACCCGTGAGCAGATTGATGACCTGACCCGAATCTTGCGTGAAGGGATTGTGCGTACCATGGCAGACCTTCAGAAGGAGGGCATCGCGAGCTTTGGTTGAACGATGGTGTTTTGTTTATGGGGGGTGCACTGATGACTGAGACGCTGATCATCGCCTTTACCACGTTTTTTGCAACTATTGGACCTGTGGATGTTGCTGTGGTCTACGGGGCGTTGTCACGGGAGATGACCTCGGACCAACGGCGGCGCACCGCAGTGCGGGCCGTATTTCTGGCGTCATGCTTGTTGTTTGCATTTGCACTTTTTGGTCAGGTCCTCCTGGACCGACTTGGGATATCCATACCGGCACTACGTACTGCTGGTGGCATCCTGTTGTTTCTGGTTGGGCTCGATATGGTTTTTGCCCGTCATTCGGGAGTGGCGTCAACCACCCCCGATGAAGATCGTGAAGCCCGTGTGCGCAAGGATATCGCCGTGTTTCCACTGGCAACTCCGTTAATTGCAGGACCAGGAGCGATCGGCGCCGCTATTTTGCTAATGACCAATACGGGCGGAGATCTTTACCAGCAGTTGGCGGTGATGGCGAGCTTGGGTGTGGTGTTGTTGCTGACCCTGTTGCTGTTGCTGGTATCGGGCCAGGTACACCGTCTACTCGGTGTTACCGGAATGAACGTGGTTAGCCGGATTTTCGGCGTATTGCTGACCGCACTTGCCGTGCAGTTCGTTTTTGACGGGCTCAAGGAGTCTGGCCTGTTTCCGACCTGATACCAGAGACTGGTGGATTGTACGCCTGGGCGTAATCGTGACAGGACAGCCAGTCGTTCGCAAAAACCTCACGTACCCGCGATAGGCTTTCTGGGTTAATTAAAGGGTCAGGGTTAACCCATTTTGCGGGCACCATCTGGGCGATTCCGAGAATCCCGTAGCAGGCCCACAAGTGCAGTCGTCGGCGTACGCGGTGAAGAGTAGGGTTAGTCGTAGCGCGTGGCACAGGGTCAAAAAGCCGCTTTCCGGCAAGTCTTGCCAGTTTGAGTTGTTTGTCACTCCAGGAGCTGTGAACGATCGAAAGATTGACCTGGTCGCGCTGGTAGTGTGCCCCGGTAAATGCGCAAAGCTGATCGATCAGTGCAAATGGGTCAGTCTGTAGATCTTCGTGGAACAGCACCAGCGGTCTTGAGTTAAAACGTTGCTCTATGGCTTCGATCATGGCCATAAAGCGAACCTGTTGCGCCCCCCAGATGCGCGGTTGGTTGCTGTCCAGATCAAGATAATGCTCAAAGTCCAGACTGCCCCCGTTCTTCAGATATCGTCGGTAGTGGGAGGCGATCCACCGGTCATGTCGGCGCAGCACCAGAATCACCCGGGCGTCGGGCTTGAACGCGGCGAATTCATCGACGCGTTGTTGCAGTCGGTAAGCCGCCTCGCGAGATACCAGATAACGGGTGTCCTGTGTCCGTTCAATAAGCCCCTGGTAGCCGCGGTAGCGATCGCGGGGTATGTAGCGGATGTTCTGCAGTATTGGGAAGACCCGATGCTGCAGATAAGTCGAAGCCGCTTTGCCCAGTCCAACGTGAAAATAGACCTGGAATTCGCTGTGGTTGCGGGCCACGGTAGGTGTGCTGGCTGGATGTGGCCCTAGTTACTACGTTCGCTCTGTGCTCGCAAGGCAAGGTAGTTCATCAGGTCGATCAACTCGTTATGCCCACCCGCCAGTGAGACCTTGGTGCGATACTTACCATCGACGATAATGGTCGGAACGCCATCGGTTTCGTAACGGCTTGACATATCGGCAGCATGGGCAACCATTGAATCGACCCCGAAGGAATTAAAAGTATCCAGAATCTGCTGCGAGTCCTGACCCTTATCGGCCACCCAGTCAGCCAGTTGCTCGACAGTAACAATCCGCTTGCGGTCCGTGTGTATGGCCTCGAAGTAGGCCTCGTGAAGTGAGTCAACCAGTCCCAGAGCCACGAAGGTATAGAACACCCGCGCATCAAAGGCCCAGGAGCGGTTCAGGACTGCAGGTAGCCGGACATATTCAATAAAGTCAGGTTTACTTTTTAGCCACTTGTTCAGATAAGGATCCAATTCGAAACAGTGTGGGCATCGGTACCAGAAGAGTTCCAGCACCTCGATTTTGTCCCCGGTATGAACGGGTTGCGGGATTTTCAGAGGGAAATAATTGATTCCCTGCTCGTATTCCTGTCCTGTCACTGGTAGCGCGAAAGCCAGCAGCAGTGCCAGGGTGCTTATTATTTTTGTCATCAATCGAGTCCTCGAAAATGCATATCGCCAATCAAACCAGTTGAGCCTGAAGCATTTCTTTCAGGCCATCGAAGTTGCCGTTGCTCATCATCACGATCTGATCACCAGGTTTTGCTTTGTCGCTGATGGTATCAACGATTTGGGTGAGGGTATCGCATACCATAAGTGTAGTCCGATCCGGATCAAGCGCAAGTTCTGCCGGATCCCAGTCAAGATCGGCCCGCCGCCGGACCACGGCGACGTCGGCTAATGCCAGGGCTTTCCCCAGAGCGTCACGATGAACTCCGCGTTTCATAGTGTTGGAACGTAGTTCCAGGACGGCGATCAGTTGTCCCGGGGTGTTCTTCGAGCGCAGCGCCTGCAGGGTTTCGCGCACCGCCGTTGGGTGGTGGGCAAAATCATCGAACAGTGCGATGGCGTCACCTGGGTTGACCCGCTCAAGGCGGCGTTGGGGTAAACGGAACTCTGCCAGGGCGGCGCAGGCCTGCACGGGATCGACACCCGCGGCATCGCTGGCAGCAATGGCGGCCAGCGCGTTGGCCATGTTGTGTCTGCCGATGATGTTCCACTCGACCGTTGCCAGATGTTGACCATGGCGGGAGACGTCGAAGTGACGGCAATCGGTCTGGTGCGGTGTCGCCTGCCACTGGGCTGTTTCGGCGCCACAGATGCTGTAACGCACAATCTGTGACCAGCAGCCACGCTCCAGAAGAGTCTCCAGCACCGGGTGATCGGCATTGACTACGATGGTGCCCTGGGCAGGTACGGTGCGCAGCAGATATTCGAACTGTTTTTCGATATCGCTGATCGAATCGAAGATGTCGGCGTGGTCAAATTCGAGATTACCCAATACCAGCACCTGTGGACGGTAGTGTACAAACTTTGATCGCTTGTCAAAAAAAGCCGTATCGTACTCGTCTGCCTCAATCACAAACCACGGGCCCGCGCCGAGTCGGGCAGATACCGGGAAATTGCCCGGCACACCGCCGATCAAAAACCCCGGGGTGTGACCGTTATGGTCAAGGATGAAGGCGGCCATGGCGCTGGTTGTGGTTTTGCCATGAGTGCCGGCTACCGCAAGCATTGACCGCCCGGGCAGTAGATGTTCCATCAGCCATTGTGGGCCCGAGGTATAGGGGATACGCTGACTGAGGACATGCTCCACCAGCGGATTACCGCGTGATAGTGCGTTACCTATAATCGCAAGTTCAGGCGCTTTGTCCCATTGACTCGGGTCATAACCACTGTGTACCGATATATCCTCGGCTCCGAGCAGAGTACTCATGGGCGGATAGATGTTGACATCGGATCCGCTTACTTGATGCCCTGCTTCACGGGCGATCAGCGCCAGGCCACCCATAAAGGTGCCGCCTATGCCAAGAATGTGAACCCGTGCACTCAACCAGGAGAACTGCCCATGAGCGTCGTGACTGCTACCATGATCAGCGACTGGCAACCGATAATGATCAACAGGGCTGCGCCGATTCCACTGTCCATCGCTTGGCGCAATATTGAGGTCATCACTGTGAGAGACCATACAGCTATCCCCGCAGCAATCAGCAGCGGGGTGGTCAGGGCTATCAGCGGTTCCGATTCATTCGGGAGCAAACCCTCATGCCAGCCGAAAAAGGGCAGTGCAAGAAGTTGCAGTAAGGTGGTAGCACCAAACATGGCCGTGAGCGTCTGCATAGAACGCTCACTTTTGCCACGAAAACGCAACATCAGACTGATCAGCCCTGCGAACAGCAGCACCTGTCCCACAGACATTACGGTGCCGCGTAGGATGCCGGCGTTTGGAATCGCATTAATGGCGCTGCTCAATATGGCCGCGATGGCAGTTACAAGCAACAGTGCTTCTGAGCGGGGTATATCCTGGGCCTTTCCCCGGAACAAACACAGGTTGATGAATATTTGAAAGTATTGCAGCATTGGATCTTGGCGCTTGTTAACGAGGCGCGATGATATCATCAGCGATCGAGCTGATCGTTTTTAGTTGCCTCCGTTAGAACACAAGGATTCCCATTGAGAGTTGACCCCTCCAAAGTTTTTATCGACAACCAGGCCGATCTAGACCATCTGATGGCAGATGCAATGGGCGCACCGTGGGTTGCTGTAGATACCGAGTTTGAGCGGATTCGGACTTTTTTTCCACGACTTTGCCTGATCCAGTTCGCCACGCCGCAGTGGACGGTATGTATTGACCCGCTCGCTGACATTTCCCTTTCGGGGGTCGGCGCGTTACTGGCATCTGCCGAGCCGGTAAAGATATTTCATGCCGCCCGCCAGGATATGGAGGTTTTACAGCACACCCTGGGGGTATTGCCTGGGGCCTTGTTCGACACTCAGATTGCGGCCGCATTGTCTGGATATGGCGAACAGGTCGGTTATGCCCGGTTGGTGAAAGAGATTTGTGACGTCGAGTTGTCTAAGGCATATACCCGTACCGCATGGTGTCGACGCCCGCTCAATGACGAGGAAATTCGCTATGCGCTGGATGACGCCCACTATCTCGGGGATCTTCATCAGCATCTAAAAACCATTTTGCAGCAGCGCGGACGTACCGCTTGGGCCACAGAGGACTTTAGCCTTCTGGCCTGCGGTGACGTAATAGAGGCGGGCTCCGCGAGTGCAGTCAAGCGGATATTGCGGGCGTGTAGTTCGTTCGACCGGGTGGGTCAAAGCGTAGCGCATGCGTTGGCGCTGTGGCGTGAGGAGGCTGCACGGCGTCTCGATCGCCCGCGGGAATGGTTACTGGCTCTTGATGCCATCGTCGAGATTGCCCGTTCACGCCCCCAAAGCCTAACCCAGCTAGAGCAGATACCTGGAGTCGAGTCGGGCACGGTCAAACGCCGCGGCCAGGCGATACTGGAGGTCGTAGAACGCGCTCACAGTGAAGCCGTTAATTACACCACTTTGCAAAAACCAGGCCGTGTGGACCCTGCAATCAAGGCGCTGGGGAACCGGATGTGGTCATATCTATCGGCCCTATGCACCGAGGCAGATCTGCCAACAGCCAGCGTCGCCCGTCGTGACGATATTCGCCGCCTGGCATCTGGCGAGCGTGATTTGCCGCTGTTAAAGGGCTGGCGTCGCCAATTTGCGGGCGAGGCCTTGCTGGAGATCTCCACTCAAACGGGTGAGTAATTGACTTGTTAGAATGGTCATATCAATCATGATACTGTTTTGATGGAGGTCGACAAAATGCCTGGATTACGCACGATACTGGTTCCATTTAACAATACTCAACCCACGGCTGCCGCTATTGATGCCGCACGCCTCATCTCGGAGGGCTCGGGAGCCTACATCGAAGGCGCCTATTGCCGTCAGGTACTCCCGATTATTGCCGGCGAAGGCATTACCCTGCCAGGCGATTATCTGGCCGAGTTCGAGGAAGAAGGTAAACAGCAGGCAACACTCGCTCGCGAGACTTTTGAATCACTGATTGGCGCCCGGGGTATCCCGATGGGGTCACTGGAAGCCGAGGGGGTTCGAGCCGGCTGGACCGAAATGATGGGCACGGGTCCTGAAGGTATTGGGGAATACGCCCGCGCTTTTGGCATTAGCGTGCTGTCGAGAGATCTGTCCGGCGGTAACGTAGACTGGAAAAGCACTGCCGAGGCGCTGCTGTTTGAAAGCGGTCGGCCACTGTTGCTGGTCAGTGATGAGATACCCGAAACGATTGGTCGGCGCATCCTTATAGCCTGGAACGGCAGCACCGAGAGCGCACGGGCCCTGAGCGCCGCACGACCGTTGTTGGCTACCTGCGAAGCTGTGCAAGTGCTGGCTGTTGAGGGGGGGTTGGTATCCGGGCCCGATGTTGAGCTCATCACGGCCCACCTGCGCGCCAGTGGTTTCAAGGCGCAGGCCAAGACCCGCGATAGCAGCGGCACGACCGTGGGTCAGGTTATTGTCTCTGAAGCGCAGGACTTTGGGGCAGACCTTATTGTCAAAGGGGCCTTTACCCACAGCCGTCTGCGTCAACTGGTTTTTGGTGGCGCTACCAGCGAAATTTTCAACCATGCCACCTGCCCGGTCATTATGTGCCATTGATCAAGGCCTGGCTTCGATTAGCCGGTGCCGTTGGGCGAACCCTTGGGTCATTCCGGCTTTAAAAGTACAATGCGCCCGCGCATCAAGGAAATGATCGACGCACTAGAGCCGCCGTTTTCCCACTATGTATTTAACAAAGGAGAGTAGTTGATGAAAAACCCCGTTCGGGTCGCGATCACCGGTGCCGCGGGGCAGATCAGTTATGCCATGCTGTTTCGAATTGCAGCCGGAGATATGTTGGGCCCGGACCAGCCAGTTATTTTGCAGTTGCTTGAGATTCCCCCAGCGATGGATGCCTTGCGCGGGGTGGTCATGGAGTTGGAGGACTGCGCTTTTCCACTGTTGCGAAGTGTGCAGACCTCGGATGATCCGGCGCAGGCCTTTGGCGATACCGACTTTGCAATGCTGGTGGGCGCGCGACCGCGCGGGCCGGGTATGGAGCGCAAGGATCTACTCGCCGAAAATGCTCGAATTTTCTCGGCGCAGGGCAAGGCACTGAATAACAGCGCCAACCGGGCCGTAAAAGTGTTAGTGGTAGGTAACCCGGCGAATACCAACGCACTCATCGCGTCGGCCAACGCACCGGATATAGACACTCGACAATTTACCGCTATGACCCGGCTGGATCATAACCGGGCGATGAGTCAATTGGCTGAACGCACCAAGGTAGCTACGACTGACATTTCTCGGGTAACCATCTGGGGTAATCATTCAGCTACCCAATATCCGGATATTCATCATGCCAAGGCCAGTGGCCGCCCCGCGATAGATCTCGTAGATAACAACTGGATGGTGGATGAATTCATCCCTACGGTGCAGCAGCGCGGTGCGGCGATTATCAAGGCCCGCGGGGCCTCCAGCGCCGCCTCTGCAGCTTGCGCCGCTATAGACCATATGCGTACCTGGGTTCAGGGTACCGCCGACGATGACTGGGTAAGCATGGCGATTCCCGCTCGTGGCCATTATGGAATAGAAGACGGCCTGATCTATTCGTTTCCGGTCCGCTGCGCTGATGGTGAGTACTCGGTTGTGGATGATCTGACCATCAACGAGTTCAGCGAAGAACGGATGCGCTTGACTGAGACTGAGTTACAAGAAGAGCGTGATGCTGTCCGGGATTTACTGGGATGAATGATATGCCCGCTGACCTGTATTGGCAGCGCTCATTGTGACGAGGGTAGCGATTGCAGGTGCAGCCGGTCGTATGGGCCGAACGCTGGTGGCAGCCTGTCAGGCTCATGAGCTATTGACCTTAAGTCACGCTTTTGAGCACCCAGGTAACGAGGCGGTGGGCCAGCCTGCTGGCACTCTTGCCGGTACAGCAGATCCCGGCCCTGTTATTGGTGACAGTATCGACGGGCCAGCGTTTGACGTGCTGATCGATTTCACTGCACCCGAGGCCAGCCTGGCCAACCTTGATTATTGTGCTAAGAGTCATGCCCGGATGGTAATTGGCACGACCGGCTTCGATGTCGCACAAAAAGAGCTGATTTCACAGGCATCTCGTGATACCGCGGTCGTGCTTGCCCCGAATATGAGTGTCGGTGTCAACATTTGCTTCAAGTTGCTTGAGATCGCGGCCGGGGCTTTTGGCGATGATGTTGATATCGAGATTATTGAAGCGCACCACCGCAACAAGGTCGATGCCCCGTCGGGAACCGCTTTGAAAATGGGCGAAGTTGTCGCTTCTACTTTGGGCCGCAGTCTTGATCATGACGGAGTGTTTTCGCGCCACGGACGGACCGGCCCTCGGCAACAAGGGCAAATTGGATTTGCCACGGTGCGGGCTGCTGATATTGTTGGCGAGCACAGCGTGTGGTTTGCCGGCGCGGGAGAGCGGGTAGAGATTACCCATAAGGCGAGCAGTCGAGAAATTTATGCCAATGGTGCGCTCCGCTGTGCTTTGTGGGTCGCGCAAAAAAAAGAGGGGCTTTTTGATATGCAGGATGTTCTTGGGCTAAAAATGATCGAAAACGATTGATGTTCACCCACCAAGTCGGTAGAATATTTCCCCCGGAATGAGATATTATTTCGGTCAGATCAAAAGGAGAAACCAAGGCGGTTTCTCCTTTTTTTTGCGCCCACCTGAAGGCTTGACCGTATGATTCCGGCGATACTGGTCCTTGAGGATGGAACCGTGTTTCGTGGCCGTTCCGTGGGAGCCTCGGGCGAGGCGGTAGGAGAGGTTGTTTTTAACACAGCCATGACGGGCTATCAGGAGATCGTCTCCGATCCATCCTATGCTCGCCAGATCGTCACTCTGACTTGCCCACATATTGGAAATGTTGGGGCGAATAATGACGATACTGAATCTTCCAGAGCCTTTGCCTGCGCGTTAGTTGTACGCGACTTTCAAGACCGACCCAGTAATTTTCGCTCTGATGAGTCACTCGATGAATATCTCTGCGGGCAGGGCGTGGTGGGCATCAGCGACATCGATACTCGCCGGTTGACGAGATTACTGCGAGAGAAAGGCTCTCAGAACGGCTGTGTGCAGGCTGGCGCTATCGATGAAGCCCAGGCACTGACCCAGGCGAGAGCTTTTCCTGGACTCAAAGGAATGGATCTTGCCAAAGTTGTCACAACCCATGAAAGTTACCCCTGGGCTGAAGGCACCTGGCAGCTCCAAGGTGGATTTCGCCCGCCCCCTGATGTGCGTTGGCGGGTGGTGGCCTACGATTTTGGGATTAAACGCAACATCCTGCGACTTTTGGCTGATCGCGGATGCGCCGTGGAGGTCGTACCAGCACAGACACCAGCCGAGGAGGTGCTTGCGCGTGCACCTGACGGTGTATTTCTTTCCAACGGTCCCGGAGACCCCGAGCCTTGCACCTATGCGATCGAGGCCATCTCCCAGATTATTAAAAGCGCAACACCCATATTTGGTATTTGTCTGGGCCACCAGTTGCTGGCACTCGCCGCTGGGGCCCGCACCCTGAAGATGAAGTTCGGCCATCATGGCGCAAATCACCCAGTTGTAGACCTCGCCTCGCAAAAGGTCATGATCACCAGTCAGAACCATGGGTTTGCGATAGACCCCGATTCGTTGCCTGCACACCTGACAGTGACACACCGCTCGCTGTTCGACCAGTCGATCCAGGGCATTGCGCTGACGGGTGCTCCGGCATTTTCCTTCCAGGGCCACCCGGAGGCGAGTCCTGGTCCCCAGGACATCGTCAATTTGTTCGATCGCTTTATTGATTTAATGGCGTCAGCCAAGAGAGTAGCTGATGCCTAAACGTACCGACATCCGCTCGATCCTGGTGATTGGTGCGGGGCCGATTGTTATCGGCCAGGCCTGCGAGTTTGATTATTCGGGGGTGCAGGCGTGCAAGGCGCTGCGCGAGGAAGGTTATCGCGTCATCCTGGTTAATTCGAACCCCGCGACGATTATGACCGACCCTG
>Ga0209047_1000659_pt1 | contig 28792 bp, 28 predicted proteins | sample SaaInlV_165m_DNA_3_FD_184681 | JGI IMG/M metagenome (GOLD analysis project Ga0209047, IMG submission 184681) | Marine microbial communities from expanding oxygen minimum zones in the Saanich Inlet - Saanich Inlet SI037_S3LV_120m_DNA (SPAdes)... | ecosystem: Environmental > Aquatic > Marine >...
TGCAAACGCTATGGCAAAGATATTAAGTGAGGGCTTAAATGCATTTTCAAATATTGAATTAGCCTACCCAACCGAGTCGAATGAGGTTTTTGTTCATCTTCCTCGAGATGTCATTGACTATTTAAATCACACTGGATATGATATTAATGAAGAAGAGCTTGATGGTAAAGCGGTTAGGTTTGTAACTGCATGGAATACTGATCTAAATGACATTAGCGATCTTTTAGATAAAATATCACAAAAATACGGATAAACTTTAAGGTATAAAACTTCTATAGATAAATGGCTTAGCCTTGTATAATGCTTCAAAAAGCAAATAGTGAGATCCGTATTCATGCATGATCCCTTAAGCTAGAAAAAATTAAATTGTGAGTTAATCATTTAACTCTCAATAGGGGCCCAAATTTTAATTTGGGTTAAATTGTAATTGATTGTTGGCAAAAAGCCTTCAAAAATATTGGTGTAAAAATTATTATGTTAGCTGCAATAAGAAACAAATCAAAAGGTTGGGTCGCATATCTTATCGTTGGTCTAATCGTAATTCCATTTGCTTTATTTGGGATTCAAGATTATGTCAGCCGTTCTGCGAATGCCTCCATTGCTACCGTTGATGGTGAGGATATTGATATTAACCTTTATTTTCAAGAGTTAGGTCTGCAGCAACGAAACTATCAGCAGCAACTAGGCGCCGCATATACACAAGAATTAGATAATCAACTCAAGCAAATGATTCTTGATAGGATGATTAATGATAAGTTACTTGAAAATTATTCAAATTCCTTAAATATTGTTACTCTAGATGACGAGGTTAGATCTGCTATAACTAGTACACAAGAATTTTTGGTAGATGGTGAATTTTCACAAGATCGCTATAACCAAATCCTAAGAATGAGTGGTTATTCATCAGCTTCATATGAGCTCTCTGAATCTAAAAGATTAAATAATGATCAAATCAGACGAAATTTGAATGGAGCTGCCTTTATGTCGGCGACTCAAATTGATCAGCTCAATGAACTCGCATCACAGCAAAGAGAAGTTTCATATATTGCTCTTAAAACGAATAATTACATAGACCAAAGCAGTGTTTCTAAGGATCAAATTTCAGATTATTTTAATGAAAATAGATCAAGATTTGTTGAGGGCCAAAAGGTAAAAGTGGACTTTGTTGAGCTTACATTAGATAGCATGGAAGACCCTGAAATCCCAACTGATGATGATCTTCAAAGCCTTTATCATGAAAACGCTGAACTCTATACAAACCCAGAGAGAAGAAAGGCGCAGCACATTCTAGTTGAAAGTGAAGAATTAGCGAATGACTTGTTAGAGCAGATTAAGCAGGGAGCTGATTTTGCTGAACTTGCCATCGCTAACTCCGAAGATACTTCTTCAAGTGAAGAGGGCGGTAATCTAGGCTTTTTTGAGAGAGAGCTAATGGGTGCTGAATTTGATGAAGTTGCATTTGCAATGAACATTGGCGATGTCAGTGAAGTTGTTTCAACTGAATACGGCTACTTTCATATTATTAAACTTACTGATATAGAAGCTGAAACGATGCAGGCTTTTGACGAAGTTAAAAAACAATTAGCAGTACTTTATACTAAAAATGCGAAACAGAAAATGCTCTACGGGTCTCTAGAGGAATTCATCAATCTATCTTATGAGGAGTCTCTAGATATGGTTGCAGATCAGTTTGGGTTAGAGCTTCAAACGAGTGACTATTTTGCAAACGGAAGTAGTCAGTATGATGAAAAATTTGTCACTTCTGCATTCAGTCCTGCAGTGATTGACGAAGGAGAAAACTCTGAGGTTATGGAGATCAATTCAGAAAAATTTGTTGTTTTGGCGCTCTCTTCTTTGCAGCCAGAGCGTGAGAGAGATTTAAGTGAGGTAGAAGATCAAATTGAGTCTGTCTTGAAGACAGCTGCAGCTAAACAAGTGATAGATGACATTGCAGAAAGTATTGCTTCCGCGCTTTCAAGTGGAGATGAGCAAACAGCCAACAAATTAATTTCTGAGAATGGCCTAGAATGGGTTTCAGAAGGATGGATTTCAAGGGCTAGTGAGTTGCCGTATGGCGTTACATCCACATCATTCACTTTACCAAAGCCTGAAGATGGAAGGCATACTTATAGTTCTCAAAATGATGACAGATTAACGTCATTAGTTATCGATTTAAGTGGGGTAAGAATACCAGAAGGGGATGCAGATACTGGAATCTCAACGCTTTATTTGAGTCAGGAAAACAATGAAATGTTTGTCTCTCTTATTCAGCAGTTAAGAGATGGTGCAGAAATAAAAGTTTTTACTGACCTTCTCTAAAGATCCTTAACCGCGGTTAAAGATCGGGCCCTTTTTCAAAAAAGTTATATCCTGCATCGACATAGGTTACTTCTCCAGTAACACCTGATGCTAGGTCTGAACATAAAAAGGCAGCTACATTGCCGACTTCTTCAATGCTTACATTGCGCTTAAGTGCAGAGCTCTCAGCAGCATGATCAAGCAATTTTCCAAACCCTTTAATGCCGCTTGCTGCTAGCGTTTTAATAGCGCCAGCTGACACTGCATTGACGCGAATACCTTTCTCCGCTCCCATTGCCGCTGCCATATATCGAACGTTGGCTTCAAGAGAGGCTTTGGCGACACCCATAACGTTGTAATTAGGGATTGCTCTAAGAGCCCCCAAGTAACTCAGCGTTAATAAAGCGCCGTTCTCATTAAGCATTGGCATCGCTGCTTTTGCAAGCGCTGTAAAGCTATATGAGCTAATTTCATGGGCCTTAAGGAATCCTTCACGGGTAGTGACCTCAAGGTAATTGCCATCCAGTTCTGCTCTTTCTGCAAAGGCAACTGAGTGAATGAGTATGTCAAAGTTGTCCCATGATTTTTTGAGTTCATCAAAGGTTTCATTGATTTGCTCGTCACTGGATACGTCGCACGGTATAACGATGGATGAGTTGCAGATTTCAGCGCACTTTTCAACGCGGCCTTTCAGTTTCTCGGTTTGGTAGGTAAAGGCAACCTCGCAACCATTGGCTGCCATCGATTCAGCGATACCCCAAGCAATCGAGCGGTTTGAAGCAACCCCAACAATAAGTGCTTTTTTACCTGTTAAAAAACCCATGAAACCTCCACAATATTTATAATACAATTAGCGTTTAATTATAAACACATTGACTTAATAGATACTGTTTACTTAATAAGTGATAGTGCTAATTAAAGTCCATCTTAAACTCTAGAATCTAATTATTTTTTGATTATGTTAATTATGAAGCACAAAGGTTATTTCCTCTTATTTCTTGGGTTGGTATTATCCGATCAATTCACAAAGCAAATATTTATGACCTCATTTGATTTAGGGCAATCAATAGTTGTCAATGAATATCTAAGTTGGACATACCTTCAAAATAAAGGCGCTGCATTTAGTATTTTGTCTGATGGCGGACTAATGCAAAAATCATTCCTATTAGGCGTTTCTCTATTGGTTTCACTTTGGGTAGTATGGTGGACCCAGAGAACACCTGTAATTTATAAGCAAAAATTATTAGGCCAGTTTTTCCTTCTCTCTGGAGCTGTGGGTAATTTGATTGACAGAGCTCTTCATGGCTTTGTCATTGATTTTATTGATCTTCATGTTAATAGTTTCTATTGGCCAGTCTTTAATTTGGCAGATAGCTTTATTTTTGTAGGTGTTGCCCTAATCATATTTGAGAGAAAATCAAATAGTAAATAAAATTCCAGCCCTCTTAAGAATCACCATAACTGGTAGAATATTCAATAAATGAATTCCACCCTAGCTTCATGAAGAAATTTCTATTATTACCGCTACTCTTTTTGATGAGTATTTCCTCGATTGCTGAGATGCATAAGATGTCAGAGTCAGGAGAAACTCTAGCTTTAGATAGTGACAGCTGGTCCTGCGTTTTAGATGACAATAGATCACTCGTTTGGGAAGTTAAGAGAGCAGAAGAGGGTGTCCAATATGCTCTCAATACCTATACCTGGTTTGATGGTGAGAGCGGAAGAGATAACGGAACTTTTAGTAAGAATTGTTACTGGGGGAAAAATTGTAATACACTCTCTTTCACTAAAGATATTAACAAAGCAAAACTATGCGGTTATTCAGATTGGCGTCTTCCTTCACTCGATGAGTTAAGCACGATTGTTGACTATTATGGTGAGAGCGATACGCTGATTAATACTGACTTGTTTCCTAACACCCAGAAGAATACTTACTGGACCTCAGTTACAGTTACAAATAATCCTACGCTCGCGTTTGAGGTGCCTTTTTTCTATGGCGGCTCAAAGGCTCGTGATAAGACAATTGATACCTTTGTAAGACTTGTAAGAAGTGCTGACTAGAGAAATCGATCAATCCTTGTATGAGTCTTATTCTGACGATATACCTATAATTCTAAAAAGAATCTATGCTGCTAGAGGCGTTTCAGAGTCTCAGCTTTCAATGGCGCTTCCTGGCCTTCTAAAACCCAACTTTGATCAGCTCAATATTGCTCTTGAGCTTCTTGAGAATTGCCTTTTAGTGGATAAGAGAATATTGATTGTTGGAGACTTTGATGCAGATGGGGCAACAGCCAGTGCAGTCGCCATCAAAGCATTGAGGCTCATGGGCGCAAAGAATGTTGATTTCTTGGTTCCAAATCGTTTCAAGCACGGATATGGCCTTAGTCCGGAGATTGTAAAAGAGGCAAAGCGTGATAAAGAGCCTGATCTCATTATTACGGTTGATAATGGCATATCGAGTAATGAGGGTGCGGCGCTTGCAAGGTCACTTGATATTGATGTCATTATTACCGATCATCACCTGCCGCCTAACGAGCTTCCCAATGCTAATGCGATTATTAACCCAAATTTAAGGGGCTGTGATTTTTCGTCAAAAAATTTAGCGGGTGTTGGGGTCTGCTTTTATTTGTTTTCATCGCTTAAAACCTATCTCACAAAACAAGGTTATTTTGAAAAACAGGGTATCCAAAGTCCTGACCTTAGAGTTCTGCTTGATTTGGTTGCTCTTGGAACCGTTGCAGATGTTGTTAAACTGGATCAAAACAATCGAATTTTGGTGAATGAGGGAATTAAGCGTATTCGTGAAAAACAATGCTCTAAAGGGATTCTTGCTATCTTAGAGCTAACCAAGCGTCCGATTGAATCACTTCAAGCCTCTGACCTTGGATTTACAGTAGCGCCTAGAATTAATGCGGCCGGAAGACTCAGTGATATTTCTCAGGGGATTCGCTGCCTTCTGTCTGAAGATATGAATGACGCGAGACGGTATGCGCAAACACTGGAAGAGTTTAATATTAAAAGGCGTAAGGAACAGACCCGCATGCAGGACGAGGCCCTCGCTATTGTTGAAGATCAAGCTATCGATAAGAGTGATTTTGCAATCGTTCTCTATGACGATTCTTGGCATGAAGGGGTGGTCGGCATTGTCGCTGGAAAGCTTAAAGAAACCTACCAGTGCCCATCCGCTGTTTTTGCTAAAGCTGATAACGTTTTAAAGGGCTCTATTCGCTCCATTCCGGATGTCCACATCAAAGACTTGCTTGATCTAGTTGACAGGGATAACCCAGGACTCATTGAGAAATTTGGTGGCCACGCTATGGCGGCCGGTCTCACTATTAACCCTGGCAACTTTGAGCAGTTCAAAAATGCATTTACTGAGTCTATTACACAACATCTCAAAGGGAAAAAACCAATCATCGAGCTATTAACGGATGGTCAGCTTGATGTGTCTGAAATAACCTTCAAGAATGCAGAGCTTCTTCGTCAGGCCTCACCCTGGGGGCAAGGATTTGAAGAGCCCATTTTTTATGGAGACTTTGAACTTGTGGAGCAAAGAGTTGTTGGTGAAAAACACTTGAAGTGCAATCTAAAGCTAGTAGGCACAAGTTCAGTATTGGAGGGCATTGCTTTTTTTCAAGAAAAGCTCAAATCCAAGAAGGCTAGGGTGGCTTTTAAATTAAATGTGAACTCGTTTAGAGGTAATGAATCCTTACAGCTGATGATTGAGTCAATTGAAAGCTCTTAATTAAAACTTACAGGTGTTTTGTTTAGCCTTGGGGAGTGAGCTACAATAAAGAAATTCAGCGTTCTGACTCCCTTTCTCATGCGCTTTTTTGAGCCATTTTTTACCTTGATTTTTATCTTGTTTGACTTTAATGCCATTTAAATAGCGACTTCCTAACTCTTCCATGGCTTGTAACCAGCCTAATGAAGCAGATTGCTTCAGATAATCTATTGATTTTTTTTCATCTCCCATTAGACTATATAGTTCACTTAAGAGATAGGTTGATTTAGTGTTATTGCTTCCCTTAGGGTCTAAAACTAAAGAGCGCTCAAGCCAAAAGATTGACATTTCTGGGTTTTGATTAAAGAGCTGTTGACCTGCTTGTACTGCTGTAAGTGCACTACAGTAATAAGGCTTCCAGAAGCCATAATCTTCAGAGGCATAACCCATTTCTACGAGTTCACCACCTAGATCTTTGCCATCAACAATAACTTGAGCGATAAGCTTGGTATTTGTTTTCCTGATATTGCTAAGTTTAATAGTGGTTGCGTCTGTAAGTTTTTTAGAGACATAATCCCTCACTTTAACTCCAAATTCCATCTGCTTAGGGCATGATTTAGTGGCGTCTGGCGCGTCAATACCTTTCAGAGAAACTTTAACGTAATTATCAGCAAGTTCGTGAGGCTCAGCAATATTAACGACAAATTTATCACCATGCGTCACCTCAACAACTTTAGATATAACTGGGTCTGAATCTGAAGTTGCTTCTTGAGTTGAAGGCGTAACTTTTTTGGTTTTGCTTTCGGTTGATTTTTCCTCAGTCACCACTTTCTTAACTTCTTTTTTTACTGTCTTAGGTTTTTTTGGTGTGATAATGTCATCTTTACAATTGGAAATAGATAAGATACCTCCAGCCCAATCCTCAACATCAATAAAGTATCTAGTTCTAGCTTTAATAATTTTGTTATCCTTGAACGTTGCTGCTGACGATCTTTTGTGTTTATTTAAAGTTACATATAAAGGATTTCTTGGAACTTCGCCTTTATCTACTGAGTGAGAAAAGTAGGCCATTTTTCCCACAAAGTATCCATCTGCTGTGAGTTTAACATTGGTCTCATCTTTAAAATAACTAGGGTCAAGTGAAAGTCCACCCTGCCTCCAAGAGGCGTTAACAAAATCGACATTACCGTCTTTAATATTGACAGCACCAGAGGCTAGGGCCCAAGGTTGTATTTCTCCTGTTTCAGATTTATCGTAGGCAATTCTATTTATCACAAATCTGCAGTTAGAATCCTGAATGTTAGTTGCAAGCTTATGTTTACTGAAATCGTAATCCAGTTTAGAGACGATTCTATTGAGTAATTCCTCTTTAATATTGGGAGAGAAGACTACATCATATATTTCAATTTTTGTCGCTTTAACTGATGAGGTAGAATTGGATGAGGTTTCAGCTTTAGAGTTATTGTTATTTGAGCCACCAGCACACTTATAAACAAAGTATGTTCCGTCATCTGAAATAGATTTGACTGGGTCGCTTCCATCAGGGCATGTTCCTGCAAAACCATACGCAGAGAACAATATTAGGGATAAGAGTAGGGATAGTTTTTTCATATTAATTCTCAAATAATTTTTTAAGATCTTTTTATTGCTTAAAGCAAATCAATATCACTCCAATGTGTGAGTTGAGTTTATGAAAAAATATAGTCGTAGACTCGAGGTAATTTAGGGGTAAAGAAGATCTTATCTGCTATCATGTCATGATCAAGTCCTAGAGCATTTTCAATGCAGGCAGCGCAAACAGAGCGATAATCAATTGTAGACATTAGGTCTCTATTATCAAATTGATCCCTCTCAGCCAGTCCTGGCCATTCAGAAATAACCCTACTTTTAGAAATCAATCCTCCCGCTAATAAACCAGCAGACCCATAACCATGATCAGTGCCCCCAGTTCCATTGATTTTGACTGTCCTTCCAAACTCGGTTAAAGTCAGGATAATGCTTCTATCCCATGCATCTCCAAGTCCCTCCCTATATCCTGCAATAATGTCATCAATCAAAGTCATTTGTTTGCCATGGTAGCCATTTTCATCAGCACCTTGATTCGCATGAGTATCGAATTGTGTAACCTTGATAACTGACGATAACGGACCACCTTCTTGAGCCATCGCTCTTCCAGCAAATTTTGCTAAACTGGCAGGATCTCTTGGAACGACTGAGTCTTTCAGAGTACTTTTTATGCTGACTTTATTGAAAACTGAAGCCCCTTCTTTTGCATGCGACATAGAAATCATATCAATAAGTTGGGTTGAGAGTTTGCCAGAACTTTTAACACTTGCTGGAAAAAAATTATCTTTTTTATCCGTTCCTCTAAGAATTAATGGCATATCAAGTGAGAGTGATCTTCCAGGAAGTTTCGCAAGATCAAGGGCTCTTCCAAGCCAACCAGTTGTTTCAGAAAATGGACTTAATCCACCGCCTTGCATTAAATTTTGACCTTCAAAGTGTGATCTTAAGATATAAGGGAAGTTCGTTGCATGAACGATTGCGGCATTATCTTTAGCCATTAGTCCACCAAAGTATTGAAAAGAGGGGTGAAGGCCAAATAAAGAGTTTAGCTTTAGATGTTTATCGGGTATCAGATTCTTTCTCATTTTAGAGAAATTTGGATCACCAATAGGAGGAACAGCGGCTAAGCCATCCATTCCGCCTTCAAGCATAATCACAGAAATCGTACCTGGAGGCTTATCTTTAGTAAAACCAGGAAGAGGAAGGCCAGCCAAAAATAGTGAGGCACCAGATGCTTTTAAAAACTGTCTTCTAGTTAAATTTAGTTTAGGCATTTTCTAACCCCATCATTTCAGGACTACACATTAAAGCAATAAACTTTGATTTTTTATTCGAAACACTTGCTACAAGTTTTCGGGTTGATTCATTTGCATCTATTCGATCCATAATTTCTTCGGACCTAAATTTTGGTCTTCCGGCACTATAGATGGCATCAGAAAATCGAATCCGGCGTTCAAACATTTCACCGGAGAGCCATTCATTCTTATCGCTTGAGTAACCATCGGGCTGTCTTTCATGCCAAAAACCTTGTCCAAGTTCTTCAAAAATTTCACGAACTTTCATTAAATTATTATCATAAGAATTGATTTGACCCCAGCCCTGAAAAAATCTTGCATCACTGAGTCTAACGACTTGAAATAGCCAGGTCATTGGCCATTGAAATTTAGGATCCTTTGACATAACTGCTCGTTCAATGACTGCTGTATGAATCTGATCTAGGTTTCCATTGCCCTTTTTCCAGGCGCTGGCAATAAAATCAACATCAGACTGGCTTGGGTCATCACTCACAAAGTGCTGTGCCAATTTATACGAGATATACTTGATTGTGTGTTCATGAGAAGCCAGAAAATCAGTTAATTTTCTAAGTCCACCTTTGCCTGCAGGTATCACTCTCCCTAAAACTTTTTTATTGCCAGGCTCAGCATGATCCTGTTTAAAAAAGTCCCAAGAGTTTGTTGTTCCACCCATTTTTAGAAGCTTTTGATGTCTTTGCGCAGTTGAAAATAATTCGTTTTCATCGCTTATTCTTCCTGGCCAAATACCCCAACCAGCTAGAACATTGGCAGCACCTCTAATGTCAGCTTCAGTATATTTAGCAGATGGTGAGACCGTATGAAGTTCAAGTAGTTCTCTGCCTAAGTTATCATTCAGGCCTGCCTGAAAACCATCTCGTTTAGCCCATATTGCAGTTTGAGAGTTTTCTCCACAGCTCCAGCAATTATCTAGATAAGACAGCATTGCTGGATGCGAAGTGACCTTATAAAGTATTTGAGAAAAATTACCATTTAAATTTGCAAGAATCGCCTCATCTATAAGGTGACCGATATGGTTTTGATTGTCCCATATGTTTCCTGTTGTAAAGTGATTGGTCCAAAAGGAAGTGAATCGAAGTTTGACTTGATCCTCTCCAAAAATATTTCTGTGAGAAAATTTTAATTCATCCGTATCGTACAACAAATTCTTTTGTCGATTATCTTGTTTTGCTGCCTCAGAAGAATAGCCAGCAAGATTCATCTCTTGCCTTTTTCGATTATATTTATATTCACTGTATAGATTGTCTCGAGTGAGTAGGTCGGGTTGCAGTCGATCTGGCCACTCTTGTATTTTTTTGGCACCAGTGGTGCTTACACCTAGAGCAGGTGATTTAGCTTTTAGTTGATTTTTTGCCCAAGATTTAATGTCGTCAGGCAAGGGTGTTTCTGGTCGAAACATGAGACCTAACTTTTGAGCAACTCTGAATTGTTTGTTCATCTTATCTAAAAATAATCAACAATACATTAAGTATATCATTCTGAGCTATGAATGATTAAGAAACAGATAATTTTAAGAAAATTTTCCTAATAAAACTTCGTTTCCTGAAGCCGGATTTGCTGGCATATTAAAAGCAAGCAGAAGTGAAATAATCGCCATACCTGAGCCCGCTAAAAATACTAAGGATGGAGAATATAGCCAGACCAGACCAAATACTACAGGTATAAAGACCGCAGCAATGTGGTTGATTGTAAAAGAGACGCCAGCGCTTGAAGCAATATCAGCAGGGTCAGCAATCTTCTGAAAATAGGTTTTAAGGGCAATAGCGATTGAGAATAATAGGTGATCTGCTATATATAAGAATACTGCAAAAGCACTACTTTCAACAAATGCGTATCCGGCAAAGATCAAGCTCAATCCAACGTACTCAAATATGAGCGATTTTCTCTCACCAAACCGTTGAATCAGCCTCCCTATTTTTGGCGCAAATACGACATTAATGGCTGCATTAGCAATTAGTAAGAGTGATATTTCAGCGACCGTAAAATTAAACTTTTCAACCATCAAGAAGCCCGCAAATACGACAAATATTTGCCTTCTTGCACCGCTCATAAATTGAAGTGCATAGTAAAGCCAGTAACGCTTTCTCAGTATTATTTTTTTGGTCTGTGTGACCTTCTCTGGGAACAAAGGAAAGTGTTGCCAGCAAAACAGAACTAGCACGACTGAAACGCCACCACCAATGGCATACAAAAATAGGTAGCTCATTTGAAATTGCTGAAAGAGAATCCAAATAAAGCTGAAGGCAATTATGGAGGCCGCTGAGCGCGTTGCGATGACTCTGCCTAAGAATTCTGCAGTCTTGTCTTTGTCAACCCATTGAAGCGTTAAGGAGCCGTTGATGGTTTCAAAGTAATGAAAGCCAATCGACATAATAATTGTGGCTAAGTAGAAAGTCATATTTGCCTCAACTAGTCCTGTAATCAAGACTCCAACGCCTAGCATGGCAAGTGATAGATAAGCGAGTTTTTGTTCTTTAACGAAAGCTAAAACAAAAATGACAGTGAACGCTAGAAAGCCAGGAACCTCTCTTAGGCTTTGCAGGATTCCCATTTCGGCGCCTGTAAAGCTGATTTCTTCGATAGCAAAATTATTAAGTAAATTAAGCCATACAGCCCAGCTGATACCTGAACCTATCGTCATTAAAAGGATTAAGAGTTCAGGAGATTTACGAGCTATTTTCATAACCTGATAATATACCTTTAAAGATGTAAAGAGGATTTAAACTTTAATTAAAGAGATATGCTTTTTATTATTGTTCAGCACACCATAAAAGACATATAATTAATTTACGGTCTTATAGCTTATGACTGTATCTAAAATCTGCCAAAGTTTAATCTAAGGCATTAATAAATATTATCAAAATCAAAGGAGAAAATGATATGTTGGGAGAAAAGATTGGTTCAATTTCTGGACCTGCAACAAATAAAGTGTTGTCAGCTGAAGGTTCATTACCTAAGTTCAGCACCTCTACAGAAGGCGTTGGAACACTTGCCGGAGTAGAAGTCCAAAGTATGGCAACTTATAGTTCCAGTATGAGAGCAGATGGCACACTTTATGGCGAGTGCCCTAATCAAGGTGTAATAATGACACAGGATGGAGTAGCCACATTCAGGGCAACAGGAATGGGTACTTTTACAGCTGATGGAGGGTCAAACTTTAGAGGGGCGTGTTATTTTCAAGCAACTGCACCATCACTCTCGAGTCTTAATGGTGTTTGTTGTGTTTACCATTTTGATGTTGATGCAGAAGGAAATGCCACTTGGGATATTTGGGAGTGGAACTAGTTTGAAGTAATCTTTTTAATTGTTAGATAGAAATAAAATATTCATAAAGAATCAGAAAAATAAAGCCCTTATACAGGGTTTTATTTTTTTAGCCCTCCCTCACACATCAAACGAAATTTGGACTTTGCGGATATTTTATTATTCTTGAAGCAATCAAGATTCGCCTCTTATATGGGACAGTAGAGCCAATCTTTTATTTATGAAATTTTGCAGTAAATTTAATCCATACAGCTCAAATCATTTCAGAAGCCCTCATCAATGGTATTAATAATTTAGGAGATTTTTGAGGTGATTTAATAGCGAGATAATATGCTTTTATAAGGACAATTTAAAAGTTCTTTAAAGTCGCAATTTTTAATTAAGAGAAGAGCGCTATCAAGGTAAAATGAATTTTTTAAATTTTTAATCGTGATTTATGCCAAATGTAACACTGCCCGACGGCACAGTTAAATCTTATGAGCAGTCGCTTACAGTTGCTGATCTGGCGTCTTCTATTGGCTCTGGACTCGCAAAAGCAGCCATCGCAGGAGAGGTTGATGGTCAGTTAGTTGATACCTCTTTCATGATTGAAAATGATTCAGATGTTGCCATCATCACTAATAAAGATGAAAAAGCGCTCGAGGTGATTCGTCACTCGACTGCACACCTTTTGGCTCAAGCAACTCAGCAGATCTACCCTAAAGCGCAGGTTACCATTGGCCCCGTAATTGATAACGGCTTTTATTATGACTTCGCTTATAAGGATGGTTTTTCAGAGCAAGACTTAGCCAAGATAGAAAAAAAGATGAACGCTATTGTGAAGCAAAATCTTCCCATTCAGAGAATGGAGATGAGCCGAGATGAGGCAGTAGAATTTTTTAAATCAATTGGCGAGCACTATAAAGCAGAGATTATTGAATCCATACCAACGGACGAGACGCTTTCCCTATACAAGCAGGGCGACTTTGTTGACCTGTGTCGCGGCCCTCACGTCCCCTCAACGAGTAAATTAAAAGCCTTCAAGCTCATGAAGTTGGCGGGCGCTTACTGGAGAGGCGACTCAAACAATGAGATGCTCCAAAGGGTTTACGGAACCGCTTGGGAAAACAAGGATGATTTAAAGGCTCATTTGCACCGTTTAGAAGAGGCAGAGAAGAGGGATCACAGAAAGATTGGTAAAGCTCAAAACCTTTTTCATACGCAAGAAGAAGCACCAGGAATGGTCTTTTGGCACCCTAAAGGCTGGACACTCTATCAAATCATTGTTCAGTATATGAGTCAGATCTTTAAAGATAATGGCTACCAAGAAGTTCATACCCCTGAGGTTATGGATAGGACATTGTGGGAAAAATCAGGCCACTGGGATAAGTTCGGTGATGCTATGTTTACAACACACTCAGAGAACAGAGATTACGCAGTTAAACCAATGAATTGCCCTGGTCATGTTCAGATTTTTAATCAAGGACTTAAATCCTACCGTGATTTACCCTTAAGGCTTGCTGAATTTGGCTCTTGTCATCGTAACGAACCTTCGGGTACGCTTCACGGCATTATGCGCGTTCGTAACTTTGTTCAGGATGATGCGCACATCTTTTGTACGGTTGATCAAATACAAAGCGAAGTGTCATCATTCATCGATTTAACTTTTGAAGTCTACAAGCATTTCGGCTTTGAAAATATTGACATCAAACTCTCTACTAGACCTGAAAAGCGAGTTGGCTCGGATGAGGTTTGGGATCAGGCGGAGGCTTCACTAGCACAGGCACTTGATGCAAAAGGAATAAACTGGGAGCTTCAAGAGGGCGAGGGTGCTTTTTATGGACCTAAAGTAGAATTTGTGCTTAAAGACTGCCTTGATCGTGAATGGCAGTGCGGAACCATACAGGCTGATTTTTCGATGCCTGATAGGCTTGATGCGCATTATATTGCAGAGGATGGCTCTAAGCAGACACCAGTCATGCTTCACAGAGTTATCGTCGGATCCATTGAGCGATTTACTGGTATTTTGATTGAGCATTACGAGGGAGCTTTCCCATCATGGTTGGCGCCAATTCAGGCGGTCATTATTAATATTTCTCAAAAACAAGAGGAATATAGTAAAAATTTAGAGTTTAATTTAAAAAAACAAGGACTTAGGGTCATTTCGGACTTGCGAAATGAGAAGATAGGCTTTAAAATACGCGAGCACTCGATGCAACGCTACCCATACATTTTAGTGGTTGGCGATCGGGAGCAAGAAAATAACCAAGTATCTGTTCGTCGAAGGGGCGGAGAGGACTTGGGTTCAATGTCTCTAGAGGCGTTGACAGAATTAATAAATCAGGAGTAATTATTAAAAGACCAAATAAGGTAACAACAAGGATTAATCAATTAATCATCTCACCAAAAGTCAGAGTACTCGATGACAAGGGAGAACAGTTAGGAGTCCTTAGTAATGATGAAGCTCTTGAAATAGCAGTAAACGCAGGTTTAGACTTAGTAGAAGTTTCTCCAAATGCAGATCCGCCAGTATGTCGCGTGATGGATTTTGGAAAGTTTCAGTATGAATTAAAGAAGCAAAAAAGCGACGCTAAGAAGAAACAGAAAAAAACGCACGTTAAGATGATTAAGTATCGTCCTGGAACTGAAGAAGCAGACTATCAAATCAAGTTTAGAAACTTGGTTAAATTTATTGAAAACGGCGACAAAGTCAAAGTAGTTATTTGGTTTCGTGGTCGAGAAGTTCAGCATCGCGAATTAGGTATGGAGATGTTGGACAGAATTGAAAGTGAAACAGAAGAATTTGCCACTGTTGAACAGAAGGCAAAAATGGAGGGTCGCCAGCTTGGCATGATGCTAGCACCCAAGTCTAAGAAAAGTAAGGCGCAAGCCCGAAAAGTTGAACCCGAAGAGGGTCAAGGAGTAAATGATGCCGAAGTTAAAGACCAATAGAGGCGCTGCAAAGCGTTTCAAAAAGACCGCCAATGGCGGTTACAAAAGTAAACACTCGCACTTGAGGCATATTTTGACCAAGAAGAGTACTTCAAGAAAACGCTCGCTGCGTTCACCTGATACCATTGAGAAGGTCGATGTACCAATGGTTAAAAGAATGTTACCGTACAGTTAAAGGAGTATTACTATGGCAAGAGTTTCAAGAGGTGTGCAAGCGCACGCAAAACACAAAAAAATATTAAAGAAAGCCAAAGGTTACTATGGCGCTCGCTCTAAAGTCTATCGCGTTGCTAAGCAGGCGGTAATCAAAGCAGGGCAATACGCCTATCGTGACCGTCGTCAACGTCGTCGTCAATTCCGTAGATTATGGATTGTACGTATCAACGCTGAGGCGAGAAATAATGGCTTAAGCTACTCACAATTTATCAATGGTTTAAACAAAGCTGGTGTTGAGATTGATCGTAAAGTTCTATCAGATATTGCCATCTTTGATAAAGATGCCTTTGCTAAAATTGCTGATCAAGCAAAAGCTGGATTAGCACAGTAGTAAAATCTTACGAAAAGACTGTAACATAGGTTGCAGTCTTTTAAATAAATAAAAGTAAGCATTTTGATTGATAAAATTATCACCGACGCCTCAAAAGCTATATCCAGTGCTATGGATTTAAAAGCTCTTGATGATTCAAGAGTGCAGTATCTGGGCAAAAAAGGTGAATTGACTGACCTCCTTAAAGGCCTAGGAAAGCTCTCAAAAGAAGAGCGTCCAGTGATGGGTGAGGCGATCAATGAGGCAAAGGTTAAGATTCAAAAACTGATCGAGACTCGAAAAGAGGAGCTCGAAGAAATTGCGCTGAATCAAAGACTACTTGATGAAAAAATTGACGTAACCCTTCCTGGAAGAAATTCTGAAAAAGGTAGCCTTCATCCGATTACACAAACGCTCAACCACATACAAAACATTTTTACTAAGGCTGGTTTTGAGATAGAAATTGGACCTGAGATTGAGGATGATTTTCATAACTTTAGTGCGCTCAATATTCCTGAGCATCATCCTGCAAGAGCGATGCATGACACGTTCTATTTCGACTCGAATACCGTATTAAGAACACACACATCTCCCGTTCAAATTAGAACGCTAGAGAGACAACAGCCACCAGTCAGGGTGATTGTTCCTGGCAAGGTTTACAGGTGCGACTCTGATGTCACGCATACACCGATGTTTCACCAAGTTGAAGGACTCATTGTCGACAAAGAGGCTTCATTCTCTCAGCTTAAAGGACTACTCATTGACTTCTTGAGAGCTTATTTTGAGAAAGATGACCTGAAGGTTCGCTTCCGTCCATCATACTTCCCGTTTACAGAACCATCAGCTGAGGCTGATATTGAATGCGTGATATGCGGCGGAGAGGGTTGTCGAGTCTGTAAGAAATCTGGCTGGCTTGAGGTTTTGGGCTGCGGCGTTGTTCATCCGAACGTTTTGAATGCCGTTAATATTGATTCTGAAGAGTATTCAGGACTCGCTTTTGGTATGGGTGTTGAGAGACTTGCGATGCTCAGATATAGCGTAAATGATCTCAGATTATTTTTTGAGAATGATGTTCGCTTTTTAAATCAATTCTAGTGCAAGGGTATTAGCTATGAATATTTCAACTAGATGGTTAAGAGAATGGGTTAGTCCAGATGTGAGCGATATAGAGCTCTCTGAGAAATTAACCATGGCCGGTTTAGAAGTTGATCAGATTGCCCCAGTTGCACCGCCATTTGATGGTTTAGTAGTTGGGCATGTTGTCAGCTGTGGCAAGCACCCGAACGCAGACAAATTAAGTCTGTGTGAAGTGGACGTTGGTGGCAAAGAGAATCTTCAAATTATTTGCGGCGCACACAATGTCAGAAAGGATTTAAAGGTGGCTGTTGCAATGGTCGGATCGGTTCTTCCTAGTAAACTCAAAATCAAACGCGCTAAATTGAGAGGTGTTGAGTCCAATGGAATGCTTTGCTCGGAGTCTGAGATGGGCATTTCTGATAGTCATGAGGGCATCATTGAGCTTGATTCAGGGTCTCAGATAGGTGAGAATGTTCGATCTGTTCTAGATCTTGATGATCAAATCATAGAGCTTGATATTACCCCAAACCGTGGTGACTGTTTCAGTGTTTTAGGAGTCGCTAGAGAGGTTTGCGTTAATTACGATCTGTCAATGCCAGCTCTTGATTTTAAGGCTGAGCAGAAAGGAAAAAAATCGTTCACCTCGACAGTCAGTAACCTGAAAGAGTGCCCAAAATATTTAACGCGCGTTATAAGCGGCGTTGATAATACCGCTCAAACGCCAAAATGGATGGCTCAAAAATTACTACGCGCCTCTCAGCAGCTTCATTCACCTATCGTTGATATTACAAATTATGTTCTTTTAGAGCTGGGTCAGCCGATGCATGCTTTTGATTTATCAAAAATTAATGGTGATATTAATGTTAGGTCAGCCAAAAAAAATGAGCCTCTTGAGCTTTTAAATGGACAAACTGTCAAGCTCTCTGAGAGCACACTCGTCATTGCAGATGAGAATTCTGCAATCGCAATAGCAGGAGTTATTGGTGGTATGGGATCGGCCACCCTAGATGATTCAACTGAGATTTTACTAGAGAGTGCTTTTTTTGAGCCCGTTGCAATTTCAGGTATGGCAAGGTCTTATGGCCTCCATACAGAAGCATCTCTAAGATTTGAGAGGGGTGTTGACTTTAACATTACGAGCCAAGCCATGGAGAGGGCAACGGAACTGGTTCTTGAGATTTGCGGTGGAGTAGCATCAGAAATTAATGAGTGCACTGATTCAGATTCATTGCCTCAATTAGATCCCATTGAAATCTCAAAAGAAAAAATTTCAAAGGTTTTGGGTTTTGAGCTTGAATCTTCATGGATTGAATCCAAGTTTAAGTTTCTTGAGTTCGATTTTATGACCAATAAAGATCACTCTTGGACGATTACACCGCCAAGCTTTCGTTTCGACATTCGAATTCCTGCAGATATTATTGAGGAGCTCGCTAGGCTATATGGATATGACAAGATTCCTGTTAAGAGGCTCTCTATAGATGCCAATATATCAAACGGCTCGCAAGCTCAAATTACCTCAAATGCGCTATCAGGAACTCTCGTTAATAGAGGCTATAAAGAGGTTATTACTTATAGCTTTATCTCAAACGAGATGCATGATTTAGTGGATCCAAAGGCAAAGAAAATTTTGCTTCAAAATCCAATCTCAGATGACATGGCAGTAATGCGCTCAAGTCTATGGGCTGGTTTAATTCAATCTGCTAAATCGAATATTAGAAGGGGTCACCTTAACTCGCGCTTCTTCGAGCTAGGGCTTTGCTTTTCTGGAATTTCAGTTGAAGATCAGGTTCAAAAAATTGCTGGCATTATTTCAGGGAATCGTTATGACTCCCAGTGGGGAAGTAGTGACCGCGAGGTTGATTTCTTTGATATTAAATCAGACGTCGAAGCGTTGTTGGCTCTGAGCAAAAAAGACTATTCGTTCAAAGCCGCTGAGCACCCTGCACTGCAGATGGGTCAGACAGCAAAAATAATGAAAGGGAAAAAGCATATAGGTTGGGTGGGAGCATTATCACCTAAACTTCAGAAGAAGTTATCGATGCCAACGGCCTTCCTTTTCGAACTCGTTCAGTCGGAAGTTGAACAAGGTGAAACGCCAAGTTACGGGTCTTTCTCATCTTTTCAGGCCTCACAAAGAGATATTGCGATTGTCTTATCAAAAGAGCTTAGTACTGATGAGTTAATCGATTCAATCAGATCTTTAAAGCAAGCCGATCTTATTGATGTCAACTTGTTTGATGTCTATGAAGGAGAACATATCGAACAAGGCAAAAAAAGTGTAGCCTTAAATTTAACATATCAATCGAGAGAAGCTACGTTAACTGATGAACAGTTGGCTGAAAAAGTTAGTAAAATAGTGGCTCACTTAGAAACAAAATTTTCAGCTAAATTAAGATAAATTATGTCCCTTACAAAACAAGATATCGCAAACACCCTCGTCAAAAAAACAGAGCTTACTCAAACTCAAGCGTTAGCTCTAACAAATCAATTTTTTGATCAGATCATTGAAACCCTTAAGTCAGGCGAGGAAATTAAGCTATCTAGTTTTGGAAATTTTGTTGTTCGTAAAAAATCACCCCGACCAGGAAGGAACCCTAAGACTGGCGAAGAGGTCATGATTAGTGCTAGAAAGGTGGTCACCTTTAAGGCTGGCCCCAAGCTTAAACTTGCAACCCAAAACGGCAAAAAGTAGTCTAATCGGTTATTGCAACCATAAAACCCTTTAATATTGGTATCACAGAGAGCATCACAAGTTGCTGATGATTTTCGTCTTCAGTTCTTCCGCTCGAAACTCTTTTTTTGAGCGATGGAGCATAATCATCATTCACTGAAAATGAGGCAAATAATAGCTCCGTAGAGTCATCTGACTCTCCCTGGTTCTCAACCATCTCGATGTCATAGGTCGCGCTAGGGTTTTTGGTCTGTTTATTGACGAATAGAATCGTCTCGTTAAAGTGAAGAAAGAAGCGCTCAGCAGGACAGCTTGACGATTTTTTTATCTCTAGTTCACCTTCAGACATAGCGCTTACAATTTGATCATAATGCTGATCGGTCAGCCTAATGTAACGTGTATCAAGATAGTCACCCAGCTCGTTGTCACCCTCGTACTCTTTTATATATTCAATTAGCTCTTTAAGCATGTGTAAATTGGTTTAATAATGAAGTTGAGAATTTTAACAAAGAATTACTTGGGTTTACCAAATTGAATTTGATAAATGTCGAAAATAGTAATCGACATTGCAGCAATAATTGGGCCAATGAAAAGACCCAAAATACCAAACTTAATGATTCCTGCAAGCGTTGAAAGAACAGTAATCAGAGTGTGGTTGAGTGGGCTCTGATGCTTCATTGAACTCGAAAGCTTCATGATAATAACTGGCCTCAAAAAGTTATCAATGAGTGTGCCCGCTATAATTGCACCAAAAATAATAATAATAAAAGCACCCCCTGTCTCACCAATGGCAAACAAATAGATGGATAGTGGGAGCCATACTAAAACGCCTCCCAAAACCGGAATAAAGCTAGCAAGGGCCATCGCAACGCCAAAAAATAACGCAGGCAAGCCAACGATCATAACCCCAATTGCAAAAGCAATGCCTTGCGTTAAGGCGACTAAAAAAACGCTTCCTACTAAGGTCAGAGAGAGTCCTGAAAACTGATTAAGAAGCAAGTCGTTAATCTTATTATCGAGCGGCGAGACCTTTCTTAACTTTTCAATGAATGATGGGCCATCAATATAAAAATAGTATAGAGAGAAAATGGTAATAATCACAAAAAAGACGAACTGACTCGAGAGCTTAGTGATGCTCTTAAGGATAATAATAGAGAAGTCTTTAATTGTGATAGCAATGCTCTCAAGATTGTTTCTAAGAGAGCTATCTAAAAACTCACGAATAGAGTCAGATAAAGGAAGGCCCATGATGATTTCATCTGTAATTCTACTAATTTCGCTCAGCTGAAAGTCACTCTGAAGTCTGCTAATAAGCGCGGTAGTCTCGATACCACTGACTAACAAAATGTAACCAAGAGGGAGGATCAGAAGCACCGTGACAAGCAGTGTCATCATAAGGGCAGCCCTATTTTTGGACTGCTTATGTGCGAGCCTATCAAAACTACTAAAAGTAGATATACAAATCAAAAGGGATAAGAAAAGATAGGCGATGAAGGGAGTAAATAGCCAGACTATAGCAAGAATGGACAGAGCCAGAAGAATTAATACTAGACCATTACCATGACGATTGTTGACACTTTCTGCCACATTGACTCCTTGTAGTTATCTCTTCTTTGAGAGATAAAGTATACTATATTGTTTTAAATATTAAACAAGAATACATGCAAACAGCTTATCTTGCAGGAGGTTGCTTTTGGTGCGTAGAAGCTATATTTCAGCGTGTCAAAGGCGTCAAAGAAGTGGAAAGTGGATACTGCAACGGAACGCAGCCAAACCCATCCTATGAATCTATATGTACTGGCCAGACAGGGCACGCAGAAGTTCTAAGAATAGACTTCGATGAAAGTGAATTAACCTTTGAAGCGTTATTAGAAGTCTTTGTGGAAACGCATGACCCAACAAGCCTTAATCAGCAGGGCGCTGATAAGGGAACTCAGTATCGCTCAGCAGTCTTCTATACAAATGATTTACAAAAACAAATAGCAACTTCAGTCATCGAAAATATAAAAGGCGCTGTTACAGAGATTACAGAGCTTGATGTTTTTTATCCAGCTGAAGGTTATCACCAAAACTACTTTAATAGCAATTTAAATCAGTCATACTGTCAAATGGTAATTTTGCCAAAAATCAATAAGTACTTTAGATAGATTTATGGAAGATCAAGAATTACTCAGATACTCTAAGCAAATTATGTTGCCTCAGATTGATATTGAAGGGCAGCAGAAAATCATGGACTCCACAATATTAATCATTGGAATGGGGGGTCTCGGATCACCGACTGCTCTTTATCTAGCAGCTGCTGGTGTAGGACATCTTATTATTGCTGACTTTGATCAAGTTGAATTATCGAATTTACAGCGACAAATTATTCATCAGACTAAGGACATTGGTGATGACAAGGTGAACTCAGCAAAGAACAAGTTGACTGAGCTAAACCCAAATATCAAAATCACGATTGCCAATGAGATTATTCATACTGGTAACCTTCCTGAGTTGATCAAAGGGGTCGACATTGTTTTAGATGGAACTGACAACTTTGATAGCCGCTTTGAAATTAATCAGATCTGTGTAGAACATCAAAAGCCACTTGTCTCCGCTGCAGTGGTCAGGTTTGAAGGCCAAGTTTCAGTATTTAAGGGCTATGAAAAAGATTTGCCTTGCTACCAGTGCTTATATAGTGTTGATGGTGAAGAAAATGAAAGCTGTATTGATAATGGGGTATTGGCACCCGTTGCTGGACTCGTTGGAACGATTCAGGCCTTGCAAGCGATTAAGGTTATATTAAACTTGGGAGATCAGTTGTGTGGCTCTCTGCTTTTAGTTGATGCCCTTGACTTAAGCTTTAGAAAGGTTAAGATTGGCAAAGATTTAAAGTGCCCAGTTTGTAACTTAAATTAATCAATAGGCACAATAGTTATTTTTTGGAGTTTCAATAATGTTAATTTTTATCAGTACTCTTGTTTCGGTCGGTTTTGGATACTTGTTTTTTAGGATAGTAAAGCCAAAACCTGAAATTTGGAGTAAACCTAACTTCTATGCAAGAACCTTTCTTGCTTGGAGTCTTTTTGTTTCAACTTCTTTTTATATTCAGCCTTTTGCCATGAATCCAAGTATTGATAACCTAACACCTTGGTTTTCAGTTGCAATACCTTTTGGGTTGATTGCAATTATTGCAGGTTACCTTTACGGTAAATTTAGATAGTTTCTTCCATAATTGAAGCGGGGCGTAGCGCAGCCTGGTAGCGCACTTGACTGGGGGTCAAGTGGTCGCAAGTTCAAATCTTGCCGTCCCGACCAATACTGTTTAAAATAAATATTGACATGTTGTAGTATATATTTCAATATAATATATTTTAACTTTAATCAAAAAAGGAGTAGATATGCCTTATAAAACTATGATAACTGTTGCCGCGGTTGTAGGTTTTATTTTCGCTCTGGCTTTTGCTGCTGCGCCTAAGTTTTTTGTTTTGGGAACATTTCCTGGCGCGGAAGGGCTAGCTTTGGATGTGGGAATATATTATCGATACGTTATGGCTGCTATGATATTTATGGTCGTTTGTATTACGTTCCAAACTAGAAATGTTACCGATGCGGATAATCAAAAAGCAATTCTATTGGGGGTTGGTGCTGCCTTTGCTGTAATGTGCGCTACCATTATTTCTCTACCATTATTTCACGACACCCCTCTAAACGTACCTCCAATGATTGCGACAGGTACAGTTGCTGTGGTAACTTTTTGGTCACGCTCGAAGCTGAGCTAAATTATATTAGGTCTTTAGAAAACTTAGGAGAAAAAATAATGAACACAATGGTAATGATTGAAATTAATAATGGAACGTTTGATGATTGGAAAAAAGGTTTTGATGACTTGGCTGATATGAGAGCACAATTCTCAAGAAATGCCAAAGTAGGTAAAGTAGATGACCATACTGCTATTGTTGTCGTAGATGTCTTTGATCCAGCAGGCATGATGGCAATGTTTAACTCAGACGAAGCTAAAAAAATTGCTGAAGAGATGGGTGTTGTCAGAACACCATTTAAACTACAAGCAATGGGCTAAAGCTATCTAGTATTGCACTTTGGGGGTCAAGTGGTCAGAGGTTCAAATCCTCTCGTCCTGACCGTTAAAGTTTTGGTTCTTGGATGCCTTCATTTGGCTTAAGTGAGTTTGTAGCTTTTGCCTCTCGATTACTTATATATACTGTTGACATAAATATTATTAAGCCCCCAATCCAAGTCCAAGTACCAGGTATTTCTGAAAAAATCATCCATCCTAAAAGAGCCATAATTGGTAGTTTTATAAATTCAATTGACTCAAGGCTAGTAATTTCAGCCATTGAGTAGGATTTAGTCCATGCAAAATGGGCAAGCGTGCCTAAAATTGCAATTCCCCATAGATACAACCAGGTTTCAAAATTTGGCCACTGCCAAACCGGAATAGCTGGAATGAAAGTAACTGGAATAAGGATTATTACCATCCACGTAATAATTGCTTGAGGCGTATCAGTAAGAGTGAGTTTTTTGACAATTAAGCCATTTGCTGAGTGAGCTAAGGCTGCAATAATTGCAAGCATTATTCCAAATGAAAGGCTGTTAACACCAGGTTGAACAATGATGAGCATTCCAATCATACCAATAATAATGGCGGCAATTCTTCGAGCCTTAATGATTTCACCTAAAAAAATAGTAGCTCCAATAGTTATAAAAATTGGTTTCGAGAAGCTAATTGCAGTGGCTTGGGCAAGTGGTATTAGAGTTAAGCAGGTAAAGCCTGCAAGCATTCCAATTGCACCAAAAAAACCTCTTATAAAAAATAACTTCGTATTATTCATTTTTATTGCAGCTAGACCAGTGGAATGTAATATTGGCAGCATTACAATAAAGGCTAAAAGGTTTCTGAAAAAAACAACTTCAAGAATGTGTAAGTTTTCTGATGCTTTCCTAATAAAAATAACCATTATTGAAAAACAAACTATAGACAAAATATTTAAAATGATTGCTTTAGTTTGTGAGTTTTGTAATCTAAAAAATCGAATTATATTGACCATAATGGTTAGTTTTCCCCTATGCATTCATAGTTGAAATTAGATACTACTCAATATTTAGCAACAGTTTGTCTTAGATTTAGTCATGGAATCTGGAACACCGCAACTGCTCATTGATTCAACAACATCTTTACTTGAATTGACTCCGTAAATTGGTACATCTCTGAGGGTGTGAAAATTTTCCCATGGAATGCCTTGAGGATCTAAAACCCAATATTTATCTGACTCAGAATAGCAGCATTGAGCGCCTTGCTCTTCAAGTCCCTCTAGATTATTTTTATCTATTCTTTGGTGAACCATTTTTAGTTCTGTATCAGAGTCTAGTTCAAGACCAAGGTGATTAAGACCATTTTCACGGCCTTTATCTGAGATTGCAAAGTTTACCGATGGGTCCTCTAAACGCCATTTAGCGTAATCACTGTGCTGAATATTTGGTTCGGCGCCAAACATTGTTGAATAGAACTTGATATTCTTATCAAGGTCATCTACGGATAGATGAATGTGCATTCTTTTCATTTGATACTCCTTGTTCATTTAAAGGTGGGTAGCCATTTTGATTAGTCTCAGAACAGCACTCTGAAGTTAAAAGATTAATTGCTTTATTCAAGTTACCAATATTTGCGGAACAATTGACTTCTCTTCCATTCTTTTTCTGGTTAATGATTCCTGCATCAACTAATCTATTGAGGTGAAAATTTAACGTTGAAGGCGCAATAGATAATTGACGACCAATTTCGCCAATCGTAATTCCATCACTTCCATATTTCATAATGAGTTTATAGACAGAAAGTCTGGTTTTATGACCAAGTTCACCCAATATTTTTACTAATTCAATTTCATTCATAATTGTATATTATACAGAAAAAACTATATAACTAGTAATATAGATATATAATATCTCAATTTAAAATAAATTTGATGTAAAGGGATTATTTGAGTAAATATTCTAGCTCGTTTATTGAAATTTTTAAAGCATCACTAAATAGCTTTATATCAGAGAATTTTAAATTTCCAGGATAAGATTCAATATGCTCTATCTTTGTGACATCGGTTTTCATTGCAACTGCGAGTTGTTGGGTAGACATGCCTAGTAGTTTTCTCTTTTCAATGAATAAATTTCTGATTGCCTGATGTCTGTGAGTATTAAATAAGTCTTTTTGATTATGAAAATCCATAAAATTTAATTTTAACAAAAGGATGATTATAGTTCAAAATGAATTATTGATTCAACTAATCCAATCTGATTTGTTTAATTCTTAATAATATATAATGTTCCACTATGAAAAATGAGCCAAATGGAAAGGTTTTATTTAACGAAGAGTGCAGTATTTGTAACTTCGAAATAAATCACTATAAAAAGCGATCTCAGCTTCAATATGAAAATTCTAGTCAGAAGGGTGATAAGTACCTCAAAGCCCTTTATGTCGAGTTTATAGATGGACGTGAAATCAAAGGCGTTGATGCTTTTATCTATGTTTGGAGCAATACTAAGGGCTACGGTTGGCTTGCAAAGTTTGTTAGTCTTCCAATCCTCTTTACGCTTGCTAAGATTTTGTATGCCTTTCTTGCGTTCATTCTTTATTGGCGATTCAAAATTTTCAATCGAACCCTGTCTAGCTAGACTCTAGATTTATATCAATGAATCCGAATTCAACTAAGCTTACTAATAAAAGAGTATTAGGAGTTGCTATTCCAATTGTTTTGGCGAATGTGACCATCCCCATCCTTGGGGCGGTTGATACAGGAGTTGTTGGTCAAATGGGACTGGCTGCTCCAATTGGTGCGGTTGGAATTGGCGCCATTATCATTTCAGCAATTTACTGGCTTTTTGGTTTTCTCAGGATGGGAACGACTGGACTGACTGCTCAGGCCATCGGTTCAAATAATCATCTAGAGACTTCAGCACTTTTAGTCAGAGGAATTATTATTGGTCTCGTTGCAGGCCTCATATTAATCGTTATTCAAATCCCCCTGTTCAGTGGTGCACTCGGGTTAGCACCTGCCTCCCAAGAGGTAGAGGGGCTTGCAAATGAATATTTGAAAATTAGGGTTTTTAGCGCGCCGGCGGCGATTGCAATCTTTGGTATTACTGGCTGGCTTATTGCTAAAGAAAGGACTCGATCTGTTCTAATGCTTATGTTGCTTATAAACAGTATCAACATTACTTTAGATTTTATTTTTGTTCTAAAGCTAGGGTGGGGCGTTGAGGGAGTTGCCTTTGCAACGCTTATTGCTGAGTGGCTAGGTCTTTTTTATGGCCTATGGCTTGCGAGAGAGGGATTTAATAACGGCTACTGGAAAAACTGGGTTCAGATATTTGACCGTGCTAGGCTTGTGCAAATGGCTAAAGTTAATAGTGACATACTCATTCGGTCTGTTCTACTAGAGATTGGTTTTGTTAGTTTTTTATTTTTAGGCTCAAGTTTTGATGATGCAACTTTGGCGGCTAATCAGGTTTTGGTTCAATTTTTAAATATCACTGCTTACGCAATGGACGGCTTTGCTTTTGCAGCAGAAGCACTCATTGGTCAAGCTTTGGGTGCTAAAAATAAGTTATTGTTTCGAAGGTCAGCGGTTATGACGAGCCAGTGGGGATTTGGGTCCGTAGTCGTTATGGCGATTGCCTTTTATGTTTTTGGGGATAGTATTATTAATGTTATGACCACTGCTAAGGACGTCAGAGCAGTAAGTTATGAATATTTACCATGGATGGTTCTTGCGCCTCTTGTTGGGGCTGCGGCTTGGATGTTGGACGGCATTTTTATTGGGGCAACGAGGACAGCAGATATGCGCAATATGATGTTTATTTCATTTTGTATCTATTTGATAGCGCTGGTAGTTCTGTTGCCTAGGTATGAGAACCATGGACTTTGGGCGTCACTCATTATCTTTTCAATTGCAAGGGGAGTGACATTGGGCTATAAATATCCAAAACTAGAAGCTTCGGTTGAGGACTAATGACTCTTAATAGTTAGTCTAAGTAGCCAAATTTACCACTATTAAAGTCATCGATAGTTTGTCTGATTTCATCATTCGTATTCATTACAAATGGACCGTATGAAGCTATTGGCTCATCAATAGGCTCACCGCTGAGTACAAGTATTTCTGCTTCGTCGTCGGCTTTTATTGTAAATTCTGAGCCCTTGTTATTGAAAAGTACAAAGTGATTCGTTGGCACCTTCTCTGAGTTATTGATGGAGACGTTTCCTTTGATGATTAAAAGTCCAGTATTATGGCTTTCTTTAAAACTTAAACTGGTTCCTTTTCCTTTCTTAAGCTTTACATTAAAAAGGTTTAACGGGGTAAAGGATGAGGCAGGGCCTTTACTATTTTCAAATTCACCAGCAATAATATCGATTGAACCAATCCCATCCCCAAGATCAACTTTAGCCAAATCTTTGCTTTCAATATTTTGATACTTTGGCTTCGTCATTTTATCTTTGGCAGGCAGGTTCACCCAGAGCTGAACCATCTGCATGTCACCACCTTTTTTACTAAAGTTTTTTTCGTGATACTCCTTATGTAATATTCCTTTGCCAGAGGTCATCCACTGTACGCCGCCTTCCTCAATAACACCGCCTGCACCTGTGCTATCGTTATGCTCTACTTTTCCTTTGTAAGCAATCGTGACTGTTTCTATTCCTCTGTGTGGATGAGAGCCAACACCCCTCGGGGTTCCAGTATTTGGCGGAAAGTAGTGAACTGGAGCATAGTCCATTAAAAGGAAAGGACTCATACGTTTCATTGTTAAAGGTTCTCTTCTTCCTAGAATTCCATAAACCCTAAATCCATCTCCAACGAAATGAAGATTGTCTGGAGGAAGTACTGCTTCTATCGACCTTAATGCCATTACTGATAAGTCATTATGAAAAAATTGAATAAATTATAGTTATATTATATTAATTACTTTTATCATTTATTGAAAGTTATCTTTTTAATTTATTCAATAATTAAGAGAGCGGGTATTTTTCATAATTGAATTTTTTTATATCTTTTCAATAAAATAATAACGGTTTGCAGCAAACTCAATAAATTAGAATATACTTTTTAATCTGAATAAGCTTATTTTGAAAAAGAATATTCTTGTTTTTAAACATATGACTTCACAGAATCCAGGAATTTTCAGGGATTTTGCTGAAACTCGAAACATTGCTTTCCATGAAATAGATCTTCATGCTGGAGATCCAATTCCAAAATTAGATGACTTTGACGGGCTTTGGGTTATGGGCGGCTCTATGGACGTTTGGGAGGAAGACAAATACCCTTGGCTTGTTGAAGAAAAGCAGGCGATTCGTCATGCAGTTAAAGACCTTAAAATGCCTTTCCTTGGAATATGTTTGGGGCATCAACTTGTTGCTGAGGCGCTTGGAGGCAGAG
>Ga0209047_1000666_pt1 | contig 28623 bp, 35 predicted proteins | sample SaaInlV_165m_DNA_3_FD_184681 | JGI IMG/M metagenome (GOLD analysis project Ga0209047, IMG submission 184681) | Marine microbial communities from expanding oxygen minimum zones in the Saanich Inlet - Saanich Inlet SI037_S3LV_120m_DNA (SPAdes)... | ecosystem: Environmental > Aquatic > Marine >...
CTTCCATTGCTTTTAGAATTTCAATGAAATCACTTTTTTGTAACTCTCCTAATTTTTTTAATATTTTACTTCGCTCTTCTATATTTTCAGCCATGATCATTTCTACAAATAAATTAATTCTATCACTGCCGTTGAACATTCTTTCTGTTCTGCATAATCCGATTCCTCTTCCTCCAAACTGTCTTGCAAGTTTTGCTCCTTCAGGAGTATCTGCATTTGCTCTAATTCCTAATGTTTTTGTTTTTTGTGCCCACTCTAAAATTTGCTCAAAGTCTTTTGTTACTTTTGGCTCTACTGTTGGAATCTCGCCTAAGAATACTGTGCCTTCACTACCATCGATGGTAATTGTTTCTCCTTCTTTTACCGTAATTCCGTTTGCAGTACATGTATTGTTATCATAATCTATCTTTAATTCTGGACACCCTACGATGCATGGCTTTCCCATTCCTCTTGATACAATTGCTGCATGAGATGATTTACCTCCCAAACTAGTCAAAATCCCTTCTGATGAGAAGAACGCTGGAACATCTTCTGGCTTTGTTTCTTTTCTTACTAGTATGATTTTTTTACCTTGATCTCCTAATTCAATTGTCTTTTTTACATCAAATACCACAATTCCACTTGCAGCTCCTGGTGATGCTGCAATTCCTTTTGCCAATTGTTTATACTCTTTAATTTTAGATTCATCCATTGTTCTATGGAGTAATGCTTCTAATTGCTGTGCTGGGATTCTTGTAAGTGCTCTGTTTTTATCAATTAATTTTTCTTTAACCATATCTACAGATGTTTTTACAAGTGCACCAGCACTCATTTTTGCAGTTCGTGTTTGTAATAGATAGAATTTACCTTGTTCTATAGTGAATTCAATATCTTGAGGTTCTCTGAAATGCTTTTCTAATTTAGTACATGCATTACTTAGTTCCTTGTGAGATTTTGGCATGTCTTTTTTTAATAATTCAATATTTTTTCCAGTTCTAACTCCTGCAACTACGTCTTCTCCTTGGGCATTAATTAGATACTCTCCTTCCATTTCTTTTTTACCGTTATGACCATTTCTTGTAAATACCACTCCTGTTGCACTATCGTCTCCCATATTTCCAAATACCATTGTTACAATGTTAACTGCAGTTCCATTTGCAATATCTTTAGTAATGTTATTTTTTTCACGATAAACGATTGCTCTTTCGCCCATCCAACTCTTGAATACTGCTTTTATTGATAATTCTAATTGTTCATTAGGTGAATCTGGGAATTTTCTTTTTGTATGTGCTTCACAAATCTTTTTGTATTCTGAAACGATTGTTTTTAATGATTCAACACTTAGTTTACTATCGTCTGTCACTCCTTGCTTGGTTTTAGCAGAATCTAACACATGATCAAATTTTTCATCATTTACTCCAAACACCACTTTACCAAATAATTGAATAAATCGTCTATAGGAATCCCATGAAAATCTTGGATTTTTTGTCTGTTCTGCAAAACCTTCGACTGTTTTCTCATTTAATCCTAAATTCAAAATGGTATCCATCATACCTGGCATAGAAATTGCTGCACCTGATCTTACTGAAACTAGTAGTGGATTTTTTGTTGAATTCCATTTTTTACCTGTCTTTTTCTCCATTTTTGTGATATTTTTCATTACTGCTGGCATCACATCTTTGGGAAGTTTTTCGTTATTATCATAATACTTGTTACATACTTCAGTTGTAATGGTAAATCCTGGTGGTACTGGAAGTTTCAGTCTAGTCATTTCACTAAGACCTGCACCTTTTCCACCTAGAAGCATTCTTTTTTTACTATCTGCTTCTTCAAATGCATAAACTGGTTTTGCCATTACGAAGATTTCTAAATTTTTTGGCTTTTTAAACCAATGCCTTTGCAAATTCTGAAATTACTTTATTCCAGTCTTTTGCTTTAATGATCCCGCTGGCAACTAGAATTCCTTTTGATCCTAATTCTACTGCTTTGGATACATCTTCTCCTGAAACAATTCCTGCACCGCAAAGCAGTTTTGTTTTATTTTTTGAATCTTTAACTACCATTGCAGCTTTTGTGATCAAATCTGGTTTTTCTTTTGATACTGCTTTACCTGATCCAATTAACTCTGGCGGTTCTATTGCAATGTAGTCTGGATTATATTTTGAATATTTTTTAGCTTCTGCAACATCTTTTACACATACAATAGAGATCATTTTTAATTCTTTTAATTTCAAAACTAATTTTTGTATTTCATTACTTTTTATCCTATGTTCACTGTGATTGATTAATGATCCTTTAACTTTAGATTTTTTCAATAACTCTGGAATAATGAACCCTGTTGTACTTCCAATTTTAGAATCATCAATATGTTGGGCTAGAATTGGAATTGAACTATTTGATACGACTCCAATTAAATGCTGTGGCGGCGCAATTGCAATTTTCACTTTATATTTTTTTGAAACTTTTTCTGCAATTTTTACAAATTTAATAATTTTCTCTCCTGATATTTCTTCATAGTTTTTACAATTAATTACAAACATCTTTTTTTGAATTTTTTGTATCGTATTTAATTCTTAGACCTTAATTGCATATCGTATCTTTTTTTCATGAATGAAACAATTATCATTAGACTTAACCCTGCAGTGTTTGTTCCTATGATGAATACATCTGATACTATTATTCCATAAACTAACCACAAAATAGACCCTGCAGCAATGAATATCATCAAAAATTTTGAGACATCTTTTAGACTTTTTGTCTTGTATCCTTTGTAGATCTGTTCTATCCATCCAGTCAGAATTAAAATCCCTGCAGATATCCCTAAGATTGTTAGTAATGTTCCGTCTACTTCCATTTTAACTCCAGAAAAATTCGTCTAATCCTGTTTGTTTTGGTTTTCCTAAAATTGTATCAAAATCTAAATCCATTGATGATGTAATTTGCTCCAAAGTCGATTCTAAAAACTCCATGTATTTTTTAACATCTATTTCTTCTTTTTTTGCCAATTCAACTGGTTTCACCCCTGGCTTGTTTAAAATTTTAATAAATGAAATTCTGTCTCCTTTTTTTATCTCTCTAATTCCCTCTAATTGTTTTGCAGCTCTAATGTGTTGAGGAATTGTTTTTACATATTCTGATGGAGCTTTACTTAGCATTACATTAAATGTTAATTCTTCTAATGGGATTTCTTTTGCTTCTATTTTTTTACCACATATTGCAATTTTTTCAGAAATTTCTTTTTTTGCTTTTTCAAAATCATTCATTGTTTGAACTTTGGATAGTACATCTATTAGCTCATAAAACAAATTTTTGATGAATGCTGGAGTGTGTGATTTTTTTCCAGTTAATCCTTTAACATCTACTTTTCCATCTTTTGTTACTCCGAGATAATTTTTCTTTCTATTACTTAGAACACAATATCTGTATGTTTTGTCAATTTCTAAATCTACACCGTGTTCTTTTTTTGCCTGTTCAATTACTGTGCTAACCTGCTCTTTAGTTGGATTTTTGATAAACAATGAATCTGTATCTCCATAAAGAACTTCAATCCCTGTACTTTCACATTTTTTAATTGTCTCAAGAATTGTAAATCTACCAATGGCAGTTGTAGCTTCTGCTGCTGGAAGAAAATACAGTGGAAAAATCTCTGCGCCCATTACCCCATAACTTGCATTTAGAATTACTTTGAGTGCTTGACTTACTACTGTATACTGCTGTTTTTGCTCATCTGTAAGTGTCTCTTTTTTTGATAAACTCTTGTAGTAATTTACTCTCAAATCCCTTAATGATCCGATAATCAATGAAGTCATCCCATTTTTCTTTGTACATGCCCAATGATTTGTTCCTGGAATTTCATTTTTTTTACATTCTTCGTGTGGGCATCTGACTGTCTCATATGATAAATTTCTAACTTTGATTATGCTGGGATATAGACTAGCAAAATCCATCACTACTACGTCAAAATGTATTCCTTCTTTTGGTTCAACAACTAGACCTCCACGGTATTTCTTATCTTTGATCACAGCATTAGACATTACTCCTTCTGAACGTAATTCTAATTCTGTTCTTTTTGGAATTAGAGAATTAGTTTTTCTATGTTCATAGTATAACAGACTTTTAATCCATTGAGATACTCCCATTCTTGCAATATCATCAATTGGCATTCTTCCAATTCTTGCAATAATCACAAGTAAATTCATCAATAATTCATTGTTGAAACTTGTAAGCTCATATGTCAGCAATGCATCATTGTAACAATAATTTGCAGTTTGGTATAGTGATAATTCATCAAACTCTAATCCATAGTCTATCTTTTCTTTACCTAACAATGCTTTTGATACACTGTTTAATGAAAAACTAGTATATTTTTGACTAAACGCATAGATTTGAAATGAACGGTTAGATAATGTTCTATACAAATCCAAATGCACTCCTTCTTTTAGTGTTGCAGAATCTCGCATCATGTAAAATGGATTTTCAGAATTTTGAATTCCTAATCTTTCTGCTCTATTGTAAAGATATGGTAAATCAAACTCATCTCCGTTGTATGTGACTACAAATGGAAATCCTTTGATTATCTCAAATGCATCTTGAATCATTTTCTTTTCATCTTCTAAATTATAGAATTTGACCTTGATACTTGGATCTAAATCATTTGTTCCTTGTGTAGTTCCTTCTGTTTTGAGCACAAAAATCTGATCAAATCCATCTGTTCCCTTCAGTCCTATGGCTGTAACTTTTTTTTCAGCTATTTTTGGATCAGGAATTCTCCCTACTTCAAATTCCACTTCAATATCTACACTTAATCTTTTTATTTTTGGAATTGGTTGGTTTAGTAATTCTGCCCATTCCGAAATAAATTCTTTGAATTGTTCTGCATCAACCATACTTGCACTATCTACTTTATCCCAAAGCAAACTCTTCAAAGCAATTCTTACTTCATCTGAAATTTCTAAATCATCTGGAATTATTTCCCCTTCTACTATCTTGTAATATTTTCCAATGATTAGTTTTTTATCATAAAGATAATTCTCATAATACTTGATGTCTGATTCCCATGTATCCATTACATTTCTAATCCCATTTCCTCCCATTGTTCCGCCAATTGCAAGTGGATTTTGTACTGTTATTTGAGATAGTTCAATTTCTTTGTCTTGGATTAGGTCATATTTTTTTACAGTCTTAATTTCACGAACGTCTTCTCTTTCATGTATGAATTCCAATTCATCTGGTGCTAATTTAGAATAACAATATGGATAGTGTCCACTTTCATCTACCCATAATTTTAGTTCTTGTGTTTTTGGATTATAAAATTTTAAAACTACAACATTTTTTTTACCATCATATGTTGCAGAAACTAACATTGATGTGTCTATATTTCTAAATGTGTTTTTTTCTCTTTCATTAGTTGTATTTTGTTTATTATTTGAAATTTTTTTACTAGTGTCATTTTCAGTAACGTCTACATTACTAATTACTGCATTACTCATTTTTACCAATTAGTTTTTTTGCCCATGAACCCACTTTCTCTTTATCTAGATGAACTACCTCTACTCCTGCTTCTTTTAGTAACTCATAATCCGTTTCAGGATACGTATCAAGACAAACAAATTTCCTAATTCCTATAGTAATTGCCATTTTGGTGCATTCTAGGCACGGAACAAATGTGGTATATAGTATCGCCCCTTCTACCCCAGCTTCAATTCCTAAAATTGCACAATGCATGATTGCATTAGCTTCTGCATGATTACACAGACATCTGTCTAGTGATTCTCCAGATTTTATTTTCCCCTCCATTCTATCTTGACATCTTTTACAACCGCCTTCAAAACAGTTTTTGATTCCTGGTGGGGTTCCGTTGTACCCTGTTGCTAACTGTCTATGGTTTCTAACAATTACTGCTCCAACTTGTCTTGTAACACAATTTGAGCGAAGTTTTGCAAGTTCTGCTTGTAACATAAAATATTCGTCCCATCCTGGTCTATCAAAAGAACTCATGTGATTTCTGTTTGGGCACTCCATATATGGATCGCGTTACTCTTGAATTATCTGCGATCATATTTCTACTTGTTTTAATAATATGATTTCTAGAATATGACTGCCTTTTTCTCTTAGGTCAAAACATGTCAAGCGATCAAAAATTATTTTTTACTTTTGATATTAAATCATTATTTTGTATTATTTAATATGGAAAAATTTAATGACAACACGACAGTATTAGAAAAACCAATTCAGGACAGATTAAGACAGGCAAGTCACATTACAGTAGAGTCTGCATTGAGGAACAAAGTAAATTTGAATATTGCATGGTATGATATTCATGGTGTACAACAAAATCAAAAGTACACTGTATCTGCTGGTTCAGTGATAGAATTTTAAAAACCTAATTTTTTACACCTCTTTTTTTATTCTCAAAAATTATTTTTAATACCACCTGTTTTTTCTAAAATGATTCATATTCGTTGTTAGAACCACTGGCATTTTTGTTGTTTATGAAAATTTCATTTTTTACCTATTTTTCTTATGTAGAATTTGATTAAGTTTCTAATTTTTTGAATTATTGTAAATAAATAAAAATTATTTTAGTTCCTAGGCGTAAATTTTGAATTTTTTTGAAAATTTTGATTGAATATATTGTAAAATGATGACTATTACTTAGTATTTTGTTACGCGAAAATATAAAATCCACAAATTTCAATTTTTTTTACACCTTGACCCAATATCTTGAGAAAAAATATATTCAGAAAAATTCTATTGAGCAAAGAGATTATCAGGTCAATCTTGCAAATCAGGCAATTAATGAAAACTGTATTATTGTTTTACCTACTGGTCTTGGAAAAACAGCTATTGCCTTACATGTAATTGCTGAATACCTCTCAAAGGGAACTGGAGGTATTTTGTTTTTAGCCCCTACCCGAGTTTTAGTGAATCAACATTATGAGTTTTTAAAAAAAAATATCACCATTGATGATGTTTCATTAATTACAGGTGAAGACACAATTGAAAATAGAACTAAACTTTGGAATTCTAAAATAATTTGTGCAACACCTGAAATTGCTAGAAATGATTTTAATCGTGGTATTGTATCTTCTGATCAGTTCAATCTTGTAATATTTGATGAAGTACATAGAACAGTTGGAGATTATGCTTATTCTGGAATTGCACATAGATTTGAAGATTCTACTGCAAGAATCATTGGAATGACTGCAACTTTACCTAGTGAAAAAGAAAAAGCTACTGAGATTATAACTAAACTCAAAATTACAAGTGTTGCAGAAAGAACTGAGAATAGTCCAGATGTAAAACCCTATACTCAAGAAACAAACACTGAATGGATTAATGTTGAATTACCTGATGAACTTAAAGCAATCCAAACTTTGTTGAAATTAGCATTAGATCAAAGATATGATACTTTGAGAGAAAATGGCATTAAACTCACTCAACAACAATCACTTTCTGCATTATTACGAATTCGACAATTTGTATTAAATCAAAATAGACGTTCTGCAAAACCATTGTTTACTGCAATTCGAATTCATTATGCTCTTAACATGCTTGAAGTTCATGGAATTACTCCTTTCTTAAAATTTTGTGAGCGTGCACAGGCAAAAAAGGGCATTGGAGTAAAGGATCTTTTTGAAATTGATCCAAATTTTACTCGTGCAATTCATCTTGCAAAAGAAGCACAATCACGTGGGATGGAACATCCTAAAATTCCTAAACTTAAAGAAATCCTTGATTCTGTTCCTGGTAAGGCATTAATTTTTACTAGTTATCGTGATTCTGTTGATTTGATTTTCAAAAAATTAATTGAAATGGGAATACCTGCTGGAATTTTAATTGGTAAGGCAGGTACTACTGGATTAAAACAAAAAAAACAAATTGAAACTGTTGAAAAATTTCGAGATGGAACTTTTCAAGTATTAGTTGCAACGCGTGTTGGTGAAGAAGGATTAGACATTGCTGAAGTTAATCAAGTAATTTTTTATGATAACGTTCCAAGTTCTGTTCGATTTGTTCAAAGAAGGGGGAGAACTGGAAGAAAAGATACTGGAAAATTAGTGGTGTTAATTGCAAAAGATACTATTGATGAACGATATTATTGGATTGGTAAAAGAAAAATAACTTCTTCACAATCTATGGGTAAAAAAATGACTGAAATTCTTGAAAAAAATCAAAATGGTGACTCTCAAAAAACAGGATTGGATGCTTTTATCTAATTTTATATTCTTTCAATATTTCATTTAACATCTCATTTTTTCTTTGAATTATTTTATTTTTTACACTTGATTCTAAATGATGAATGCTACTGTTTTTTGCTATCAGTAAATTCTCTAATCTAACATCAAATTGACCTTCAAGGAAATTTTTCATTTCTTCTATACCTCCTTCTAATTCCAAATTCTCTAATGCTTCTTTTGCCAAATTATTCATGGCACTTTTTAGATATGTTAGTATGTCTTCTAATATTTTCTCAGTTATTATTGTCAAGTCTTTGAATCATTTTATGCAAATCTTTTGATGATGTGATATCCAAACTCTGTTTTCACTGGAGTTGAAATCTCTCCAATTTCTAATTTGAATGCCACTTCTTCAAATGGTTTTACCATCATTCCCTTTGTAAAATAGCCTAAATTTCCATCTTTTTTTCCACTTCCAGTATCTGTTGACAATTCTTTTGCCAACTTTCCAAATTTCTCTCCTTTTTTTATTTTCTCTAAAATATCTAATGCTTCGCTTTGTTTTGCAACTAAGATGTGTGAACATTTTATTTTATTTGACATTTCTATTGTTGATTTATTCTATGTCTTAATTGTTTAGATTCTACTTTAAACCCCAACTTACTTTATTATCTGCAATAATTTTTAAAAATGGTGCCTCATTTTCTTTCCATGGATCATTTCGTACCCATTGAAATTTTTCATAAAATATATCATAAAATTTCTTAAACTCTAACCCTTTTTCAATAATTTCTGATTTACCTTGAATACATACAGCTTTATGATCTCCTGATTTGTAAATATCAATTGTGACAGCTGTATTGGAATTTATTTTGATGTTTGTAAACGTCCTAGTGTCATAATCTGTTGCAACTATGATTGTCCCTTCATGAAAAACAAATGAGACTGGTTTAACATGTGGTATGTTGTTGTGAGATGTAGCGATTCTTGCCTCTTCTAATGATTCTAGAAATTCTGTTTCTTTTTTACTAAATTCTATCAACTGAAAATTCTTTCTCTTATTTCTGGAATGTGTTTGTATACTATGTCTCTGACTTTAATTTGGTCTTCTGCTGTGGGCATTTCTTTTTGTGCGCTAAGAATAGCTCCACTCATTCCAAGTGCCATCCCCATAACAATACCGTATACAAATTCTTGTGGGTTCTCTACTTTGAGTACTTCTTTGTTTTCTTTAATTTCTTCTAAATAATTTGGAATCGTTGCTATTGCCCCGTTAATTGTTTGAACTATTATTGCCTCTAATTGATCTTCACTCATATTTTACACTCTACATGAATTCTTAATAAATCTGCATCTGCATATTTTTTGAATTTATTTCTCTAAATCCCATCATATTCAGACCACTGTCTTCCTAATTTGTTAAGAATTTTCCAACCCAATCTATCGATATTTACATTAGATTCTGCGATAACTAAAATTATGTGAGTTCCAATTGGGAAACTCATCATTACAACCTTTTCTCTTCTTGATGATGAATATTTTACTCTGCCCAAATTAGCATCAAAACCCTTTCTATTTGACACTCTGTATGCTAATTCTTGAAACATTTGTCGTCTTCTTTCATCATTTTCAAAAGGAATGACATCATTACCAAAATCACCTGCAACTAATTGTCCTGAACTATCTATCAATCCACAAAATCTAATTTCAGGTTCAGATAAAATATCATTTATTTTATTTTTAACATCTTCAACAGGAAATTCTTTATCAGCCATGACATGTTACACTGTTTTTGTATTATTTAACCAATGAGTTTCTAGTGCCTGTATTTTTTGGTACATATGAAATTCATCTTATATGTTATAAAATCCATTTAATCACCTAAGATTTTTAATAAAGATGAATTGATTTGATACATGTTTTCTTTTTTTACAACAAATGAAGCAAATGCTGTACTTCCAGATGTGATAAAGAAATTTGAATTTGCATTAGCCAAACAAAATGAAATTAAAAAAATAGAAAAAGAATTAGAAATGAGTGTTTCTACTACTAACTCTTTTGAAGACTTTGTTACCTTAAAGCAAACTCTAAACTCTGCTATTACTAAATTCTATGAATCAGTAGAAGTTTTAGAAAATACTGGAGTGGTAGTCAAAAGTATAGAACAGGGACTACTTGATTTCCCTTCAAAGAGATTTGATGAAGAGGTATGGCTTTGTTGGAAACATGGTGAAACTGAAATAAAATTCTGGCATGAAAAAGATTCTGGCTTTATGGGTAGAAAACCTATAGAAGTTAGTGATGAGTCTCTAGTCTGATTTTCTATTTTCTAGTCTACTCTTATCTCTACATATTCCACAAAGGTATGATTTTTTGAATTTCTCTAATTCTATTTCAAATGGCTTTGTTTGATAGTATGATTCTCCAGCCTGCAATCCTCCTGGAACTTGTTTTCCACAACTGTTACAATGAATCACTTCCTCAAATTTGATTCTGATCTCATTTTTTGAAATCTTACCGATAATCACATGTCTGTTTGTTTGATTTTGATATAAAAAACACACTACATTCAAAACTCATGAATATTATACTGAAAAATTAGTATGATTTTTGATGCTTTCAGTTTGGCTACGTGTGATTCGTGTACGCTTTCTTTTGGCATCTATTATTGCAGTTTCAGTGGGACTTTCTCTGAATTGGTGGCAAAACTCTACATTTGATTTTCTTGATGCTATTTTGACATTTGCTGGAGTGATGGCACTTCATGCAAGTGTGGATTTGTTAAATGATTTTTGGGATTTCAAAAGAGGAATTGATACAAAAACTAAACGAACTAAAATGAGCGGTGGTACGGGTGTTTTGCCTGAGGGATTACTCAAACCATCTTCTGTATATCGTGCAGGCGTTGCATTTTTGATAATTGGTGCTGTTATTGGAGGTTATTTTGTAATTACAGATGGTATAACCATCGCAATTATTTTGGGATTTGCAATTTTATCTATCTATTTCTATTCTACTAAAATTGTTGATTCTGGGTTAGGTGAATTTTTTGTTGCAGTTAAGGGTGCTATGATTGTAATTGGCACATTGTTTATCCAATCAGGGGAAATCACCATTGAATCAATACTTGCAGGAATTGTTGTAGGTGCTTTGTCCTCTTTAGTTTTATTCATTGCATCATTTCCTGATCATGATGCTGATAAATCTAAAGGAAGAAAAACACTAGTTATTGTAGCAGGAAAAGAAAAAGCTGTAAAACTATTTTGGATTTTTCCATTAGTCTCATATTGTGCTATAATATCCGGAGTACTTCTACAAGTATTCCCTTTACTTTCTATGATTAGTTTTCTTAGTATTCCTATAATGATAAAATCTGGATTAGGTTTGAAGAAACATTTTAACTCTGTAGATAACCTGTTTCCTTTCATGTCATCAACTTTGATGTTTAGTCGTTTGACTGGTGTATTATTTGTGGTTAGTTTTTTGATTAAATTTTGATGATTTATGACTCTGAAAATAATTCCCAATGATTCTGATGTGTCTAAGACTGGAGAGTTCCCTTGTGTCTCGTGTCATACAGAATGCTGCAAGGAATATGTGATATTTGTTAATGCTCATGATGTTTACCGACTTTCAGTTGGAACTGGACTTGCCCCTGAAAACTTCCTTGAAATTTATGGTGCAAAGGATTTTGATCTTGGAATAGAGGTAGAAGAAGGATTGTTGGATCTTGCTTTAAAACAAAAAAATGGTGGATGTATGTTTCTTGAAGAATCTAAAGATGTTTTTCAATGCACTGTAAATGATTTTAAGCCAAGTGTGTGTAAATCATATCCATTTCAAATGAAAAACGGAAAATTAATTCAGATGAGTGAAAATCTGTGCCCTGTTGAATGGGATACTAAAGCATTTGAAGCCATGATGTCTACTCATCTTAAAAAAGATGAACATGAATGGAAGTTTTATGATAAACTTGTACTGGAATGGAATGCAAAATATCCAGTAAAAAAACCACTATCTGAATTTTTAAAATTCATGTTGGATAAAGTGGGGTTAGAATTTACAAAATCTTGATAAGTTTGAGCGTAAAATACGCTCTTAACATAAATTTAGCAACAAATGTGAATCTTCATGATTTCAGGTTATGCCACTGCTGAAAAAACTAATGAATTTGCTCAAAATTCAAATGCAAATTCTACTAATTTCAATGAATTTGAAAATCTGACTTTATCCAATGTTGGAATTGGAACATATCTTGGTGATCCTGATAATAAAACCGATGAATTAGTCACTTCTGCTGTAAAGCAATCTGTTGAATCTGGAATAAATGTAATTGACACTGCAATTAATTATCGTTCTCAAAAAGCTGAACGTTCTGTTGGAAAGGCTATCTCAGAATTAATTCAAGAAGGAAAAATTTCACGTGATCAAATTTTTGTTAGTACTAAAAATGGGTATGTTACAAATGATGGTGATGTTCCATTGGGACTTTGGGAGTATGTAAAGAAAGAGTATACTGACAAAGGAGTTGTAAAAGAAGGCGATATTACTTCTGGTTATCATTGCATGACTGTACCATACCTTTCTGATCAATTAGATAGAAGTTTGGAAAATTTGGGATTAGATTGTGTTGATTTGATATATCTTCACAATGCTATAGAAGGTCAAATCAAAGATGTCTCTAAAGAAAAATTTCTAGAAAATTTGAAATCTGTTTTTGAATTATATGAGCAAAAACGAAAAGAAGGCAAGATTAAATTTTATGGCCTAGCCACTTGGGAGTGTTTCCGAGTTGCAAAAGATAATCCTCAATATCTTTCACTTGAAGATACTGTTAATTTGGCAAAACAAGTTGGGGGAGAAAATCATGGATTTAGATTTATTCAATTACCTTTCAATCTGTATTATGATCAAGCATTACTTGGTAAAACACAATTCGTTGGTGATACTTCTACGTCTCTTTTAGAGTCTGCTGTAAAATTGGGTATTGGTGTATTTACTAGTGTACCATTAATGCAAGGAAGACTGTTACAGCCTGGAACTATGCCTGAATTTTTAGATTTAAAACCTTCATTACGTGCTTTACAATTTATTCGATCTTCCCCTGGAGTTTTGGCCCCTCTTGTAGGTCAGAAGTCTTTAGAACATATTTCAGAAAATATGGAAATTATGAACATTCCTCCTCTCTCTGATGATGAATTTTTAAAACTGGTCAAAAAATTAACTTCATAAAAAATTATTATTAGATAAAATTACGGTGGAACGATTAAATAGCGATCATTGAAACGTGAATAAATTGGCTGACAAAATTTTCGATTATTCTAAAATTTGTACTTCTGTTTTAGCACTTGAATCTAAAATTCGATTCGCAGGGGTGATAAATGAACGGGGAAGATTGGTTGCCGGTGGAATGAGGGATAATGTTGAACCTTTAGAGAGTGAAAAAGACGATGAAATGATTTTCATGGAACTTGCATTGCGAGTAAAGATGAGAAAAGAATTTGATAAACAATTAGGATGTGTGAATTTTGCTATGGCTTCACGTGAACGTGCTTTAGCCATTAGTGTACCTCTTGGTGAAGATATTCTATATGTTGCATCTGAGCCTGACACGGATTATGGTTCTCTTCCAAAAAAAATTCTTGAAATCGTTAATTCTTAGATTTTTCTTTCTCAATCTATAAATAGAATTTAGGTATGAAAAATTTGTGCCAGTAGATCCTGTTTGTGGAATTGAACTTGATGAAGATTTAGCTTTACTTCATGATCATGATGGAAAAAATTTTTACTTTTGTTGTAATGGTTGCAGAAAAATCTTTATCAAAAAACCCCGTAAATACAAGAATAATTCCTAGATTGGAAACGCTCCACACATTCTACAAAATTTTGAATCTTTAACTTCGTGTTTACAATACGGACATTTACTTTCTGATTTTTCATCTACTGGTGTTCCAAACAGTTTTTTAAAAATTTCATAATAATGCATTGATTCCCTACTCCTGATAACTACGTCATCTTCTTTTTCAATAGTTAATTTTCTCTCAACATATACTTCTTCACCTATTATGGAATCAAATAACCCTGTTAATCCCGATGTACCTGATCCTTCTTGCATTGGAGATTTCTCTCGCCATGCAATTTGTTGAGGTATGTATTTTTCAAACGTCTTACGAAGAATCCATTTACCATGTCTTTTATCTTGCTCATTTCTTACTTTTAGAGTCGCTGGTATGGATTTAGCTAATTCTATTACTGACTCATCTAAGAATGGTGATTCAATTTGTACTCCTAATGCATTACCTATTTTTTGAGTAGGAAAATGCATGATCGAACACACTCTTTTGATCTCTTTTTCTAATTCATCTTCTTGCTTATTTATGAGAAAACTATATCCTGCAAATAATTCATCTGCCCCATCGCCTGTGATTATTGATTTTTCATCATTATCTTTTGCCCATTTTATTGCCATGTACATCACTACATTATTTCTAATTTCGATATCATTGAAATTTTTTAAAATTTTAATTGTTTCTTCAACTGCTTCAAGGATTTCGGTAGTTTTGACATTGTATATTGATAGTGGCAACTCCATTTCTTTTGAAATCATTTGACAATATGTCAGATCTGTTGAAACAAAGTCTTCTGCAATTACTGCAACTGTTTTGGGTTTTCTTTGTTTTAGAAAATATGCAATTATGGAACTATCTAGTCCTCCTGATAATGAAATCAAATTAGATTTACATGAATTACATGATGCTTCTAAAACATTATAGATATTCTTAGAAACATCCTCCAATACCTTGTATTTTGATTTGAAATTAAAATAGGTATGCCTGTCTCTATTTTAAGAAACTCTCAATTTATTGCAAACTTTAAATTCATTATGACTTGCTTGAGAAACCATGTTACTTCCAGCTGAAATTGAATCTAAAACTCTAATTCCTGCATTACGTGCAATTCTTGCTAAAAAACTAGCAGAAGATCACAATATTAGAGAAGATGAAATTTCTAAAATGCTTGGTGTTACTCAAGCTGCTGTTAGTAATTATATTCGTGGAACTAGAGGGGATCCTTCATTAATTGCAAAACTTTTGCTAGAAGAACAAGTTGCAATAATGATTAATGAACTATGTGATAGTTTATCCTCTGACAGGGCATACACTCCTTCAAGTCTTTCAAAATTTATTGGATTATGTAATTACATAAAATCAAGTTTGTTGATTTGTGAAATACATCACAATCTTGAATCTAACATTGATGAACAAGTATGCAAAGAATGTGAAAATATGCTTCTCAAAGGCCCTGGCAGTGTTTACTAAATTTTAATTAAAATAATTTCAACTGTTGATGTCATATCTCCAATTCCTGCAGCTGACACTGTATCTAGTATGATTTTTTGAACTTCAGAATTACCTTTTAGCATTTTTTCTGTAATTATATTTGCAACTGCAACTGCGTTTGGAATTGAAGGTCCTTTACCCCTCAAAATAACTTTCTTTTTGTTTCCAAGTATTGGCAATAACTCTATAGCTGATTGCATTACTGGGTCGTATCCAATGTTTATGATGGTATCTTCAGACTTTTCGGTCTGCTCTTGACCATGCGGTTCATTTACCTCTTCCATGAGCATTATTCAACAATTAGAAATTTTATGTTCTTTTAAGTTTTATCGACCAATGATTCATTTTTCAAAATAATCAATTGGGATATTTTGGTAATCTCCGTTTGGGAGTACTCTTCTGATTGTAATTGGAATTACTCTTTGTTCAAGTTCTTCCATTGAAATATCTAATGAAATTCTTGCAGTTTTAGGAATTGGGATAAATGGTGGTGCTCCTAGAGATAATTGTAAAGCTCTTGCCCCCATAATTCGGGCTTTTTCAAATCTAGTTAATGTTGGTGGTCCAATTGTAATTTTATTTTTTTCACATGGTATTTCTACTGCTTCATGTTCTTCGATTTTCTCAACAACTTCCCTTTCTTCAATTTCTTTAATTCTCTTTTCTAGACTGTCTTGTTCTTTGTCAGTTAATGGTTCTACAAGATCTTTTCTATCGATTAATTTTCTATAAGTTTCAAGTGCTTTATCAAGTCCTGCGTTTACATCAGGCTCTACTTCTAATTCTGTAGGTTCCACTAATTCTGTTTTTTCAGTATCAGCCAAGGTACCGAATTTCTCTTAAAACGTTATATAATCTAATCATTTTAAATAACAAATTGAGTGTATCTTCTGTCTCCAAAAAACAACTAATTTTAGAAATTAGAGGAAAAGCAAAAATTTCATGTGATCTTAAACGACATTTGTCTCCAAGAACTGTTGGAACCATCATGAGATCTTTACCATTGGAAGGACATGCTCATAATTTAGGAAAAAGTATTTTGTATTTTGAAACTAGTGTTGATTCTGGAATTGAAAGGACACGATCTGAATTTAAAAAAGGAGATGTTGCATTTTTACCTTCATCTGGGAGCATTTGTTTTTTTACCCATGATGTTGTTTTTTCAAAAACAATGACTCCCATTGGAAAATTAGGTGATAATATTGATGCATTAACTGATGTTAAATCTGGTGATGTGTTTTGTATCTATGAAGAAACTGCTTGATACAAATGATGACCTGAATATCCGCCAACTCTTTTGACTATGCCTTTTTTTGTAGATTCAATTAGAAATGCATTTGCTGCAGAAATTTTAACTCCTGTTTGTCTTGCCATATCTTGAACAGTGATTACTTTGGAGTTTTGAATAATTTTCAATGCTTGTTTTTCATCTACCATAACTGTGATCTCTGCTTTTCTTGGACCACTTTCACCTTTGTCTTTTTTACTTTTTTTACCAGGATTTGATGCCTTGTCCTTGTTTGATGTTGTTGGTTTCTTTCCTCCACCCATAGTTTGAGAAAAAAATATTCCTCTTATAAACGATGAACCTATTTTTTCAATTAATATTTTGAAACCATGTTGTGTATTTCAAGTATAAATAACATCTTGATCAATGTATACTATGGGTGTTGTATCTAAAGGTGCAAAATGCAATGTTGATGGATGTGATCAAGATGGGGCACGTTCATTGAATACAACTAAAGTAGAAAATGCAGGCCTCCGTCTTGCATCTTCTGGTAAAAAATCCGTTCTTTGTAAAGAACACTACAAAGAATACAAAAAAGAATCAAAAGGTGATAGAGATCTTGAACGTGCAAGATTTGACAAGTTTTAGTTTGTCTTTGTTGATTTAGATTTATTTGCTGGATTTTTAAAATAATCGTCACTTAATTTTTCATATAATTTATCTAATTTCTTATACAATCTCTTTGGTTTTCTTGTTTTTTGATTACTTAGAACATACAATGCAAGAATTGGAAACGCAATAGTTGCATCTGCATAAACTGTAACCATACCGTTGTGTGCATCTTGAACTTTACCCCAACTTTTTCCTTCTTGCAATGTTGCACCTGATAATCCACCTGTATCTGGTCTAGCATCCGTAATTTGAATAATGTAATCTTGTCCTCCATCATTTCTTCTTAGAATTTGATCTAAAAGTGGGCCTGTTTGTTGAGCTGTATTTTTTGGAACTCCTCCGCCTAATTCTAAAATCCCTGATTTTTTTGAATCATAAACAATTGCTGCTTGTTCAATTATTTCTCTAACAAAATCCAGATTGTATGCTTTATCTCTTAGTCTATGAACTGCCAAATTTAATGCCAATGAAGAATCTTTTATTGTAGATATGTACACTGGTACATCATAATCATAAGCTGTTGTAATGAAACTTTTTTCAGGATGTTTTGATTTTTCTTTACTTATCTTGCCCATTAAATTAGAAAATTCTGCAGTTGTAAATGATTTATCTGGAAAATCTTCACCAAATGATTTTTGAATTATTTGATCTTCTGCTTCCAATGTTTCATAAAATTTAATGTAAATGTCTCTAATTCTCACAATTTCATTTTCATATAGTTTCATATCATCTACATTGAAACTTCCTTGCTTTACTGGTAAACCCCATGCAAAATGATCTTCATGGTATACATTTGCACCTGTTGTAACGATCCAATCTATGAATCCTCTTTCAATTAACGTCTTGATAATTCCTCCAAATCCTACCGGTGTTAAAGCTCCTGAAACAGTAAGACAAATTGTTGTATCTTCTTCAATCATTTGTGCAAAAAGTTTTGCAGCATCTCCTAATTGACGTCCATTAAAACCAGAACTTGAAAATACATTTACTAAATCCTCTATAGTCATTTTTTCATCTAGTTTGATGTGAGGAATGTCTTTACCATGAAATTTGTGTGGGTCCACTTTGAAAAATAATTTTTAACTGTAAATAATACTTGCGTACGATTTGAGATATCTTTCTCATAATTCATAACAAAATATTACTTAATTAGGAAAGTATCACAATAATGTGATATGGAAATTATCGATTTACATGATCCAACAAGAGTAAGTAAAACCCCTGATGGTGTGGAAATTTTACTTTCTTCCGGTAATTTTATCCAAGATGAGTTTAAGATTTTCAAAGTTGAATTACGACTATACAATGAACAAATTGATGATAAACTGGGTACTTTTTCTTTGATCACATCTTTTGTTGAAACTGATAAAGGAAGTGTGGAAATGATCTATGATGAAGGATATCGTGGAAATAATGTTTTGAATAGAGCAAAAGAATTTCTTGCATCCAATCTTGGCATTTCTGGCTTGATTTTACGCTCAGTGATCACTCTTCGTGGAAATAATTCTTTATAGTAATTTTTTCAGCAAACATTTATTTCAATTATGTTTTCTGTTTGAAATTATGCGAATATTGCAACTACATTGTGATAGTATTGAGTATACTCCAACAAAAAAAGAAATAAGATCTGCTGAAGATATTGAAGATCCTCAAACTGTTAAACTAGAAGAATTAGTAGTTGTATTTGTTGCAATTGAAGATGGAGATGATTCATCAGTTGCTCAAAATGCAATTACTCAGATAAAAAATTCTATGGAAAAAATTGGTTGTAAAAAATTATTGTTATATCCTTATGCTCATCTTAGCTCAAACTTGGCAAAACCTTCAGTCGCAATTTCATTACTTGGTGAAATGGAATCTGGTGCTTCTGATCTTGATGAGGTATCACATTCACCATTTGGTTGGACAAAATCTTACAAATTACAAGTTAAAGGACATCCTTTGGCTGAGAGCTCAAAAGTTGTAACAAAAGATTCAGTTGATTCTACTGATACTGAATTAACATCTGATGCTCTTAAAGGTGAATCAAAAATTCGTTCTTATTGGAAAATTCTTTCCCCTGATGGAACAATGACAAACATCGCTGACTTTGATTTTAAAGATCATAAAAAATTAGAAATTTTAGCAAAGTATGAATCTGCAAAACAACGTAATGCTGATGTTCCTCCACCACATGTCGCACTAATGAAAAAAATGGCAATTGCTGATTATGAACCTGCTTCTGATTCTGGTAATATGCGATTTTTTCCAAATGGTAGATTAATCAAATCCTTGATTGAACGATTTGTTACTGATAAAGTGAAAGAATATGGTGGTTATGAAGTTGAAACTCCAATCATGTATGACTCTGAACATCCTAGTATGGTTAGTTATTTTAATCGATTTCCTGCCCGACAATACAATATTGATTCAGACGGAAAAAAATTATTTTTAAGATTTGCTGCATGTTTTGGGCAATTCTTAATGGCAAACCAATTTCAAATGTCTTACAAGAATTTACCTTACAGACTCTATGAGTTGACAAGATATAGTTTCAGACGGGAACAATCTGGTGAACTTGTTGGCCTGAGACGGCTAAGAGCGTTCACAATGCCTGATTGCCATGCATTTTGTAAAGATATGCCTCAAGCTATTGATGAAATTAAGGTACGTTTTGAATTATCTCAAAATGTTCTTCGTGAATTAGGTATTGATGAATCTGATTATGATATGGCAATAAGATTCACTGAGGATTTCTATAATGAAAACAAGTCTTCTGTTGATGAACTAGTCAAAAAACATGGTAGGCCTGTTTTAGTTGAAATGTGGAAAGAAAAATTCTTTTACTTTGTATTGAAATGGGAATTTAATTTTATAGATAACTTGGGAAAAGCTTCTGCACTATCCACTGATCAAATCGATGTGGAAAATGGTGATAGATATGGAATCGAATTTGTTGATGTTGATAATAAAAAACAACATCCTATAATTTTACATAATTCTCCTAGTGGTGCAATTGAAAGAATAATCTATGCCTTACTAGAAAAGGCTGCTACTGATTCCAAGGAAGGAAGAAAACCACAATTTCCATTATGGCTTGCCCCTACACAAGTACGAATTATTCCTCTAAAAGATGAATTTTATGATTTTAGTGAAAGTTTAGCTGATAAAATTTCTGCAACTGATGTTAGAGTTGACATTGATGATAGAAATGAAAGTATTGGAAAAAGAATTCGCGAAGCAGAAAAAGAATGGATTCGATACATTTTGGTAATTGGAGAAAAAGAAAAGAATTCTGAGAATCTTAGTATTCGAGATAGACAAACAGGCGATGTTAGAGAAATTTCTTTTGATGATTTCATAAATGAAATAAAATTACAAACTAAGGGAAAACCTTTCACTGGTTTGAATTTACCTAAATATCTCTCAAAGAGACCACAATTGATGGTGTAGATTATGAGTTTTCTTGATTTATACATGAACAAAAATCCGTTAATTACTTCATCTGGTGATGATTCAGAACCTGTGGCAACCGTATTTGGAATCCCATTTGATGCGACCCATTCATACAAACCAGGATGCAGATTTGGTCCTGATGTAATCCGTGATGCTTTTAACAATATTGAAGTTTTTCATCCTGAACTTGGGGTTGATCTAGAAACTGCCAACATTGAGGATTTGGGAAACACCCGACATACTGTAGTAGCTTCTGAAATGATTGACATGGTAAAAAAAATCACCGCCGAACTTGTTGCAAAACAAAAACAACTATTCATCTTAGGTGGGGAGCATTCTATTACTTATGGTACATATCCTAGTTTTCCAAAAGAGACTGGATATGTTGTATTTGATGCACATTATGATTTACGAGATGAATTTGCAGACATCAAACTGAGTCATGCATCATATTTGAGACGTATAGTTGAAGATAGAGGTGCAGATAACATCTTACATGTTGGAGCAAGAGCCTATGTTGCTGAGGAATTAGAATTTCTAAAAGAACACAACATCAAAACAATTACTGATAAAGAAATACGAGATGGTAATGGCCCTCAATTATTACGTGATCATGTATCGTCCTTTGATTCAATTTATTCTAGTTTTGATCTTGATGTATTGGATCCTGCATTTGCACCTGGTGTGGGAAATCCTGAAGCAGTTGGAATTACATCTAGAGAACTCTTTGATTTGATTTCTTCTTTTGATGAATCCAAAGTCACTGGAGTTGATATTGTTGAGTTAAATCCATATCATGATAATGGGGCAACTACATCACTTGCAGCAAAAATAATGTCTACGTTAATTGCCATGAATTTGTCTCAAAATCGTTAAGATTTTTTTTATTGAAAATATTTACATTTTATACCTAGTCGTGTTTCTACTCACTTTATTAGATAGTATTTTGGGGATATTTTGTGTTAAATAATTTAAGGGATACTCTCAAACCTGCACTTGAAAAAATGGGTAAAGGATTTGCAGCTACTGGATTATCTCCAAATTTTTGGACTGTAGTTGGTCTTGGATTTGCGTTGTTATCTGCAATTGTATATGGAATGGGAATTGAATTTGGCTTAATTATTGGTGGTGTCTTGTTATTGGTTTCAGGATTTTTTGATATGGTGGATGGTCAAGTGGCAAGAGTTACTGGAAAAACATCCAAAGTTGGTTCTTATCTTGATTCAATGTTTGATAAAATTGCAGAGACTGCAATATTTTTAGGAATACTAGTTGGTGGTTATGCTGAACCATATTTGGTATTACTTGCAATCACATTGTCTTTATTGGTAAGCTATGCTCGTGCAAAATCTGACTCACTTAACATTAAACTTCAGGGCATAGGTATTGGTGAAAGAGCAGAGCGATTATTGGTTATTGCGATTATTGGAATAATTGGTTACATGGAACCAGCTGTGATTATAGTTGTAATAATTGCTGGAATTACATTAATTCAAAGAATGATTTTTACTACAAAAAACATTAAAGAAGACTAACGAAGTTTGCCACGTTTTCTTCTACTTGCTTCTGATCTGACTTTGATAATTTTGAAATGAACTGCACATGAAATACAATAGTGTTTTAGAACTGTTGGTGATGCAATGTATGCACCTTGTGCGCGAAGTTCTTTAGCCAATGTATGTTCAACTAGGTTTAGTCTAGATGTGACTTTTTTGGCTTTATCTTTAGGAACTGTTTGTCCACAATTTGTGCATTGTACTGTACCTGAGGATCCCTTTCCTCCTTTTGTACGACCTCTACTTGCACGTTTAAGTGGCATAACCGTAAACTGATTTGCCTACTTATATTCTTGCGGATAATTACAAAAACTTATCAAATTTACGCCTATATTTTATTAAAAAACACTCATGTTTTAATTCTAGATCGAAGTATAGTGTTTGATAGATAATGCGTGGTTTGTGTCATGGCTGCTTTGCATCTGGCGTGGAACTTGTTTCATTAAAAAATGATATTTTATGTAAAGACTGTTTTGATAAGAAAAATGCAAAAAACTAAATCAGTTATGTTTGGGATTAAGAGAAATGAAATTAGCAATTTTTGGTCATTGTGCAGTTGATACTATTACTCTAGATAATAGTAATTATGAGCAAATTGGTGGATCTGCATGTTATTGTGGAATTACTGCAAGACAATTCAAATTTGATGTTGATTTATTTACTAAATTTGGACCCGATTTTCCAAAACAATACTTTACTGAACATAAAATAAATCTCATAAATCCTAATTCTGAAAAAAACACTACTAAATTTGGAATCTCAATTACAGGTGCAGATAGAACGCTAAAACTCGAACATGAATGTGATCCTATAGATTATTCTGATGTTGATGCTGATGGACATCTTGTTAGTCCAATTTATCATGAAATTACAAATGAGACTCTAAAAAAAATTAAAGATAATTCTAATTTTCTTTTTGTTGATCCTCAGGGATTTTTAAGACAAAAAGATTCACAAAATAATGTTTTTTTAGAAAATAAAAATATTGACTTATCTGGTATATCTGCAATAAAAGTAAATCCTGAAGAAGCAAAATGTATTGTAAATGGAACTCCTGATGAAATGATGTTAGCATTACAAAAAAAGGGGGTCGAACATGTTTTATTTACAAATAAAACTGAAGTTTCACTTTTAGTAAAAGACAAAGTATATTCTATTTCCTTACCTAACAAACAAATCCATGATACTACTGGAATTGGCGATATTTTTTGTTCTACATTTTGTTGTACTATGATAAAAGAAAAGGACTTTTTGTGGGCATTATGTTTTGCAGGCGGTGCTGCACAAGCAGCACTTGATTCAAAGAATGTTGGATTGCAGAAAATTCCAAAAAAAGGAACTATTCAAACAAATGCCTCATATTTTTACAATCTAGTAAAATTCCGAGATTTATGATGCATTATTCTTTTATTATGCCCAAAGGTTTCTTTCATCTATGCAAATAGGCATTTACAGTTCTACATCTACTGACACTGCAGCAAAAACAATTAAAAAAATATTGGATGAATCTGGTATCAAATCATTTCCTGTCAAAAAATCAAAAGGTAAACAAGCTGATTGTGTAATTGTCTTGGGTGGGGACAAGGGTGTAAGAAATTATTTTCATAGAACGTTTGATTCTACTTTACCAATTTTAGGTATAAGTGAAGGTGAATCTAGCGGATTTTTAGCTCAGATTGATCTTAAAGAATTTTCAACATATGTCAATGTGTTAAAAAAACAAAAGTACACTGTTGAGGAAGTTCCAAGACTTGGTGTAAAAATTGATGGAAAAAATGTTTATCCTGTACTAAATGACGTTGCCGTGTTTTCATCTAAAAGTGCAATATTGATGGAACACACACTGCGAGTAAATGGTGAAGAAGTTTGGCACGACAATAGTGATGGAATTATCATATCTACTCCAATTGGCTCATCAGCTTATTCCATGTCTGCTGGTGGCCCTGTACTGTTTCAAGATTCTGCAGTGTTTGAAATAATTTCTGTAAACTCTTTGGATGTTACGCGAAGACCGATCATCGTTTCAAATGACAGTTCAATTGAGATTGATGATATTTCTGCAAGACTTCATTGTGAGGTCGTTTTGGATGGATTAGATAGATACAAAGTAAATCAAACCGTGGAATGTACGCAATTTTCCCCTCCTGCAAAAATAATTCGTCTCAAAAAAGATTCAACTGCTATTTCTGCGCTTGCAAAAAAGGTACATTTGGCTGAAGAATTACTTAGTATGCCTCCAAGCTCAAAACTATTATTGAAAACATTAGAGTATGAAGGTGCGTTAACTCAAAAAGATTTGGCAAACAAAACTTTACTTCCTGATAGAACTGTTCGTTTGGCATTGAGTCATCTTTTGAAAAAAGGTTACGTCAAAAAGAAAGTCTCTATTAGAGATGCTAGACAAAAAATCTATGAAATATCTAAGATTGAATAACTTAGTCTAAACATTACTACTCTGCAGCTGCTTTTACAAATGATGAAAAAGATTCTTCAGGAAATCCTGGTCTACTGTTAAATTCTGGATGGAATTGAACTCCTAGGTAGAATTTATGTGAAGGAATCTCTAGCATTTCCATTCTTTTTCCTTCATCACTTTCAGCTGAGAAAATTAATCCATTTTTTTCAAATTCTGGAATGTATTTTTTGTTAATCTCATATCTGTGCCTATGACGTTTACTAATTGTATTTTTATCGTAAATTTTTTGTGCATTAGTATTTTCTTTAATTAAAATATCATTTGCACCTAATCTCAATGATCCTCCCATATCTGAAACATCTTTTTGTTCTGGTAGTAAATCTACAATTGGATTTTTTGTATCTGGTTTAATTTCAGTTGAGTTTACATCATCTAAATTCAAAACGTTTCTTCCAAATGCAATTGCAGCTAGTTGAAATCCAAAACATATTCCAAGATATGGAATATTTTTTTCACGTGCATAATTTGCAGTTTGAATTATTCCCTCTGATCCTCTGGTTCCAAATCCTCCTGGAACAAGAATTCCATTATATTTTGATAAAATACTGTAATCTGGTATTGATTCTGAATCTATCCAATCTATGTCTACAGACTTTCCGATTTCTGCTCCTGCGTGTTTTAATGCATGATTTACACTCACATAACTATCTGTAAGTGTTACATATTTTCCAACCATTGCAATTCTTATTTTTTGATCTTCATGATTCACCATATTTTGTGCAATTTTATTCCATTTGTCCCAATTAGCTGAAGCATTAACCATTCCAACTATTCCAAACTTTGTAAATATTGAATCCATTATTCCTTGATCGTATAACATCTGTGGTACTTCAAAGATTGATTTTGCATCATGACATGATAGTACATCTTTTGCAATTACATTTGTAAACATTGCAATTTTTTGTTTTGTTTTTTCTTCTAATGGTAATGTACATCTGACTGCTAAAAAGTCTGGTTGAATACCAATTCTTCGTAGTTCTTGAGCACTATGCTGTGTTGGTTTTGTTTTTTGTTCTCCTACTACATCTAATGATGGTGCTAGTGTAACATGAACAAAAATTACTCCTTCTGGACCTTCTTCTACTTTTATTTGTCTTAGTGCCTCTAAAAATGGTAATGATTCTATATCTCCAACAGTTCCACCACACTCTACAATCAAAAAATCTAATGCTTCATCTTTGGCAATTTTTCTAATTCTATTTTTAATTTCATCAGTTACATGTGGAATAATTTGCACACATGCTCCAAGGTATTCTCCTTTTCTCTCAGCATCGATAACTGAAGAATATACTTGAGCTGTAGTGATATTGTGACTTTTTGCAATATCTTGATTTAGGAATCTCTCATAATTTCCAATATCCATATCACATTCCCCTCCATCATCTGTAACGAAGACTTCTCCATGAGCAATTGGATTCATAGTTCCTGCATCATAGTTTAGATACGGATCTATTTTGATACATGATACTTTTTGATTAGCTAATTGTAATAATTTTGCAATCGAGGAAGTAGTTACACCTTTTCCAAGGCCAGACATCACACCACCTGTGACAAAAATGAACTTCGTCTGCACATTAATGAAACGAGTATCTAGTTTTTGTATGTTTTGTTGTTTAGGAACAGTTGAAATAACAGTCTACAGTCAATGATGTGTTGAAGTTATTTTTCATTTTACCTTTCTTGATGTTTTTGATTGTTGGCTCCTTGCCTACAGTTTTTGCTGAATCTAGTTATGATATCAAAATCCCTTCTGGCGCATCTGATCCTGGTGCTCCTTATTTTTGGTCTGAAAAATCAACTGGTGTAACATCTGGTGAAATTACTGTTTATCCTGGCGATTCAGTTACTTGGAATAACGCTGATGTCGCATTTCATACTATAACCTCAGTCACAGCATCAGGTGAACTTGATGGTATTTTTGATAGTGGATTTTTCACTGCAGGTGAATCATACACTAGACAATTCGATGATTTCGGTGATTTTAATTATTTTTGTAGCCTACATCCTTGGATGAGTGGTGTTGTTTATGTTGTGGAAAATCCTGGCAGTGTTCAATCTATTGAAAAAATTGCATCTGGTTTCACTGATGATGGTTTAGGATTTAAAGTAAAATACATTTCAGACACTACTCTTGATTCTACAGTTGTAGTTGATTCTGATGAAAAAACTCTAACCTTTATTGTTTCTGGAGATACTGAAAATGGTGAAATCACTTTTGTTTTACCTGTGGATTTAATTGAAAATCCTAACACTGTCTGGATAGATGGCAGTATGGTGGATTTTGAAACTGAGGTTATGTCTACTGGAACAAAATTAATTATTCCAATAGAACCTCATTCTAAAGAAATTAAAATTATGGGTAGCTATGTAATCCCTGAATTTGGATTTTTGGCAATAACTATTCTCAGTGTGGGATTAATTTCTGTATTATTTTTAACTAGGACAAAATTTTCAATTAATTATACAATTTAATTTTCAATATGCTTAAGTTTGTTTGAGCCCTAATCTGTTTATGAATAATGATCCTAACTACAGGGCCACTTTTGTAATTTTAAATGATCTTGAAGTACATGAATTGATCAAGGTTGATACTGAATATCTTGATGAAGCATTTTTTGAAAATTTTATGGAATTTCAAAAAGTATTCTCTCATTTCTTTTCTGAACTTGTTGAAAAAATGGATTCATTTCAAACAAAACGTGATGAAATAATCTTATTTGCAATTCATTCTGAACTATATTTCATTCGTTATCATTTAGAAGCAATAAAAAAATTTTTAAAAATTATAATAAATCCTACAAAAGTTAAAGGTGATTTTGATGAAAAAATTCCAATGTTTCAAATGATTGGAAAAATTTGTAACAAAATGCAGTATACTGAAAAATTAAAAAATTCAATTAAAGGACTATTTTTGTGTGATTTTGAGGCTGCAGTGACCTCGCAACAGTATTTAATTTCTAGAGATGGAAATCTTACACTTTACCCTAATGATGAAATTTTAAGAAAAAACCTCAATCTTAATGACTTGTATGATGATTCTATCCAGGTTAGGGCCATTTTTGATGCCATGGTTAATTGGTCAAATGGTGCACCAAAATCTACAAATAAAAAAAATGATGTTCTGGATATTGTTAAAGAACTAGTCAAACAAGTTGAAGATTTAGATGGGAAGTTAAATCGTCTTTCTTAAAATTTATGATCTTTACATTTGTAAAAAAAATTTATTTATTTTGAACAACTGTAACTATTTACTTGCATTAGTTTTTTATTTTTCTTTCACATTTAATACTGCGATAACATCTTCTGGTGGTCAAAAACTGAAATGGGGTTTACATTTGTGCCAGTTAAAATCGGCCACCTACAACGTTTTTCATTTTGTTTGTTTTTTGAGTGATTTTGTAAATGCTGTGATCTTTGATTCTAGTTTATTTTGTGGAGTTTTTTCAATTAGTTTGAGATATGCACTACCAACAATTACTGCATCCGCTCCTGCCTTGATGTATTTTTTAACATCTTCTGGCGTTGATATTCCAAACCCTACTCCGATTGGAATTTTTCCTTTGGTTTGTTTTTTGACTTGTTTTATTGCATCTAAGGTGTATTTTTTTATTCCAGTTTTTACTCCAGTTGTTCCAAACACTGCAACAAGATACAAGAATCCTGATGATGCCTTTGTAATTTTTTGAACTCTTGTTTTATTGGTATTTGGAGATATGAGAAATATGGTATCTGCATTATTTTTTGCAGCTTTAAGGTA
>Ga0209047_1000683_pt1 | contig 28254 bp, 27 predicted proteins | sample SaaInlV_165m_DNA_3_FD_184681 | JGI IMG/M metagenome (GOLD analysis project Ga0209047, IMG submission 184681) | Marine microbial communities from expanding oxygen minimum zones in the Saanich Inlet - Saanich Inlet SI037_S3LV_120m_DNA (SPAdes)... | ecosystem: Environmental > Aquatic > Marine >...
AGCCCCAGCATTGAAATAACTGATTCTAATACTACAACACCAATGATCCAGAAAAAAACCGCCTTCTTTGCAGAGCCACCATCCTGGGCGCTGAAAATACGCTGGTACATATTGGCATCCCCCATAAGCAAAAGCATGGTTGGTACAAAGAAACTAATGGCAATAACGGGACCGGAAATATCTCCAGTTCGCTCCGCCGCCCAATTTCCGAACCACTGCCACTTCCCTGCAGCTTCCGCTACAGTAATGATCTCACCTAGTCCTCCAACCTTAAAATAAAGGAAAATGAGTGCCCCAATGCTGCCAATAGACATGAGAACACCGTTTACCACGTCCGTATACACCACAGAAAACATTCCAGCCAGTACAGTATATGATATGGCAAATACCGCAGTTATAATAATACCGGTTTGCAGATCCACCATACCATCCGAGACCATGGATAATACTTTTCCGCCTCCCCGAAACTGGTATGAAACGATGGTAGTATAGGCTACTACAGTTGTGATTGTTGCAAGAACCGCAGCCATTTGCCCGTACCGGGCTTCAAAGATATCCGGCACCGTTACCTTGCCAAAGTTGCGAATCCTACGGGTAATAAAATAGATAAGTGCGATGCCTAGCCAGGCGCCGCCGCTGGACCAAAGCCCTGCCAGGCCGTTGCGATATCCCAAACCAGCACCGCTGAATAAGGATCCGCTGCCCATCCAGGTTGCCAACAGGGTTCCCACCAGGATATACCAGGGCAGGGTTCTCCCTGCCACCATAAAATCTTCGCTGTTTTTGACCGACCGAATCTTATAAATGCCCACAGCCACAAGTGCAAAAAGATAGATAAGGATGCCGGATAAGTATGTCATATGCTTTTAAGTTAGATTTTTTAGGGCATAAAAATAAAGGCTTATTGTTTGAAATTTCTATCGCGCACTACAGGACAACTAAATAATAGCCATCGATCATCAAAAATAATGAAAAGGGGCAATTAATTTTGCCCCTTTTTTATTCATACTCTTTACAAAACCTATAATTTCTTATATCTATAGCTTTACCAGATCATTCAATAGTGTATTCCAGCCTTTTTTCTCAAGCATTGAGTTCATTTTAATAAAACCCTTCCCATAGTCAGGGTCATCACTCTCGTACATTGAGTCCAGGAGATACTTCGATAAGACTGAATTGTCTTTCTTTAACATTAATTGGGAACCAAGATTGCAAAATCCTTCCCTTAGATCTGATTCCAGATCGTAATCATTTTGAAACAAGTAAACGTGGAAATATTCATGGGCAAGAACAGCCTTGAAAGCAAGCTCATGAAGATTGGATAATACATAAATATGAAATTCTTCTTTTATTTTCTTTCCAGCCAGTGTGTTTACACTATAATGGGTATAGCCCCGAACATTGCCAAGCCTTATGGTTGCAATTTGATCTAATTCATCCATGCTGTTTACTAAAGAAATGGGAATGTTTGATGGGATGTTATTTATCCCGATAGCGCTTAAAACACCTTTAACATCTTTAGCCATATCCTTTATCTGGCTCTGTTTCACGATAACTTTTGGATAGCACAGGCTGCAAATATTTCTTTTTTTATCTATGGTGTAACCGCCCTGTGTGATTCTGGCACATATTAAGCGATTACAATTATCACAGCTGGGGAACTCACTATTGTGCTTTTGATGATAAATATTTCCCCAATAATCCTTATTGTATTTTCCTTCTATGGGGTTCAAACAAGCATCACATTTTTCTAATATATTATTAAAATAACAGGCCTTATGATATCTCTTATCATTATCAATATTGAAAGCATCTGAAATGGTATTCCCGCAATGGTCGCACCTTATTTGTACATACTTCTTATAGCAACCTGCGTGGTAATTCTTGTCATTATAAATGGTGTACTGACCGTCAATTTTTTTACTGCAGTGATCACAGCGCACCTGAACATGTGATTCAAAACAGGATTGATGGTAGGTCTTTGTTTCAAAAACTATATATTGGCCATCTACCTTTTTATTACAATAGCCACAGGTCTTTTGGATTGAAAATGCCAAGGAAATAGCAACGAGCAGGAATAGTAATGTTTTTGTTAACCAATTAATCATAACATAAATCTACCACAGTCATCAATGACCAAAAAAGTTTCCCCTTTTTCATATTAATCTCTGTAAAAATTACTCTAATTTCCCACCTTCATTTTATGGATTATGAAAAAAATACTTCTCATCAATATTCTACTGTGTTTTTTTATTTCTAACTGCAGTAACAAAACTATGGCAAAAGATTCCAAGCACCAAAACCGTCTCGCAAATTCCCAGAGCCCTTATTTGCTCCAGCATGCTACCAATCCTGTGGACTGGTATCCCTGGGGTGATGAAGCGTTTGAAAAGGCCAAAAAAGAAAATAAACCGATCTTCCTATCCATCGGTTATTCCACCTGTCATTGGTGCCACGTTATGGAGCATGAATCTTTCGAAGATTCTACTGTGGCTGCCCAGATGAATAATTTTTTTGTCAGCATCAAGGTTGACCGGGAAGAGATGCCTGAAGTGGACCATCTCTATATGTCAGTCTGCCAGGCCATGACAGGACGGGGCGGCTGGCCGCTCACGATTGTAATGACGCCGGACAAAGAACCTTTTTTCTCCGGTACTTATTTCCCAAAGCAGGGCCGTGGTAAGCAACCGGGTATGCTCCAATTAATACCCAGTCTCGCCAATGCATGGAGCACAAAACAAGGTGAAATAACAAAAACCATTGATCGTCTTCAAACTTATCTCACTGAAATCAACACGAGTTCACAAGGCGAAGAATGGGATGAAGCCATGATCCGGGATGCATTCAGTCAGTACGCCAGTAGTTTTGATCCGGATTATGGAGGCTTTGGTAAAGCACCCAAATTTCCGTCACCCCACAATTTGATCTTTTTATTGCGCTACAGCAAACTTTTTGGGGTTGCAACCGGAAAAACCATGGTGGAAAAGACACTCCATCAAATGCGGCTCGGTGGCGTATTTGATCATATCGGTTTAGGATTCCATCGTTATTCCACAGATAAACGATGGTTTTTACCCCACTTCGAGAAAATGCTTTATGATCAAGCCATGATTTCCATGGCCTTCCTGGAAGCATACCAAATAACGAACAATGAAAATTATGCAAATGTTGCCCGTGAAATATTTACATATGTTCTCCGGGATATGACAGACAAGGACGGTGGCTTTTATTCTGCTGAAGATGCAGACAGCGAAGGTGAAGAAGGTATTTTTTATATATGGACCCAGGAAGAATTGGTAAAGATACTAGGCGAAGATGACGGTCTGAAACTTGCTAAGACTTTTGGATTTATAAATGGTGGAAATTTCTTTGAAGAAGCCAGTGGACAAACAACAGGCAATAACATTCCTTATTTCCAGGATGACCGTGAAACATTGGCAAAAAATGCAGACATGAGCTTGGATGATTTCAATGCATTTATAGAAAAATCCCGGCAAAAATTATTTGAAGTGCGAGAAAAACGGATACATCCATTAAAAGATGATAAAATTCTAACAGACTGGAATGGTCTCATGATTGCTGCACTATCGCAGGGTGGACAAGTTCTAGGTGATGAAATCTATATAGATGCTGCAAAAAATGCTGTTAACTTTGTTCTGGAATCCTTGAGAGATGGCAATGGAAGGCTCATGAAGCGCTCCCGTCTTGGTAAGGCAGGTCTACAGCCCCATCTTGACGATTATTCCTTCATGGTCTTTGGACTTCTTAATTTGTATGAAGCCACTTTTGATCCATCTTATTTGGCATCAGCACTTGAACTCACAGAAACCATGATTGAAGATTTCAGCGATCAGAATGGTGGATTTTTTATTGGCAGCAAGGATGCAGAAAAACTCATGATCCGAGCCAAGGACAGCTATGATGGCGCTATTCCTTCCGGGAATTCTGTCGCTGCACTAAATTTATTTCGATTGGGGAAGATCACAGGAAATACTAAATGGACAGATCTAGGCTATAGCACACTCAAAGCATTCACAGATAAGGCCAAACAATCTCCAACTGGGTTTGCTCACATGATGACAGCATTCATGTTTGATTTCAAAAATCCAAAAGAAGTGGTACTGGTAGGTGATTCTAACGACCCTGAAACTCAAAAAACAATCAGCGCCATTCGTAAAAACTATTCTCCAAATAAAGTTTTACTATTCAAGGATGTGTCAAACCCAGGTGCATTAGTTAAGGTTGCACCATGGACCAAAGACCATGTAATGATCAATGAATCACCCACATTTTATATCTGTAAAGATTTCGCCTGTAAACAACCCACTACCAGTCTTGATCTGGCGATGAAATACATGAATGAATAAATCATTTTCAAAACAATTGGGATCCACCTTAGCCCATATTCAAGATCTCTTTGATACTGTATTTCACGGTATCCTGAAGTCTGGCGGCGGAAAGAAGAATAATAAAGTTATTTCAAATATTCAGGATGCAGGTGATGCGTACTACGAGACGTACACCGATATTAAAAAAGGAAAGGATAAGAAATGAAAAAACTCGCATTGCATTGGCAAATCATTATTGGGCTCACGCTAGGCTTGGTTTACGGAATTATTGCAGCTGGTAATGGATGGGGTTCATTCACTTCCGACTGGATCGCTCCTTTCGGTACTATTTTTATGAGTTTACTGAAATTGATCGCAGTTCCATTGGTTTTGGCTTCGTTGATCACTGGTGTGGCATCTTTATCCGATTTGAAAAAGCTAAGCCGGATCGGTGGAAAAACTATCGGTATTTATGTAAGCACAACCGCTGTGGCTGTCACGATTGGACTGGTCTCAGTTAATGTGCTGCAACCGGGTGACAAAGTTCCAGACCAAATGAAAGAGAAACTCCAGCAAACCTATAAAGAAGATGCATCCGCCCGTGCAGGTTCTGCACAGAATGTAAAAAACCGCGGACCATTGCAGCCCATTGTGGATATGGTGCCCAGTAATTTCTTTTCTTCAGCATCCAGTAACAGGAATATGCTCCAAGTCGTTTTTGTTGCCATTTTTGTTGGAATTGGATTGATCCAAATTCCAAAAGATAAAGGGAAACCCGTTTTGGATTTTTTTGAAGGTCTAAATGATGTTGTGATCAAACTGGTAGATCTGATTATGCTCATGGCTCCAGTAGGTGTTTTCGCATTGATTGCCCAAACGATCAATAAAATAGCCGGAGATGATCTTTCCCAAGTTTTAGAATTACTTGGCGCATTAGGGTATTATATGATTGCAGTTATTTTAGGGCTTATCATCCATGCAGGAATCACCTATAACGGACTTTTGAAATTTATGTCGAAAATGCCACTAAAAACTTTTTACAAAGGTATCGCGCCTGCACAGCTTTTGGCATTTTCAACCAGTTCAAGCGGTGCCACTTTGCCAGTTACTATGGACTGTTGTGAAGAAGAATTAGGTGTCTCGGAAGAAGTCTCTTCCTTTGTTCTTCCCCTGGGAGCAACCATCAATATGGATGGAACAGCCTTGTACCAGGCCGTGGCTGCGGTTTTTATTGCCCAAACTCTTGGAATGGGACTTGGAATTGGTGCACAACTCACCATTATTTTAACAGCAGTACTGGCTTCCATAGGTACAGCAGCTGTACCCGGCGCCGGTATTATCATGCTGGTGATCATTTTAGAAGCAGTGAGCGTCCCAAGTGCAGGGATTGCTTTAATTCTTGGTGTGGACAGAATTCTTGATATGATGCGAACGGTGGTGAATGTAACAGGTGATGCATCCATAGCTGTCATCGTGGCGGATTCAGAGGGGCAATTGGCCATCCCCAATAATTCTTAAGGTTTAATAAATAAATTAGTTTTTTTTAGAAATAAAAAAACCTAATATTTTATCAGATTTTTGAAAGTTTAACGGGCGGGTTCTGCATTTTTTGGATCTATACTCATAATTGGGTGCTGTACTTCGGTGTCAAAAAACAGGCCTTCTCTGCAATTGCCGGGTAAAGGAAGTTTGCTGTCTTCGAGAGGCTCCCTTCATTCATTAAACAAAGAATGGTCCCAAAAAAACAATCTGCCCGTTTTTTTATTCCACTGCCGATAAAATCTGGTTAATTCGTGATTGACTCCCTCGTATTTTCAATTTCACTCTATCTTCTTCATATTCTCTTTTTAAAACTTCCACACCTTCCTGCGCATGGGCAATGGTCTTACCCTGATCATAGGGAAATTCAAGATCAATAGTCTGAAAATTTTCTTCCATTTTTCCAAGAATACGTGACTTCAATTCCGATAATCGCAAATGCTGCTTAGCAGATACGGTAACTGCATCAGGAAATTCTCGCTGCCTTTTTTCAATCATATTTCCATCAGTTAATAAGTCCACTTTATTAAGAACAAGAATTTGTGGAATCTCCTGGGCTCCCATATCTTTCAAAACATTCTCGATGGTTTGAATATGATCTTCAATCTGGGAAGATGAAATATCCAACATAACAAGGATCAGATCCGCTTCTAATACTTCCTTTAAGGTACTCTTAAAAGATGCCACAAGATTATGAGGTAATTTCCGGATGAATCCAACCGTATCACTTAAGAGAATTGGATGGGATTCATCTATTTTTAATTGGCGAACAGTTGTATCCAATGTGGCAAATAACTGATCCTGGATATACACATCAGAGCCCGTTAATGCTTTAAATAAAGTAGATTTTCCCGCATTCGTATATCCCACCAATGAAACCCGGAATTCAGATTGTCTTCTATAACTTTGTGTATCCCGTTCCTTTTCGATCCGAGTTAATTCTTTTTTTAATTTAGAGATGCGTGTTCGGATCAAACGGCGATCGATTTCTATCTGGGTTTCCCCCATCCCTGCCCGTGTTCCAATACCGCCCATCTGTCGTTCCAAGTGTGTCCACTGGCGAGTAAGTCTCGGGAGCAAATATTCCATATAAGCTAAATCAACTTGGGTCCGTGCTTCCTTGGTTTTTGCGTGTTTCTGGAAAATATCTAGAATGAGACCACTGCGATCCAATACTTTCACATTTTCAGAAATTTTATGATAATTCTTAATCTGACCAGGACTCAATTCATCATCAAATACAATGAGTTTAACATTCAATTCTTTCGCCTGGTTCAGGAGTTCTTCTGCTTTCCCCTTTCCAATAAAGGTTGCAGGGTTAATCTTGGAAACACGTTGCGTAATTCGTCCCGCAATCTTCGCACCAGCCGTTTCAGCGAGTAATTCTAACTCATCTAAATGTTCATGGATTTGCGATTCAGTCATCCCTGGCTGGATTACTCCAACCAATAGAGCCTTTTCCTGACCAACATTATTCCGTTCAATCATGAATTTTCAGCCTTCATATTAGCTCTTATAGGCCGTCCAATAATAGATTCTGCCAGTAAAAATAAGATTGCCAATGCTAAAAATATCTTCCACAGTGATTTCCCTTGTCGCGTCTCCAAAAACACTTGGGAGAATTCGTCCTTTAACGTAAGCCATCGGGTCTGACTACTAGTTAGAATCGATTCAATATCATTCTGGGAGAAACGGGGTTGAATATATTCCTGGTCATGGAGCCGTGTTGGAAATGATGTAAATAATTCACCATTTGAATAAACAGTATATACACCCAATTCTTCTGTGGATGAAATATTGATTCCTTCCCGATCATAATCAGGAACAATCATTTCCGTTATTCCCGACGGTGATACAATTTCCCATTTGTGCCGAAGATACTTTTCTTCAACAGAGATCCATTTTGGCTCATTGATCTTTACAGAAGATGTGTTAATCTCATCCGTCCCTGTCAGGACCAGTAAACGATAAATAAGAGGGACCAGCATCCCACGAATAGGTAAATCGTTCCACCGAAGATCCAATAATGTTGAGAAATAAAAGATCGAACCACTCCCTTTCGAAAATTCTATCAATAGTGGATCACTATTATTCAATGTCCAATGTACTTTTTGCTTTACATCCAATTTTGTTTGGATATAATTGAATACTTCTGGTAATTCACTATCCAAGTTTCTTACTTGAAGATCCTGAAGAAGATCGGAATATTCTCCAGCAATTTGGGTGGAAAAAAATCCCTGACCTGCATTCATTCTTTTTTCAGGGAAGGGGAACCCTATCTTCTCAAAAATATCCGGGTGGAATTCAGAGCCATCTTCATTCCCCTGAAACCAAATAACACCGCCGCCGGACCGAAGGAATTTTTCCAGATCCTTTACACCCTCTTCTGTTATATTTTTAGGATTATGAATAAGAGCAACATCAACATCATCCAAAAATAATCGATTCAATTCCGGTTGGACTCTGGATTCAATAGATAAAAATTGGCGTTGGGGATCAATGGCACGCAAAACCATCTCTAACATGGCTACATCATCAGAATTAGCGCCAATTATACCACAGCGGATCTGTTCCATGATGGACATGGAAAGGAACCAGTTATTATCCAAATCATAGTTATCTTTTGGTAATGAAACTCTACACTGAACAATACCCATATTTGCAGGGTATGCCTGGAACTGAAATTCTTTTTCCTTCCCCGATTCAATTTCAGAAACCACCTGACCCACCCGGTGTTCATTAAACAATAGTTCCAGAGGAACATTGGGCTTGGGCAATTCACCTGAATTTTCAATCCGCGTATTCAATTTCACCAACTGGCTCATAGTTTTGATCCGGTTTAATGAAGAGACAGACCGGATAGAAAGATTATCATATACAGTACCCGGTTGAATAAAATAGAATTTCCATGATTCAAAATTTGGAATCCCTGCCATAAGGGTAGAATCGGGACGATACATAAAATCGCTGAAAATCACACATTCCTTTATCGGTTCAACAATAGTTTCATCCTTCAACAAATGATTCAAGTTGGCCCATAGATCATCATAATCTACTGTAGGTTGAATACTCTGGATCGATGCGTGCAAGTCCGGATCATTAGATTGTCCCTTAAAGATTGTTTTGGGTGGGCATGTTTGTGCAAGGGTAATCTGAGTTTCTTTATTAAATGATGGTAATAATCCAAGCGCTTCTTTTTTGGAAAGTTCAAAGAAAGATTGATTGCCAACCTTTGCACTCATACTTGCAGAATTATCAATCACCAGAATCAACCGCGCATCTTGTTCAGCCGCAAGCCAACCAGGCATAAATCCCTGGGTAACAGGCTGTGTCATCATCATAACCAGAAATGCAATCACCAACATTCTCAACAATAATAATAAGATTTGTTGGAATTTGATCTTTCGGATGGAACTTGTTTCCAATTGTTTGATAAATCGAACCGTACTGAATTCAACTTTATTGATTCGAAGTCGACTCAATAAATGGATTATGATGGGAATACTGATTGCACCAAGAAACCAAAGTGCGGATGGGGAAAGAATTGTCATAAAGCCATCATCCCATAACTCATGACGAGTCCTCCGGTGAGTGGAATAGTCAGATTATCATTCATGGGGATAGGTGCCACTTCTACAAGCATACTTGCCACTGAACTCAGGATGATAATTTCACCAGGCAAATGTTGATTAATCCATAAGGCAATAGCACATGAAGTCACAATGCCAGCAATGGTTCCTGAAAGATGTTTGTCACCAATTTTTCCGACGGGTATCCCTTTCCCAATGATCGCCGCAAATGCATCACCCACAGTTAAAAATAAAAGCGAAGGGACTGCAATTTCTATCGGAAAAAGGAAAAGGGTGATGGTACTTCCAAATAAAAGCCATGTTGCACCGGTCAGGGCCTCATCAAATTCACTTTGGCGTAACATAAAATTGAAATGTTTTTCAAATAAGGATTCTACTATATCCCATTTTTTACGGCTGATCTCTAATAGAATGGCAATTAAACTCAAACAACCTAATAACACAACCATAATCTCTTTATCCTGGATGAACCACACATATCCCAATGGAATAATGGATGAAAAAAGATGAAGAATCTTCCGAGTGACCTCGTTAGTTGGGATAGATTTCACTTATCAATCATTTGGTTAAAAATATCCTGCATATCCAGAACACTTACAGTCAAATCGATGGTTGAAGGTTCTTCCAAAACTGTTTCCGCAGGAATGGATTGATCTAAAACTGTGTATGGGATCAGGTCTTCGTTTTGGCGATAGAATAATTTCCCGACAGAGAATCCGGCTTTTCGTAGATCATTAACAGCTTTTTTCTTACTCAACCCAAACAAATTAGGAACTTGATAAAAATTTGGCGGGACACCCAGACTCACAGTCAGATGAAGCCCCATACCTTTGTTTAACATGTCTCCTCCTTTAGGATATTGCCACGTAACATTGCCCGAAGGAACATCTGAATTAAATTCTTTATAAACCGTATCTATCTCCAATCCGGATTGACCAAGCATTAATTCCGCACTCCGAATAGATCTCCCAATCAAGTCTGGAATTGAAACCATTCTTTCTAAATGGGCAATTTTAAGTCTAACGGTGCGGCCCTCTTTCACTCTCGTATTCGGTAATGGATATTGGTCCACGATTGTTCCAGCTTCGTATGTAGCAGAATATAAGGTATCAGAGACAAGGCCATTGTATCCTTCAGATTCCAAAACTTTTATGGCATGTTGAAGTGTTTTTCCTGTCACATTTACCATATATCGTCCTTCATTCATACGCACATATCCAGGCATGACGACCACATCAAACAACAGGATGGCCAATAGGGATAAACTCCCAAATATGGCAATATAACTAGCTATTTTTTTAATCATGATCGTGTGATCCTTGCTGCAAACAGCCCATCAACGCCATGGATGTGTGGAAAAGTACTTAAACATCCCATTTCATTAATCCAATCGGGCATCACCTGAGATGGCCCTGTCATCAACTTAAAGTCAGCATTTAACTTAAGGAACTGTTCAACCACGTTCCAATTCTCTTCCGGTTCCATAGAACAGGTTCCATAGACCAAAGTTCCCCCATCATTCAAGAATTGAGACATATGCTTCAAAAGCTTCATTTGCAAAGTCGCCATGTCAGAAATATCTTTCGGTTTGCGTCGCCAACGGATATCCGGTTTGCGGCCGATCACTCCTGTTCCCGTACAAGGTGCATCAATCAATATTTTATCAGCCATGATGAAATTATCCTGTGTAGCATCTTTCACACTCCATTCAATATTTTTCCGTCTATGTCGATCCAGATCATTTTTTCCACGGTTTGCTCTTAATTGATCCAAATCTGATGCCAAAACTCTTCCCTTTTCTCCTACTCTTTCTGCAATAAAAAGTGATTTGGTTCCTGGCGCAGCACAAACATCTAAAACAATTTCTCCTTCTAATGGATCTAAAAATTCCACAATGGCACCTGCCGCTGGATTCTGGATTGAAACTTGCCCAGATTGAAAAAGATCTGTAGAAAATATTTTTCCGGAACCGGTCAAAATCTTTAAAAATGAATCGGAATAATTTTCTACTTCAATTCCCGATTCAAGGAGGGATTCCTTTGCATCATCCACAGTATTTTTGGTCAAATCAACTCTGACAAATATTTTTGGATTTTGATTAATGCAATTAACTAATGCAAAAAATCCACTTTCACCAAATTGATATTTCCACTTTTTTTGGAGCCAGATCGGCAATGAAACCCATTTTGGCTTTTTCTTTAATGACTCATCCCAATTTGAATCTTTATCCCTGTACCTGATTAAGTTCCTCAGCACCGCATTGGTCAATTTAGATGCTTTCCGGCTTAAAACAGTCTTTGTCAAGTTAACCAAGGAATCTACCGCAGCATAATCTGGGATGGATTCATCATAAATAATCTCATAAAATCCAACTCGTAAAATGGAAAGCAATGACGGATCCAAGCGATTGATTTTTCGTCCGGAGACATCTTCAATCATAAGATCCAAGCGGTCTCTAAGCCTGATGACTTCATTTGTCAAAACCATGGCTCGGGATTTATCTATAGATTCAGGTTTAAAACTAGAAAAAACCTGGTTCCGTGACATAACCAATTGTTCATTCTTTTTTTCGAATCGGTTTAGGATCTTCACAGATATAAAACGAGCATCCTGTTTCATTCGCCCAACTTATCTCCCATTTGGATGTTGTTCCCTTTCATGAAATCAGACACACTCATTCGTTTTTTCCCTTCTAACTGAATTTCGGAAAAAGCTAATAAATGTTCACCGGTATCCACGAATATTTCTTCAGAATCAGCCTTAAATACTATTCCATCTCCTAAAATGACACCTTCATCCACAACACGCGTATTGAAAATACGCATTCGTTTCCCTTTCCAAGTGCTTGACATTCCAGGATGAGGTGATGAACCCCGGACCCAATTATGTATCTTTTCAGCAGCCCAAGACCAATTAATAATTCTCATCTCTTTTGTAATTTTTGGTGCATGAGTTGCATTATTATTATTTTGAATAATAGGTTGTAGAGAACCTGCTTCAATGCCATCTAATGCATTTACAACCAAATTTGCTCCAATTGTGCTAAGCCGCGTTCCCAATGTCAACATATTATCATAAGGGGAAATATCCATTTTTTCCTGTAATAATATGTCTCCTGTATCTACACTTGGCATAATTTGAAAAACCGTAATACCGGTTGTTTTATCTCCATTCATAAGTGACCATTGGATCGGCCCTGCGCCACGATATTTCGGCAATAAGGATGCATGGAGATTCAAAGCGCCAAATTTTGGTAGATCAATCAATGATTTTGGTAAAATTTGAAAAGCCACAACCACAAAAATATCCGGATTCAATACAGATAATTGATTATGAAGTTCATCAGATTTCAGTGTTAACGATTGAAGGAGATTGAGATCATTTTCTTTCGCAAATTGACCAATAGCAGTGGATTTCAATTTACGACCACGACCCATGGGTTTAGGCGGATTGGATACAATGCCCACAACATCATGCTGGCTAGATAAAAGAGCTGTTAAAGTTGGGAGAGCAAATTGAGGGTTTCCCATAAAGACGACGCGCATCAGGTCACTCCCATGCAAAACTGAAATAAATGATTAAAGGATAAACCCCTTTTTGCCAGACTGAACTTTATGACGCTTCTTGGATATTTTTTCTAATTCTTTCAACTCCATCTGATACTGAATCTTTTCAATTTCACTCACCCGATCTATAATATAAATACCATTCAAATGATCTGTTTCATGCTGAATAGCTCGGGACAACAAACCATCAAATTCATCTTCATGCCATTCTTCATCCGGGGTTTGATATTTCAAAGTGACCTTTTCCGGCCGTAAAACATCTAAAGATATTCCGGGTAAGGATAAACATCCTTCCTGGTAAACACCCTCGTCGCCATACTTGGAGATAATTTCACTATTGATAAATATATGATGGTTTTCAGCTTCTTCTGTATGGGTTACGTCAATAATAAAAAGATTCATATCCAGGCCAATCTGGTTCGCTGCTAAGCCAATTCCTTCCGCTTCATACATGGAATCAAACATGTCATTTAGCAGATCGTCTATGTTTGAAAAATCTTTTAACGAATCACATTTCTTACGTAGGATCGGATCCCCGTAATGAACAATATTCTTGACGGCCATTAGGTTTGTTCTAATTCTGTATCTTTTATTTTTTCAGCTAAACCGGCAACGGCAGTCTTGTTGATTGTAATATTTGTGTTATTATCAATTTTAATGATGGCTTGACGGCCTTTTTCCTTAAATCCCTGAACAGTACCATAAATACCACCCATGGTGATGATTTTATCTCCTTTTTTTAAATCATCCCGCATGGTGTCCTTTTCTTTCTGGCGTTTGGTTTGGGGTCGAATCATCAAAAAATAAATGATGAACATAATGACGATGAATGGAAAAAATGCGGCAAGTCCGCCTCCGCCTTGCCCCGGTTGTGCTGCTGCGTATAAAAAATCCACTGTATTTCCTTAATTTGTTGGCGTGGAAATTACCTTTTCTATGAGATTAACTCAACGAGTTCAGTGATTTGATTTTGGATATATTTTGTTCTACACTTCATGCGGAGCCACTCATGAGAAAAAATGCTTTATTTAGTCATTCTATATTTTTTTATTCGCAATCTACCAAAACCGTATCTTGGTATTGGATGTAGATTAAGATCATAAAATTGTTAATCTGGTGGATTGAGTGAAGTTGATATTGAACTAAAATGAAATTTCTATAATCGTTCCATTCTTAGGAGACGATTCAATAACATGGAGTCGCCCTGAGTGAATCTCTTCTACGATTCTGGTTGAAAGAGACAAGCCCAATCCCCAACCTGCCCGTTTTGTGCTAAATCCCGGCCGAAAAATATTTCGCCAATCTTTTTTCGGAATTCCTTTTCCGTTATCTTGAATTCGGACCTTAATTGCATTTTCATCTTTTCGGAGTGATACTGTCACTTTACCGTCTTCCCTATCAATAGCATCAATCCCATTTCGAATAATATTTTCAATAGACCAGGCCAGAAGAGAGCCATTTGCTTTGATAGAAATACCCGGTTGAATATCATTAATGAGTTCCACTTTTTTCCCCAGTGAAGGCATCCGTTTCATCAGGTAATTCACTACACGCTCCACACGCTCGGAAAGATCAAATTCTTCCATCTCAGGTTTCGAACCCATCTTGCTGAAACGTCGTCCAATTTGTTCCAAACGCAATAAATCTGCTTCCATTTCAGGGATCAATTCTTCCGTTTTTTCTGGATGTTCTTTCAACCAATCCACCCAACCCATAAGAGCTGATACGGGCGTCCCTAATTGATGGGCAGTTTCCCGTGCCATTCCTACCCAAATGTGCCGTTTCTCATTGTTCCTAATAAAAGAAAAACCTGTAAACCCCAGGAATATGAATATTGCTATAGCAACAATCTCGAAATAGGTCCACAATTGCAATTTGCCGACAATTCTAGAGTCACCATAATGGAGATATCCAAATATAATTTCCCCAATATTAGCATCACTGTATATCAATGGAATTGGTTCATTTAATTTGTCCATTGTTTTCATCAACCGTTCCCTTTTACTCTGAGTATTGGCAGACTTAGGCAAATTTTTCCACATTTGCGGGTGATGGTCTGGACTTGTCTGGATCAGTGGAAATTTTACTTTTTGGATAATATTTTCAAAAACAAAATTCAAATTCGCATCATTGTCATCTTGAATAATATTTGCTATGATCTCCGCATAGAGCCGGACGATCTGGCGATTATCATTCCGTAGTTCTGTAACCAGAGATTGGGTATAAGTAAGTAGGCCAATGATTAGTGTAATCCCAAGAATGAAAAGTCCTGCTTTTATATTCCCTGTATGTTTATAAAGATTCATTTTATCAACTTTCTAGTGAAGTAATTTTGAATTTTCTTTTTCTTTCCACAAAATGCATCCAAATCCAAAGAGGATTGCCAGAAAAGAAACTCTGGAGAGTATACGTGTCTGTTTCCAGGATGAATCATCATACCGAAATTCAATTTGATGTTCACCGGAAGGAACGTAAATAGACCTCAATATATGATTTGTTTGATAAACCGGTGTTTCTTCCCCGTTCACATATGCACGCCAACCCGGTTTATAATAGATTTCGGACAGGACAAGCAACCCTCCTGTTTCGGATTGAGACATTATGTTTATCTTGTTCTCTGATCGTGAAATGACATCAACTTGCCCGGATGCCATTCCGTTCAATGGTTCACCTTGATATTTATAAATAATTGCAGTATTGGAAGGGTCAAACCCGTTTAATAGAGTTTCCATTAATGACTCTCGCTGGGTTTCAACTGATTTTACATTTCCCACGATCCATGCTTTAGGAAGAACATTTATATTCTCAAAAATTCCGGGTACATCTTTCAAAGTGATAAAATTAGGATTGTTTATCTTTTTGCGAGTTAGGACGTATTTCACATTCAGCATATCCAAAATTTGAGGGCGGCTGAATCCTTTTGCATCCATAAGATCTTGGTAATTCCTGAGTTTTACGGGGTGATATCCACCAATGCTTTCCAAATTCCAGTAACTGTATTTGTTGGAATTCAATTCATCCGCAGGGAAAATCCTGAAATGGTCATCATCACTGTTAAGATATTTTATAATGGGATCTTCCTGAAATAAGAGATCCATATTTTTTGACGGTTTTAAATGAAGGAATTCAACATTGACTATCCATAAGTCTAATACAACCAAACCAATTAATAAGTAACCAAACATTCCTCTATTTATTTTTTTCTGAATAATTCCCCAAACCAGTCCTAAGGAACCTAAACTCACAGCTAAAGCTAATAATAACCCTTTTTGGAAAAGTTCAAATCTGACCTTTTGCAATTGTGGCAGGATAGTAGGACTGTATCTCGCATCTTTTGCGACACTAAAAGAAAAAACAGATTCTCCTATTATCAGGAATAAAATGGACAAACCTGCTATGCCGCCTGCTACGTAAAGTACTTTTTTAAAAGAATCTTTTTTCTCGACTCTTTCCATTAATGAATCGAATCCAAATGCAGCAAGGATTGGGATGGTTACCGCCAGTAATACATAGATCATTGATGGTACTCTAAATTTTGAAAAAAAAGGAAAAAGGGAATAAAATGGTTTATATAGAATCGGAAAAAATGAACCAAACCCTGTCACAAGCACCAATAATGTTGTGACCCAGAAGAACCATTCTAATTTTTCTGGTTTTTTCAATAATGCACCTAAAATGGAAAAAATAATTGCGACCAATCCTAAGTAATGTGTGGATTGAGTAAAAGGCATATATCCCCAATAAGCCGCTGATTTAATATCTCGCGTTGAAAAATTTTGCAACCCATAATGGTAAGGTAAAAGGAACGAAATAGTTTCTTTAGGGTGAAATGACCATTGTGTAGCATAATTCCAATCCGTTCCGGACTCTGTTTGCCCTGTTTGATCCAGTACGGATTTTGCCCCACGGTTCGAATGTTTCTGGAATTCATAAATATCCATATATGGATCAGAAACCATCAATAATGCAAGAAACAGTCCTGCTAAAATACCGCTAATCTGTTTCCCACTAACCTTGGCTGAAAATGATTTTTCTTTCACAGAGAATACCAATGTCCAGACCGAGTAAAAGCCTATAACCATCCAAGTGTAATAGACTATTTGTGGATGATTCGCCCATAACTGGAGTGCCGTAACTAAGGACAAAATTAGGACAGATTTTAGGGTTGGTTTTCGAATCACCTGAAATGCACCCATCAGTACCCAAGGAATAAAAGCCATAGCCATAATCTTATTGTTGTGACCGGCATTAATCAGACCAAACCCATATGGTGTCAAAGCATAAGAAAGTCCGCCAAGTAGAGCAGGAAAAGTACTTTTTCCCAAAAACCGTATAAAATTAAATAGGCCCAGTCCACCCAAAGTCAAATAAAACCAGATCCTGATACCACGATTCAAAAATAAAAGATTTAAAATGGTTTTAGTGGGGTCCCCTGGAGTATAAATGTAGCCACCATAGGATGGCATTCCGGAAAAAAGATTTGGGAACCACTGGGGAAATTCAGTTGTGGAATTGACCCACTTTTTGATCGGTTTATTAGCCACCATATCATTCGCCATAGGGATATAACCATAAACAATCATTTTCCAAATAAATAATGCAGTGATTAACCCAATCAATAAGGGAATATATTTTCTATTCATTATTTTGAAACCTTGATAATTTTTTTTAAAACTATTTTTACACCATTTATTTCGCGTTCGCCAATAATCCGAAATGCTAACAACACTACCGGGAAACTGGCAAAGCCTAAAATACTCAGTAACCATTCTAAACCATCCCACTGGTTTTTTGCAACATGAACTCCTGAAATAATAAAAATAGTCAATAAAGTAACTTTTACAATTCGTAGCCAGTCCCAATCCATTAGGCTTATTTTATTGGATAAATAATACACTGAAAATGTAAATATAAGATAGGAAAGAACAGTCACTGCTACTGCGCCGTTAATCCCAAATTCTTTGATGAAAAAGTAGTTGAGACCAAGGCAGACTGTTATTCCAATTATAGCTGCTTTTCCAAGTAAATCTGTTCTGTCCTTTAACGCAATTATTGGCATGAAAAACAGCCGGAATCCTGAAATGAGATAAGCCGAAGCAACAAATGGCACAACATAGGCTGCCTCAAGGTAATCCGGACTAGATATAAAACTAATAACGGGCCGTATAAAAAATGTAATTCCGATTATTGAGAAACATCCTGCAATGAAATAATAGAATAATATATCTTTGTATATTAGCATCATTTCATCTTTTATCCCTTCTTTGTAAATCATAGGTATTAATCCACGTTGTAATGGAACTACAAGAAACATATTAATTAACATTCCAAATTTATAATTGATGCTGTAGATGCCAATCACGCTCAAAGGAACAAATAAGTTTAGAAAAAACCGATCGGATAAAGTAAGGACTGGAGTTGCAAGTCCAAAAAGAATTATGGGAAAACCAAATGAAATAAGTTGCTTAAATATCATTAGCGATGGAAAAGAGACATAATTTTTTACAATATAAACAGTACTATAAATAAATGTTAATGCGGAAACTATTGCTTTTGCGTATACTATCCCATGTAGACCCATGCCATTGAAAACGGTTAAATAAATTGATAATGCCAATACTAATAATAATTGGATTAATGAGAAGAAAATGTAATATATCGATTTATTATCATACTGGAATTGATTCAAAAGGAACTGACCGTTAACTTGACAAAATATTCCAAAAATCACAATATTCAAAAGTCTGTCATAGGTAGTAGCATTCAATCCAAGGAAAGCTTCCATTTCTGTTGTATATGAAATAATAATTATAGAAATAATGGATACAGAAATAAGTAATCCAATCCATGCTGAAAAGATTATTTTACTTTTTTCTTCCTCATTAGAAGAGCCAAGTCTTTTCCATAAAGGTTGAATTAAACCCGATAGAACTAACAATGATAAGAATGATTCGAGCAACTCTATTAATGCAAGAGTACCAACTTCATTAAGGCTTAAATATTTTGTATATACAGGGATAAGAAAAAATGTTGCAAATTTGGTGGAAATATTTCCAACCCCAAATATAAGTGAATTTTTCCCTAATTTTATAATGGACGGTCGAAGAGCCATAATGTTTGTTTATTTTTTTTATTACAATTTGAATTAAAATAAATTTCATTTCCACATTTTAGATATTGTTTTCCCTGACTAATTCTTTTTGTAATTTTAAGCATAACCAAGTGAATTTAACACTTGGTCCAAAAAATGCATAATCACCTAATGTTTTAAATAATTCAAAATATTCTTCTGAATTAACTAAACCTTTAATGTAGAAATAAAAATCATAAATTTTTTAATAAAATCTTTATTTTCCCCAAAAAACCTTTTTCAAACCTTAGTTTATCAATTAGAGAGGTCATTCCAATGTTTGAGTCAATTTTTTGCCACTCTTGCTTATTATGATTTAAATAATCTGAGAATATTTTAGGTTTTTTCCAAGAACGATCACTTCCCAAATGAAAAGTAGCATTAGCGTTTTTTTCCCAGTAAAAACTCGTTGAATATTTTTCTATATTTTCTTTCAGGGCAGTCCCTATTGGTGGAAATCCAATACACATATCACCTAAATTAAATTTTTTCAAAATACTTCTTTTAAAAATAAAACAATCTATACCATGATGTTTATTACCATCTAAAGTATAAATTAGCGATAAGTTTTCAACTTTCAGCATTCCTATTCTGTCTACTGATTTTGGAATAGTTTTGCGATTTATACATAATCCGTCATAACCCAAATCAATTAATTCTTTTATGTAATTATAAAAATAGGGTTGCAATCCAATATCACTATTTGTATAAATAAAATACTCAGCATCAGAATTATTATAAAGGCCTTCCAGGATATCCTTTATTAATGGCAGTTTGCGCTTGATATTAAATTCTTTTAAGTCTAACACTGACTTTGATAAAAATATTATTTTATCAAAGTCCTTATTTACTAAAATTTCATCTTCCGGATAAACAGCAGCAAAAAGCTTAACATCTACCCCATTATGTGAAAACATTCGAGCTTCAAACATTGATTTAATAGTAATTGGTTGAGCATAGAATAAATCTGAAGATTTTTCCACTACCACTGGATTAATAATATGAGCTATTTTTGTGTAGTCCTTTTTATTATTCATCTTTAATAAAAAATGCATTTCCCTGTAAAAATACACCATCTTTAAGGCTTTGTGAAACATCTTCAATGCCTACAAACCTAAATCCAAAATTTTTAAGATAATATATTATCTCTGTTATGAACATTTGACCTTCATATAATTCATTAAAGCTGATTTCGGAATATATTAATCTAACTTTCTTCAGTAAATCCGTTGCACCTTCCAGTACACTTGACTCAGCACCTTGCACATCCAATTTTAAAAGTATATTATTTTCCAATTTTCTATTTTTAAAGAAATTATCCAGTGTGTTTGATTTTACAATTATTTTATCATAGTTTTTTGAATATGGATGCGCGACCTTGTGCAAATTTGTCATTTCTAATAATGATGATGCGCCAACATGTTGATTTTTAAAAAAATTAACTTCCCCAACTAAATTGCTCATAGCAATTTGGAAAGGGAAAAACTTTGCATCTTTAGAAAAAGATTTTTTTAATTTTTCAAAGGATTCTGGCAAAGGTTCAAATGCAAAAATAGTTGAATTAGTAAATAGTGATCTTGCCTTTGTAGAATATTGCCCATATGACGCGCCGACATCAATTATTGTTTCAATATTTAATTTTTTTATCCAATCATATTTAACAATTTCAAGTTGACCTTCATACTGGTAAAAGGGTACTATCTTAAAATTCTTTTTATTCAGCATTCTATCTAATAGTTTTAAAATAACTTGCTTTATCCTTTTCATCATATTGTAATCCTAATTCCAAAAGCCATATTTTGTACCCAAAGGTGTCATTTTAATTAATAATTGTTTGTCATTTTCATTCCAATCATTCCATTTAGGATAAGAATTTTGTTTTTGCTTATTAGTTGGCCTTTTAATAATTGATTTTATAATAGAGTCTTTAGGTGTAGGCTCATTTATAAATTTACATATCTTATTGTAGGTTTCTGGTTTAGAAAATAAATCTTCTGACTTTATCAATAAAACTCTATCGGCCGTTAAATGTAATTTTTCTTTTTCAATAAAATTATTTGTAGTATTCCATAGCCAACCAATTTTCTCAATATCACTGAACTCGTTCCAATTATTATAGGCTTCTTCAATAACTATTGGTGTGAGCCTACTATCATCATACTCATTACCTTTATAATATTTTCTTCTTATGCCGCTCCTTACAAAATCACCAGGATGACGGACTAAGTGGATAAATTTTGATTTTGGAAAAAGTTCACTCAAGGCTCTAATAAAAAATGTATTTCGATTATTAGTTTCTATATACCGGCATTCTTCTAAGTAAGCTTTTTTCAAAAGATCATACCTGGCATTTAGATATGCAATTTGTATTGATTTTATATCTTGATTGGTTTCAAACACCAATTTAGACCCATAATACATCAAGGGCCTTGCCTCATGATATACGTTGCCTATTTTTGACTCATTCATTAGTTTTTCAAGAAGTTCACTTCCTGCTCTACCCGTTGATACAGAAAAAACTGGTGCCATTTCGGCAAACATCTTTTCTGGTAAATCAATGAAAGATTGAATTTGTTTTTTTATTTTATAACGTTCATTTATAAGATAGTTCTTTGCATCTTTAAATGTGATATCAGATATATTTTTATTTTTTTTACGCATTTATCTCATCAAATACTTTTAACAATGAAGCGGTCAGATTCTTACCTTCGAATTTAGACGTATTTCTCAAGTTATGGTTTAGGTTTAATTCCATTTGGTGATTATGCATTTTTCGGACCAAGTGTTAAATTCACTTGGTTATGCTTGAAAACATAGAAAGAATTATTCATGGTAAACAATGCCCCAAATGTGGTAATGAAAGTTTGTATACACTTAAAGACAGTCGCTTTAAATGCAGCGCATGTTTCTTTAAATACAGCCCAAATCGTATTGAAAAAGATCTTAAACTCCTTCACTACTTTAGCCTGGAAATTCCAGCAAATAAAGCCGTTAAAGATTTGGGATGGAGCTACCACAAAGTCAGGAATCATTATATGGATTATCGTGTTGAGATATTTGATTACCTTGCAGAAGAGTTTCGAAGACTGTCTGGAGAGATCGAATGCGATGAGTCTTATTTTGGCGGTAAAAAGAAAGGGCCAAGAGGACGTGGTGCTCGAGACAAAGTTAAGGTATTTGGCATGCTTGAACGGCAAGGTAGAATCTTTACTGCTATTGTAGATAATGTTACCGCAGAAACACTGATGAATGAGATTATTAACCATGCAGAAAAAGGGAGCGTATTTTATACGGATAAGTTTAAATCCTATAAATCGCTGAAGTTTTATGGGAAACATATATCTATTGATCATGGTAAGGAATTTGGTAAAGGAAGAAGACATATTAATGGCCTTGAAGGGTTTTGGTCTTTTGCCAAAGAGCGTCTTTTGAAATACCATGGCGTTAGTAAATCTTACTTCCATTTATACCTCAAAGAGATGGAATTTAGATACAACTATAGGAAGGAAAATATTTATCATAAATTGATTAAAATTCACTTTGGTCCGTTTTCTGCATAATCACCAAAATAAATTAGCGCCAGGGCAATAAGAAGCATTATGGGGGAAATACCAGTTAATCCGTTTCCGATCAAATTCCCAAACCAACCTATAAACCCTAAATCTTTCAATCCTGTTGCCAGTGTTAATAACCCACCGAGCCAAATGAGCGCATCCCACGCTTTATGATTTTTCACCAATTGATCCCATGTCAAAGTACGAGTAAGTAAAATGATTACTAAACCCAAGAAAGCAACTGTGGTTGTACCCCAACCATGAAAAGGTTTGGTCGACCAAAGAATCAGCATCACTCCAAGAGTGCAAGCTGTAATAATCTCCTGGCGAGTCCATGGTCCGAGAGATTGAATATCTTCTTGAATTTTTTCACGGATTGGTTGGATTGAATCGATTGTGGGTGTTGAGATATAATTAATCAATAATGGAAGTCCTGTCAAGCCGATCAACCCTGGAACGATGCCGCCCTTAGCCCATGTGAACCAATCAAATTCAATCTCAAAAATATCAAATGCTGCTTTAGAAATCAATGGATTGGCGGCCATCCCTGTAAGAAACATTGCTGCAGTAATGAGGTTGGCATGAGCGCCCACAAGGTGAAGATACTGTCCTGCTTTTTCCGGTTTATGTTTTGGTGATGATCCCAATGTGCGGGATATGGAATCAACGATGGGTGCTAAGATTCCCCCCCCACGGGCTGTATTAGATGGGACCACTGGACCAAGGATAAATTCTGCCAAACATATTGCATAGCCTAACCCTGTGATTGATCGCCCCAGAATTAAAATACAGAGTAATGCAATTCGTCGTCCCAGCCCGGTCTCGATCACAGCACCAGCGATCATGAATGCGACAACAACCAACCAAGTTGTTGTATCGCTGTATCCCATTAATGCGCTTTTCAAAGGGAGAATTCCCACCGTGACAACAAATGTCAGTCCTGTTAATACACTCACTGCCATGGGAATTGCCCGAACCATCAATGATGCAATAACTGTAAGAAAAACAATGAATAATTGGTATGCTTGGGTATCTAATCCATCGGGGCCGCCGATGAACCACAACAATAGCCCTGCAAATATCGGGAAAAGTCCTTTCAAGTATTTATCCTTTTTGAAAAAAAATATGACACATAATTTAACATCTGCCTAAATTGAGTCCCGAAAAAACATATGGCAACACATTCACAACATATTCATACATTTTTTCCTGAAATTTCAGACAAATATCGTCTTGAAATTTTAAAAGATTTGAAAAAATATTCATCTCAGTTGCAACAATCCCATCTAATCAATAACAGATGGGAGAATCTGTATCTTGATCCATACCATGTTCCTGCTGTTAAACATGTTTTTTTGGCTGCATCTGTTTTTGCGAAAAAAATTACAAATAAATCGGTTATAGTCCCTCATCAGGGCTTGGGTATTTCTTTTGATGAATTCTGGTTTAATGTTGCAAAATCTGGGGAATCCACTGGGTGGCACGATCATAAAAAGAAAGCTATAATCTCGGGTGTTTATTACTTGGATATTCATGATAATTCCGGTGATATCCATTTTCGGTCAAAAGTGAAAGAAAGATGGAATGAATGGTCCTTGAAATCTGAAACCGGGAAAATGATTCTCTTTGATTCAAAATTAGAGCACTCAGTATCAGAAAATAAAAGTTGTCATCCCAGAATTTCACTAGCCTTCAATCTTTATACTTTACCCTTGGAAATACAGGATCAATCGGCTCAATACTCTACTGGTAAATTCTTTCAATAGCGGTGTAAAAAATTCAGAATATAACAAATCTATATACTTGAAATGATTTCTTATCATCGTTGATTGGAGGGTATTCCCTTCTTACATTTGACGCCAATATTTAATCAAAAGGAAAACATAATGAATCGTCTAACAATAGGAATTCTTCTATCTTTTGCAGTTATTATAATTGTGACTGCCTTGAATTATACACCAGATCCACTTTCTAGTACCGCCAATTGTCAATATAATTCTGCATGTGGCTCTGATTGTACCAAACCAGATTGCGCAAAAAAAGCCAAAGCCTGTGGTTCTGATTGCACCAAACCAGATTGCGCAAAAAAAGCCAAAGCTTGTGGTTCTGATTGCACCAAACCAGATTGTGTAAAAAAAGTCAAAGCCTGTGGTTCTGATTGCACCAAACCAGATTGTGCAAAAAAAGTCAAAGCCTGTGGCTCTGATAGCACCAAACCAGATTGTGTAAAAAAAGTCAAAGCTTGTGGCTCTGATTGTACCAAACCATGTTGTGCAAAAAAAGTCAAAGCTTGTGGCTCTGATTGTACCAAACCTTGTTGTGCACAAAAATCCAAAGCTTGTGGCGCTGATTGTACCAAACCTTGTTGTGCACCAAAAGCCAAAGCATGTGGTCCAGATTGCACCAAACCTTGTTGCGCGGAGAAGAAAGGAATCTGATTTTCATGTTATCAACCGCCAAAAATTTTCAAAATTTTCTCCTAACACCCGGAATTTTTCTGGGTGTTTTGTTTTCCCAACCTATTTCAGAATCAATTCCGGTCCACACATATTCCATTGTGGCATTAGACGAAAAAACTGGTGAATTGGGTGTAGCTGTCCAAAGCCATTGGTTTTCCGTAGGATCCCTTGTTCCATGGGCAAAAGCTGGAGTGGGCGCTGTGGCAACTCAATCTTTTGTAAAGGTGGACTATGGTCCCGATGGGTTGAAACTAATGGAAGGGGGAATGTCCGCTGAATCTGCACTGAATAAATTAGTGATGGAAGATAAAGGTGAAGCAGTCCGACAGGTGGCAATGATTGATATGAAGGGAAATGTTGCTACCCATACTGGAGAAAAATGCATTTATGCTGCAGGTCATCAGATTGGGAAAAATTATTCAGTCCAAGCTAACCTCATGGAAAATGAAACAGTTTGGCCAGCTATGGCAAAAGCTTTTGAAAACACCGAAGGTGATTTAGCTGATAAAATGATGGCTGCTTTATACGCAGCAGAAGGAGAAGGTGGAGATATCCGAGGAAAACAATCTGCGGCCATGTTGATTGTCACCGGCGAGCCAACAGGTGTCCCGTGGAAAGATGTGGTCATGGATATTCGAGTTGATGATCATGCGGAACCACTGAAAGAACTAAAGCGACTGATCCGTGTTCATCGAGCCTATCAGCATGCAAACAAAGGGGACTATTACCTGGAGTTTAGTGAAATTGATAAAGCCTTGTCAGAGTATGAAATGGCAGCTAAATATTATCCTGAAAATCCAGAGTTGCCATACTGGTCTGCTATCACATTAGCCGGTAAGGGACAATTAGAGAAAGCATTGCCAATATTCAAGGATGTTTTTAAGCGAGAACCACGATTGCGAAAATTAACACCAAGATTGGTTAACGCAGGGTTATTACCTGACGATCCCGAATTAATTGAAACAATCATGAAGGTAGATGAATAATTTTTACATTTTTACATTTTTACTCTTTTTCCAATTTGGTTCATTGAAATCCGAACCTGGCCAATTGATTGATTATACCCATCAATCCACGATGACCCAGGATGATGTAATTTTTTTTGGTGATTATGCATTTTTCGGACCAAGTGTTAAATTCACTTGGTTATGCTTGAAAACATAGAAAGAATTATTCATGGTAAACAATGGGGCCCCTGATGTTAATCTGGAGCTTTTTCCGGAAGCATTAGGCGGGCATTCAGATGTGGCAGTGACATGTCTCTTGGCAGGATATACAGTTATCCTTGAATATCAAAGGATCAGTCCCAAAGGAGATATGAATAGTGATGGTTTAATAACCATTGAAGACGTGAATGCGTTAATGGAGTCAATTTTAATTGAGAATGATTTAACAGAATTTCAGTGGTGGGCAGGTCATTTGGATGCGGATAATTCCCATTCGATCTTTGATCTTTTAGGTGCGTCAGATGCTGTGGCGAACTAAATATCTTAACAGCTTAGAGATTTAATTTCCAATTATAATATATGGATGAATTGAATTCACAAATTTTTCTACCGGGATTTGTTCTTGTTGGCTGGACATTTTTAATAAATTTCCAACATTATTTAACGCAGAAAAAGGCCGCAAAAAACCGAGATGTAGAATATCGCTATTTTAAAACCTATAGCGGTGATGCCCCGGATTATTTGAGCCAGTCCCGGGAACATTACAAAAACCTCTACCAGCAGCCTATCCTATTCTATTTTATTTTGATTGGCTTCGCCTTGACCAGTTTTGAAACAGTAGATATTTATTTGGCCTGGAGTTATGTTATTGCCAGGTTCATCCACAGTTTAATCAGGGAGACCACCAATTTTGTTCCGCACCGGCTCCGTATATTTGGAATTGCTTTTTTTATCCTTGTAGCATTGTGGGTGCGATGGGGACTTTTTCTTTTCAATCATGGATAATGTATTGAAATGATGAGAAATTATCAGAAATACGGGCAGACCTGAAACTTATACTTTACCACTATAATCAATTATTTTAATTTTACATAATGAAAAAAATCGCAATTCGTCTATTTGTTGTTGCTAGCCTCGGTTATTTATTATTTCATTATTTATTGATATGGTATACACATTTATAATGGTTACACTGGTTAAAAAATTTGGGTTGATGTTTCTTTGGATGGGAATTGCCGCCTCGGTTGTATTGCTAATTTATTCTTATTTCAACATTCCGGATGAATTAGCGGGAGTCCTTTATTTTATTGCCATTGGTTTGGCCGCTTCTGGTGTGCTGAATTATTATCGCTAAAAAGTAATTTTTTTAAATAATTCCATTTCCACCATATTTTTGCCCATAAAATATGGCTCTCATAAATGTTTACATTTGAACAAATAAATAGAGATTAAAAGATCCAAAATGAGAAACGCGACGGATATATTCAATGAATGGGCTCTCAGTGGCAAAGATAAAGGGATGGAGAAAAACCATGAGGCAGCCGTGAAGGAAATGCTTTCCTATTTAATACGGGGACAAGAAGACCCATTTTCCTTTATTGATGCTGGCTGCGGTAATGGCTGGGTGGTAAGAAAAATGAAAGACCATCCATTATGCGAAAAAGCAATCGGAGTGGATGGTGCCGAAGATATGATTCGGAAAGCCAATGCCAATGATGCAGTTGGAAATTATTTTTACTCTGATCTTTTGGAATGGGCTCCAGAAGAAAAAGTTGATTTTATACATAGCATGGAAGTCTTGTATTATTTTAAAAACCCAAGTGAATTGATCAATCATATGAAATTGAATTGGTTGAAGCCCGGTGGAAAAATGATCATGGGTGTTGATTTTTATCAGGAACATGAAAGAAGTCATACTTGGCCAACAGACCTTGGAACGCATATGACACTTTTGAGCGAGAAAAATTGGGTTTCACTTTTTAACGATCATGGTTTTTCTCACATTGAGAATTTTAGAGCCAATGTTCAGAATGATTTTCCTGGAACTTTGGTTATTTCCGGAGTGTTGGATTCCATATGAAAATTATCAAATTATATATTTTTTCTTTTTCTTTTGTCTTTGCACAGAATGGAATATTAAA
>Ga0209047_1000684_pt1 | contig 28252 bp, 42 predicted proteins | sample SaaInlV_165m_DNA_3_FD_184681 | JGI IMG/M metagenome (GOLD analysis project Ga0209047, IMG submission 184681) | Marine microbial communities from expanding oxygen minimum zones in the Saanich Inlet - Saanich Inlet SI037_S3LV_120m_DNA (SPAdes)... | ecosystem: Environmental > Aquatic > Marine >...
GACGTGAAACAATTCTATTTAGAATCTCTTCCAAGTAAGGACAAAGAATGGTATTATGATATTCTAAGTCAATACATCAATCCTGGAAAAATTCCTGAATCATTTAATATTTCAGTTAACGTATTGGCAGGAGATGATTCTTTGATTCAAGAATGGGATTATTCAGAATGTACTCGAAGTAATTATGAATTATTTTTAGATGACAGTATCATGACCTATAAATTCCATCAAAAATGGGATTCAGAAATTAAAGATAGAACATTTTTTGAATGTGTTGGTTTATCATTAAATGATTTGACATAATTTTTGAGGATATTTTTATTCTAGTGAATCTTTGAAGTGAGCATAATGAATTTAAAACTATTAATTTTATTTTCTGTTTCTTTGAGTCTTTTAGTAGTAATCCCAACAACAGCATTTGCTGAAGAACCATATGTCCTAAGTCATTTCTCTGCAAAATCTAAAGTTGTACATGATGATCAATTGGCAAATAGAGTTTATTGGACATTAATTGATGGAGATAAAGGAACAATTGTAAGTTCAAGTATTTTTGGAATCAATGTTATCCGATTATCCATGACTCAAAGTGATAGTTGTGATGATTCATTGGATGTAGTTTGCCTTGATGGAATAATTACATCCATTAAAAATTCACGAAATGTAGTACCTGGGATACTCTGAGTATGGTTTTCCAATTACCTGAAAAACAATCAGTATCAATTACTAGTGGAAAATTATCTTCAATAGATGTACAATTAGATATTCTAAAACTTGATGGCAAAAAATGAACTTGATGTCATGGTAAAACAAGTAAATCAAAAAGATGAATCTGATCCCCTTCTTGGAGTATGGGCATCAAAAATCGATAATGCCTCAGAAATTTTAGAATCCCCTCTAGTGCATAATCTTTTAGACACATCAAATAGTAATTTTGATAATTTTGATGACATTCAATTACTAATTGCAGAACGAGAAGAAAAATGGGTTACATCAGAATCTCATGTTAAAACTAACACTATGAAAGAGGTAATGGATAACGAAGCATCTGAATTATTTGCAAATATGGTTATGTTTTCAAAGGAACTCAATGAAGGTTTACTGCAAGAAATCATTCTAACTAATGCACATGGTGCAAATGTTGCAATGAGTCAAAGAACGACTGATTATGATCAATCTGATGAAGAGTGGTGGTATTTGGCTAGAGATAGGGGTGTATACTTTGGAACCCCTGAATTTGATGAGAGTACACAAGTTGACTCGTGGACCATGTCACTTAGAATTACAAATTCTGATAATCGTTTCATGGGTGTAATCAAATTTGTTGTAAATGATGAATCAAAAGAAAAAGAAATTGATAGTTGTGAATTAAAGCCTGATGTTGGTTTGTGTAAAGGTAACATAATTAGATATTATTTTGATGAAACAACTAATTCATGTCAAGAATTCATTTGGGGTGGATGTGGAGGAGTAGTTCCATTTGATACTCTATCTAGATGTCAAATGTTGTGTGATTTTGAAAAGTAATTTTATCTATGTCTTAAATTCCGTCAAAATGGTTTCCCAATCAAATTCATTTGAGATCTTTACGTAGAGTATCACATACGACTTTTGAGAAACTTTCAGCTTTACCTGATTGTTTGATTTTTTTTGCTTGTAATACTCTTAATTTTCCTAGTAAATCATCATCTATCATTACTGAAACTCTTTTTGACATCAGTGAAGATATTATCATCTTATTATTAACTATGTCATATGAGACACAATCTGTGACTTATTTGTAATTGTAAATAGTTTTTAGTAAGAACTTATTAAAAACATACATGGCAAAGACTTTTCGTACAATTAGGATATCTGATAAATTGGTTACATCGTGTGAAAAATTCTTGAAAACAAAAAAAGCAGAAAAACTAGGATTAGAAACTATCAAAGATGTAATTGAATATTATACCCGAAAGGGAATGGATGTAAATTTAAAATAATTCTCTATATTTACGCCTAGAATCTATTCCGAATCCAGCAAATATTCTTTTATTGCACGAAATAGTTCCATTTTGCTGTGCAAATAGGCATTTACAGTTCTTCTGCAACAGAGACTGCTGCAAAGACTCTGAAAAAAATTTTAGATTCCTCTGATATTGAATCATTTCAAATTTCAAAATCAAAAGGAAAACAAGCTGATTGTGTTATTGTATTGGGTGGAGATAAGGGGGTTAGGAATTATTTTCATAGAACATTTGATGCAACTCTACCAATTCTAGGAATCAGTGAGGGGGAGGCTAGTGGATTTTTAGCTCAAATTGATCTAAAAGAATTTGTAAATTATGTTAACGTATTAAAAAAACAAAAGTATACAATTGAAAAAGTTCCAAGACTCGGTGTAAAAATTGATGGACGAAATGTATATCCTGTTTTAAATGATGTTGCAGTATTTTCATCAAAAAGTGCAATACTCATGGAGCATACACTTCGAGTAAATGGAGAGGAGGTATGGCACGATAATAGTGATGGAATAATTGTATCAACACCAATTGGCTCATCAGCATATTCTATGTCTGCTGGTGGTCCTGTGTTGTTTCAGGATTCTGCAGTTTTTGAGATAATTTCTGTAAATTCTTTGGATGTAACTAGAAGGCCGATTATTGTATCAAATGAAAGCTCAATTGAGATTGATGATATTTCGGCTAGACTGCACTGTGAAGTTGTATTAGATGGATTAGACAGATACAAAGTAAACAAAACTGTAGAGTGTACTCAATTCTCTCCGCCTGCAAAAATTATTCGTCTCAAAAAAGATTCTACTGCAATTTCAGCCCTTGCAAAGAAAGTTCACTTGGCAGAAGAACTACTCAGTATGCCGCCAAGCTCCAAATTATTACTAAAAACACTAGAGTATGAAGGAGCTTTAACTCAAAAAGACTTGGCAAACAAAACACTACTCCCTGACAGAACAGTAAGATTGGCATTAAGTCATCTTTTGAAAAAAGGATATGTCAAAAAGAAAGTATCAATCAGAGACGCAAGACAAAAAATCTATGAAATATCAAAGATTGAATAATTTTGATATGATATTTGACTAATTTTATGCCTAGAATTACTTAGTTTGCTGCTGCTTTGATAAATGCTAAAAATGATTCTTCAGGGTATCCTGGTCTACTGTTGAATTCTGGATGGAATTGAACTCCTAGATAGAATTTGTGTGATGGTATTTCTAACATTTCCATTCTTTTCCCATCATCACTTTCAGCAGAAAAGATTAATCCATTTTTTTCAAATTCTGGAATGTATTGTTTGTTAATTTCATATCTGTGTCTATGACGTTTACTGATAGTTTCTGTATTGTAGATTTTTTGAGCATTAGTACTTTGTTTGATTTGTATACTATTTGCACCAAGTCTTAGTGATCCTCCCATATCTGAAACATCCTTTTGTTCTGGTAGTAAATCAACAATTGGATTTTTTGTATCTGGTTTTATTTCAGTTGAATTTCCATCTTCAAGCTTCATTACATTTCGTCCAAATGCAATTGCTGCTAGTTGAAATCCAAAACAAATTCCAAGATATGGAATATTATTTTCACGTGCATAGTTTGCAGTTTGTATAATTCCCTCAGAACCTCTAGTACCAAATCCTCCTGGAATTAGAATTCCATTATATTTTGATAAAACAGAATAATCTGTAATTGATTCAGAATCTATCCAGTCAATATCAACTGATTTTCCAATTTCTGCCCCTGCATGTTTTAGAGCATGATTTACACTCACATAACTATCAGTTAATGTAACATATTTTCCAATCATCGCAATTTTTATTTTTTGGTCTTCATGGTTTACCATGTTTTGTGCGATTTTATTCCATTTATCCCAATTAGCAGATGCATTAACCATGCCAACTTTTCCAAATTTAGTAAATATTGAATCCATTATTCCTTGGTCGTATAACATCTGTGGAACTTCAAAGATTGATTTTGCATCATGGCATGATAACACATCACTTGCAGTTACGTTTGTAAACATTGCAATCTTCTTTTTTGTTTTTTCTTCTAATGGTAAAGTACATCTAACTGCCAAAAAGTCTGGTTGAATTCCTATTCTTCTTAATTCTTGAGCACTGTGTTGAGTTGGTTTTGTTTTTTGTTCTCCTACCACATCTAATGATGGTGCTAGTGTAACGTGGACAAAGATTACTCCTTGAGGTCCCTCCTCAACTCTCATTTGTCTGAGTGCCTCTAAGAATGGCAATGATTCAATATCTCCAACTGTTCCACCACACTCTACAATCAGAAAATCTAAATCTTCATCTTTGGCAATTTTTCTAATTCTGTTTTTAATCTCATCGGTGACATGTGGAATTATTTGAACACATGCACCTAGGTATTCTCCTTTTCTTTCTGCACCAATAACTGAAGAATAGACTTGTGCAGTTGTAATGTTGTGACTTTTTGGAATATCTTGATTTAGGAATCGTTCATAATTTCCGATATCCATATCGCATTCTCCCCCATCATCAGTGACAAAGACCTCTCCATGAGCTACTGGATTCATAGTTCCTGCATCATAATTTAGATATGGATCTATCTTTACACATGAAACCTTTTGATCAGCTAATTGTAATAATTTTGCAATCGAGGATGTAGTAACGCCTTTTCCAAGGCCAGACATCACACCACCTGTGACAAAAATAAACTTCGTCTGCACATTAATGAAACGGGTATCTGGTTTTTGTATGTTTTGTTATACGGGAATAGTTGAAATAGCTGTTTGCAGTAAATGATTTGTTGAAATCTCTTTTTGTTTTACCTTTGTTATTTGTGCTCATAGTGGGTTCATCTACTTTGGCTTTTGCTGACAGAACTGAATATGATATCAAAATACCATCAGGCGCATCCGACCCTGGAGCCCCCTACTTTTGGTCTGAAGCATCCACTGGTGTAACTACCGGTGAGATTACCGTTTACCCTCGTGACTCCATTACTTGGCATAATGGTGATACTGCATTTCATACCGTAACTTCAGTAACTCAGTCAGGTGAGGAAGATGGTACTTTTGATAGTGGATTTTTTACTGCTGGGGAATCATATACGAGGCAATTTGATGATTTGGGTGATTTTTACTATTACTGTAGTTTGCATCCTTGGATGAACGGTGTGGTACATGTCACTGATAATCTCGGTAGTGTTCAAACAATTGACAAGGTCGCATCCGGATTCACTGATGATGGACTAGGTTTTGAAATAAAATACATTCTTGACACTACTTTGCAATCTGTGGTGGATGTTGATTCTGATGAAAAAACACTCACATTTCATATTTCAGGTGATACATTACTTGAGGAATTCATTATTGTTTTACCCGTTGAACTCATTGATACTCCTACTGTGATTTGGGTTGATGGTAAAGAAACTAAATTTACATCTGAAGATGTTTTCACTGGAACTAAATTAATTATTGAAATGGAACCATTATCTAAAGAAATTAAAATCATGGGTGCACATGTTATTCCAGAATTTGGTTTAATGGCGATGAGTATTTTGAGTGTTGGTTTGATATCTGTATTGGTATTGTCTCGAAATAAATTATTAAAAATTTAATTTATTTTAGGAATACTAATTGTAAATATTTTTGGGTTATTTTTTGCAAAGATTATTCCCCCATGTTGTTCTATAATTGTTCTACATCCTGCTAAACCTAAACCTGTACCTTCTTGTTTTGTTGTGAATAATGGATCAAATATTTTGTCAACCACTTCATCGGGGATGTCTGGACCTGTATCTGTGATTTCTATTTCAATATTTTTTTGGTTTGATGTTGATTTTATGCTGATTTTTCCATCTTTGTCTCTGATCGATTGTATGGAATTTAGAATTAAATTTGTCAAAACTACTTCAAATTGATTATAATCTACAAATATTTTTGATTCATTGATGGCATAAGATATTTTGATATTATCTGGAACAGAAATATTTTCGATACACATATCGAGCATATTTTTTAATGATGTCTCTTCGATTTTCATTGGGTTTGTTCTTACAAAATCCATTACATCGTTTAATTGGTGCGTGATTCGGTCAATTGCACGGTTAATTCGGTCTATGCTTTTTGCATATTTTTCAGGCTCATCTTTGATATATTCCATAGTATCAAAAGTATTTCTGATTATAGATAGTGGATTTCTAATATCATGAGCAATTCTTGCAGATAATTCACCTATTGCAGTAAATTTTTCTCTTTTAATTTTTTCATTAGTAACAGTTAGTTCTTTTTCCAATTCTATGATTTTTTTTAGATCTATTGCCATTTCATTAAATGATTTTGAAAGATTTTTTATTTCATCAGAACCTGTGATTTCAATTTGTTTAGAAAAATCTCCTTTTGATATTTTCTTTGAAAACTCTTCAAGTTTTTGAATTGGGTTTGTAATTGATTTAGAAATAATTATGCTGATAAGAATCGAAATAATTACCATAAACGGAATAAAAATATAAAATAAATTTAATCCCACAAAAATATTATCTGAAACAACATTGATAGAATCCTCAATTTTTTCAGTAGAAGTAAATAAAACATCGTTGTACTCTAACCCTTTAATTTTTACGTATTTCCTTAATGCATCTTCGTAAATTATTTTATTATTTTGATATTCCTTACTTTGTAAAATAATTATTGCTTGTTGTGCATTTCCTTGATTTACTAGTTCCATTGATTGATATTCTAATTCTACTAATTTTTTATTTGCAGTATCTACTTTATTGAATAAATCTGATAATGACTTGTCTCCAATTAATAGTGCTTGATTAATTTCATTATCTAAAAGTGGCTCAAATTCTTTATAGCGTTCTTCCCATTTTTTATCTTCTGTAAATGCGTAATTTCTTGCAGATTGGGTTAGAACTTCGTCATAATATCTGATGGACTGAGCATGACTATCTAACTTTGATGATGTTGTAATTTCTTGAATTTCTAATGGTATTTGTTTTGTTGAATTATCTATAAATGATAATTCTGCAATTGCCAATATTCCTGAAACTCCTGTAATTCCTGAAAGAATTAAAAATGAAATAATTAATTTTGTTCTAAATTTCAATATGTGAGTTTATGATACTCATTTTATTAATTTTTAAGGTAAATCAGGCGTAATTTAAAATTATTTCTACACTATTTTATTTTTAGATTATTCTTTTGAACAGTAAATCCTTCTAAACAACTGTAAAAAAAAACATTATTTTTTAAACAGATTTTAGTTGATCTTACCAATCGTTTTTTATTTTTCATTGTGTATACTGAATTGAGAACCTCTAGTCTGGTGGTCGACTACTGCGAGAGTCTCCCCTCAATATAGTGCAACAAGGCCACCTCTCTTAGACGATCTTATTTGATGGTCTGTTTTTTGAGTGATTTTGTAAATAATGCAATCTTTGATTCAAGATTTCTTTGAGGTGTTTTTTCTATTAATTTCAAATATGCACTACCGACAATTACTGCATCAGCACCTGCTTTGATGTATTTTTTTACATCATCTGGAGTTGATACTCCAAACCCTACTCCGATTGGAATCTTTCCTTTGGTTTGTTTTTTGACTTGTTTTATTGCGTCAATTGTATATTTTTTAATTCCCGTTTTTACTCCAGTAGTTCCATACACTGCAACTAGATACAAGAATCCCGATGTTGCTTTTGATATTTTTTGAATTCTTGTTTTACTGGTATTTGGTGAGATTAGGAAAATTGTATCTGCCTTACTTTTTGCAGCCAGAAGATAATCTTTTGACTCTTCAATTGACATGTCTGGTAGGATAAACCCATCAATCCCTGCTTTTGTTGCCTCTGTGATAAACTTGGCATATCCCTTATGGTATAGAATATTGGTGTAAGTCATTAGTACTAGGGGCACATCTGTTTCTTTTCTAATTTTTTTCACTAGTGAGAAAAACTTTGCAATATTTGCTCCCTTTTGTAATGATATGGTGCTGGCATTTTGAATTACAGGGCCATCAGCTAGAGGATCTGAGAATGGAAAACCTAATTCGATAATATCTACTCCCCCCTTTACTAATCCTCTTATGGTTGAGATAGTTGCTTTTTCATTTGGAAATCCTGCCATGATGTATGCAATCAAAGCTTTTTGATTTTGAGATTCAAGTGCTGTAAATTTTTCTTTAATTCTTGTCATGTTTATTCAAATAATTTTGTACTTCCTCGACGTCTTTGTCTCCTCTTCCTGATAGAGTTACCACAATTGATTCTGATTTCTTTGACTTTTTTGCAACTTTGATTGCCTCAGCTATTGCATGAGATGATTCTAAAGCTGGAATGATTCCTTCAGTTCTAGTCAATATTTGAAATGCATCAATTACTTCAGCATCAGTTGCTGAGTGATATTTTACGCGTTTTGTATCTTTATAGTATGAATGCTCAGGTCCAACTCCTGGATAATCTAATCCTGCAGAAATACTATGAGTCTCTGTAACTTGTCCTTCTTTATCTTGTAATAGATATGTCATCATACCGTGAAGTACTCCCTTACTTCCAGCAGATAGTGTTGCTGAATGTTTGTCAGTTTTTAATCCAAGACCTGCAGCTTCTACTCCTATGATTTCAGCATTTGAATCAGCTAGAGGATAAAATGTTCCAATTGCATTTGACCCTCCACCAACACATGCAATGACACTGTCTACTGATTTGTTGATTTTTTTCATTTGAGATTTAATTTCATTTCCAATTACACTTTGAAAGTCTCGAACCATTACAGGATATGGATGTGGTCCAACTGCAGACCCTAGCAAATAGTAAGTGTTCTCTACATTTGTAATCCAGTCACGAATTGCCTCATTAATTGCGTCTTTGAGGGTTTTTGAGCCTGAACTAACAGGATGAACTTTACATCCAAGTAAATTCATTCTATACACATTTAGCTTTTGTCTAATCGTATCTTTGGAACCCATATACACTTCAGCCTTCATTCCTAATGCTGCACATGCCATTGCAGTTGCAACTCCATGTTGTCCTGCACCCGTTTCTGCAATGATTCTTTTTTTGTTCATTTTTTTTGCAAGTAGTGCTTGACCTAGTGTATTGTTTATTTTGTGAGCTCCACCATGAAGTAAGTCTTCACGTTTAAGATAGATTTTACCTCCGCCAATTTTTTCTGATAAATTTTTTGCATAATACAAGGGTGTAGGTCGTCCTGCATACACTTTGAGATAGTAATCGAGTTCCTTTTTGAATTTTTTATCATTTTTGAATTTAAGATAATTTTCTTCCAACTCTTCTACAGCTGGAACTAGTGTTTCTGGAATGTATTTTCCACCAAATTCTCCGAATCTACCGTTTTTTGGATATTTCAATATGCATTCACCAACTTTTTTACTTGTTCTTCAATGTTGTCACTTTTCATAATACTTGATCCTATTAGAAACGCATCAGCTCCGCTATTTTTTAGATATTGAATATCCTCAACAGTATTAATTCCACTTTCAGATAGAATTATTCTTGATTTCTCATATCCGTCTAAAACTAATTCAGTTGTTTTGAGATCAATTTCTAATGTGTCAAGATTTCTATTGTTAACTCCAATAATATCTGCTTTAGTTTCTAGAGCGTTTGTAAATTCATCTTTTGTATGCACTTCAAGTAGAATTTCTAATCCTTGTTTATGTCCATAGTCAATAAATTCATCAATATCTGAAACAAATTTTTGATCAAAGAGTGATTGGATTACAAGCATATAGTCTGCTCCGATTTTTTTGGCAGCGTCGATTTGGATTTTATCAATCATGATATCTTTCATTAGTAATGGGACATCAACTGCTTGCCTTACCTTCATGAAATATTCAGGTGAGCCATGAAATAGGTGTGGTTGAGTCAATACTGATAGTGCTTTTGCACCTCCTGCAACCATCTTTTTTGCAATACTGGCCGGATCAGTTAATGTTCTAATTTTTCCAAGTGATGGGGATGCAAATTTTATCTCAGTTAGCAATGTTGCATGTTGATTTGTTTTTATGATTTGTTTGAAATCTTTATTTGATTTCTCCAAATCTGCATCAACATCATACACTCCATCATCAATTGCCATCTGTGAATTGTTTACTAGTTTTCTTAGAATATTTTCAGCCATTAGTAATCTCCTTTAGTTTTGTAATGTCTCCAGTTTCTGAAACAAATTTCTCTAATAGTGACATGGCTTTACCGTCTTTAATTGTCTTTAGTGCAATCTCTACTCCTTGCTCAAAATTATCTGCAATATTTGCAACAATTAATCCTCCTGCAGCATTTAGTGCCGTAGTTTCAATCATTGCTTGGTTTGCTGTATTATTTAACACCCCTACAAAAGATTCTATGGCGTCTTGTTTTGTTTTAATTTGAATATCACTTAATGATGATTTGTGTAATCCTACAACTTCGGGATCAATTGCATTCATCAACACTTTATCGCCACGTAAAATACAAACTCTGTTAGTTGAACTGGTGGAGAATTCATCCATCCCGTCATCTGATCGAACAGTCATAATATTTTCTGCACCTTTTCTTTTGAGAAGTACTGGCAGTCTGTCCAAATACTCAATTGAAAAAACACCCACTAGTTGGTTTTTTACATTTGCAGGATTTGATAATGGTCCTAGAAGATTAAATGCAGTTCTTGTTGCTAGTTGTTTTCTTGCAGAAGAAACATATCTCATTGCCGGGTGGAATTTTTGTGCAAACATAAAACAGATGTTGTGTTTTTGCAGAATTTCTGATATTTGTGCTGGTTTTAGGCTCAAATCATATCCAAAATACTCAAAAATATCTGCACTACCTGAAACCCCTGAACTTGAACGATTTCCATGCTTTGCAACAATTCCACCAGCTGCTGCTACTACAAATGATGCAGTAGTTGATACATTAAATGTCTGCAATGCATCACCGCCTGTTCCACACATGTCAATGACTGTTCCCAAATTTTTTACATCAACTTTTAATGAGAACTCTTGCATTTTGTCAAGCATTCCTAATAGTTCATCATCTGTTTCACCTTTTTGTGCAAGTTTTGATAGAAAATCCGCATTTTCAATATCTGTAGTTTTACCTGATAACATGTCAGTTGTAATTCCGTTAATCTCATCATAGCTTAGATCCGTTTTTTCCTGTAGTTTTGAAATTAAATCTGAAATCATTTTTTCTCCTCTGGTTTTTTCTTTATGTCCTCAACAACTGAATCTAAGAATGCTTCTGTATTTTTTGGAATTTCTTCAAATTCTGTTTCAGAAAAACTTTCATAAAATACCCATTCGTCAAATTTTTTCATATAATTCTCAAAATCAAAAGGTATGTCATTTTCTCTTGATGATTCATTGATACCTTTTCCAACGGCATAGACAAAAATTAATGCCTCTTTTGGATGCTCATTTAGATATTCTCCAATAGTATATGGTGTTGGCTCATCAGCTATCACTCTTTGATATAGGATGGATTTTTCATAATTTTGTATTGTGGATTCTATTGTAAATATCAGAAAATTATCCAACCCATTGATTTCTTTTTTTAGATTTATTGATTTTAGATTGGTGTTTTTCTCAAGACATTTTTCTACAAGAATTGCAATAAAATCATCTGGAAGATTTTCATCTGAATAGTATTTTGTAAAACCATAAACTGCAACTAGTTTTTCTCTATCTGTTAATTCTGCCAATTTCATATCCTTCTATTTTGTGCCTATTTTCTCCTTTACTTGAGTGATAAAATTTCCAAGTATCTTTTTACCATCCTCAGTCATAATTGATTCTGGATGAAATTGCACTCCTTGAATAAGATGGTCTTTATGTTGGATTGCCATTATTTCTCCATCATCTCCTGCAGTAGCTGTTATTTCTAAAACATCTGGGATTATTGTTTTATCTCCAACTAGACTATGATATCTGGTTGCCTTAAATGGATTTTTTACATCTCTAAACAATTTAGAATCTGTGTGATTAACTGGACTAGTTTTTCCATGTCTTACACATCCTGCATTTGTTACTTTACCTCCAAATGCTGCAATGATTCCTTGATGCCCAAGACACACTCCAAGAATTGGTGTAGTTTTCCCCATATCTAAAATCACATCACTACATACTCCAAAGTATTTTTTATCCTCTGGGGTTCCAGGACCTGGAGATATTATTATTGCATCATATTTGTTTTCTTTAATTTGTTGAATTGAAATTTTATCATTACGAATTACATCGCATTCTACTCCTAATTCTCCGAGATACTGTGCAATGTTGTACACAAATGAATCATAATTATCAATAATTAAAAATTTCAACTTGTTGCCTCCTTTAATGCTTGAAGCATTGCTCCTGCTTTGTGTTCTGTTTCTTTGAATTCATTTTCTGCAATCGAATCAGAAACAATACCTGCACCTGATTGAACAAAACCTTTGTTGTTTTCTATGAATATACTTCTAATTGCTATTGCAAAATCACAACATCCATTATATGAAAAATAACCGACTGCTCCTGCATATGGTCCACGATCTTCTGATTCTAACTCATCAATAATCTGCATTGCTCTAACCTTTGGTGCACCTGAAACAGTACCTGCAGGAAATACTGCTTGAAACGCATCAAACATGTCGTTTTCCGGTGCTAAATTACCCACAACATGACTAACTATGTGTTGAACATGACTGAATCGTTTTATCTGCATAAGGGACTCTGGATGAACTGTTCCATACTTGCAAACTCTACCAATATCATTTCTACCTAAATCTACAAGCATTGTATGCTCTGCAAGCTCTTTTTCATTATTAATTAATTCCTCAGATAATTGAATATTTTTCTCCTCATTATCAGTAACTTTTCTAGTTCCAGCTATTGGGAATGTTTCTACTTTGTCCCCTGTAATTCTAACTAACATTTCAGGTGATGCACCAATTATTGTTTTTGAATCTTGTTTTAGATGATACATGTATGGTGATGGATTTAATTTTCGTAATGTTTTGTATAGTGTTAGATTATCTCCATTTGTATCAAATGTGAATTTACGAGATAGTACAACTTGGAAAATGTCTCCATCGTGGATTAATTTTTTTGCCTTGTTTACAATTTCTGAGAATTTTTCTTTATCTGTATTTGGTGTTATTTCACTAGAGTAAAATTCTCCAAAAGAATCATCACTCATGATTATTTTATCAAATCTGTTTTCTTCATGATAAAAGTAAAATAGTTTTTTATCAATATTATCATAAATTATTCCATCATCATAAATTCCAAATTCCATTAATGGTTCTGGTGAATCATGTGTCTCTGAAATATTCTCAACTAGTCTAATTGCATCATAATTTACAACTCCTACAGCACCTCCTAGGTATCTGTATCTTTGATCATCATATTTTCCAAGGAGTTTTTTTAACTCATTAAATGGATTTGTGGTTTTAATGGTTTTAGTTTCATTCTTACTAATAATTTCAACTCTATCTGAATATCCTTTTAGAATAATTTTAGGATCAAAACCCATTACAGATGTTTCAGCTAATACTTCGGGACCTGTTAGTGATTCAAATAGAAATGAATGAGAATAGTTTCTTGAAATTTTATTATAAATTTGAAATTGGTTTTCAGATAAATCTAGAGGTATTACTTTTGCTGATGTTTTTCCAAAGGTGTCCACCCATAGACCAATTTCTGGCGCTTTATTATTTAAAGTGATAAGACGATTGTACCTGTAACATTTTTGTCTGAAATTGTTGATTTCTCAGGCGTGATTAATTACCGTATGGTACGGTACCTTTATAGTCTAGATGATCGTATATTCATTAGATGATGGGTTCAAACCAATCAATTATTCAAGATATTCAAATTTTTAAAAAAATCCCAAGCGTTCAGAGTTCTGTTAGCAAAGTGGAATGTTATGTATGTGGAAAAGGATTGGCCGATGGACACAGTATTTCTGCAAAAACATTACCTAATGGGATTGCGTTATTTTGTGATGTACATTATTCATTACAATAGTGTGTGAAATATTTTTGTAATTAATTCACAATAGTTAATCTTTAATTTTGAAATAGACTTTAATTTTTTGATAGTATATGAAAATCATTATTTTTCTAAGTTTATTTTTATTAATACCTCCCGTTGCATATGGTTCTGAAATTATAGCCGAACCTGAAAAAATCCTATTTGATCCTAATGAGTGGATCAAAATTCTTGTAGAAATTGATGGTTATTCTGGAGGGGATATTTCATGGAATGCCACGTTACCTGATGGAGCAAGTATTGATGGAACTCTTTCTAATCTTAAAGCCTCAAAAACCACTCATACCATTATTCGCAATGCTTTTGATGGACAATTCGGAACGTGGACTATTCAATATGATTACAATGATGCTGTAAAAATTATTGATGTTAATGTAGAACCGATAATACTTTCAATTACCACTGACAAACTATCTTATCTTCCAGGTGATACTGCAAATGTTCAATTTTCTACAAATTATTATAATCCAAGTGCAGCATTAGCTGAAACAATGACTATTGAATTATTTGATGATAAAGGACTTCCTGCAAATTTAGTTGATGATGTAAAAATCAAAGTGTATCAGCCAGTAATTAATCAACAATACGCAATTAATGAATTATTATCAAACAATCCATTTGGTGTATATCATGCAATTGTAACTTATTATGATATTCAAGTTGATGTTCCTTTTGAATTAAAAAATCCTGATACTGACACTTCTATATTTTTGAGTAGTAACAAAAAACTCTATTCTCCAAATGAACTAGTTGAGGTAAATGTTGTAATGACTGAAATTGTCTCTGATTCAGGCACATTATCTATTACTTTACCATCAGGACAACTAATTACAAAAGATGTCTCAATAACTAATTCACTTACACGAATTATTCTTGATGATGTTGATACCTCAAAACTTGGAGTCTATTCACTTGAATTCCAATATGGTTCTAGTAGTAGTATTGGATCTTTTGATGTATTTGATGAAAGCATAGAAAATGACAATACATCCACTTTGGAGATTGAAATCTCATTAAACAAATCACAGTTTAGACCTGGTGAAACAATTCATGCTACAATTAGTACAAACAGTCTAGCTGAGGATCAAATAATTTACTGGTTTGAGGATTCTCAAGCAAATCAAGGACAACAATTTTCTTTTGTAAACTCTGCATCTGGAATGTTTACTATTCCTCATACACTCTCAGTAGATTTCCTTCAAGGTCCATCAAAGATTCATGTAAAATACGGTTCTACTGAAACTTTTGCAATTTTCTTTGTATATGGAGATGCAATGGCTCCTTCAGAATCATCTGAAATTATTTCCTATGTTGGCCCAGAAATTTTACTAACCATTAATGATAGTTTAGTTAATTTTGGAAATATTGTAGATATTTCAATTTCCCCAAATCTTGAATTGTTTGTACTTGATTCAGAAACTTCAAAAATTACTATTTTTGATATTAAAGGAAATCTGAAAAAATCTTGGGGTACTATCGGTAATACTGATGGTCAACTAAATAGCCCTAAATCCATTCTTGCAGAAAAATCACTTGTTCATGTATCTGATGCAGGAAATTCAAGAATTGTTACTTTTGATAATGATGGAAATTTTATTAGAACTTGGGGAAACTCTGGAATTAACTATCAATCAGTTCAAAATCCTACTGATATCGCAGTAGATGATTTTGGAATTTATTATGTGTCTGATGGAAATCAAAATAAAATAATAAAATTTAACACAAATGGTACCTATGTGGGTGAAATTAACTCCATTTTGACTGCATCAGCTAAATTCTCATCAATTGAATCAATAACTACACATGATGATGATGTATTTTTACTATCTAGTACCAATAACCGAATTTTGAATTTTCATAGTGAAGGTGGGTTTCTAAAATCATTTGGAACTACAGGAGATGGAGATAAACAACTTCAAAATCCAACTTCATTAGAATTTGCAGATGATAATAATCTCTATGTTGCAGATTCTAAAAATAATCGAGTTCTTGTACTAAATACTGCCGGAGAATATGTTGCAAAATGGGGAACCTATGGCGATGGACTTGGAGAATTTAATAAAATGACTGGAATTGATGTTGATTCTAATGGTGATATTTGGGTTGCTGATTCGGGTAACAGAATCCAAAAATTTGCATCATTATCAGGTATATCTGAAACAAATATTCCTGGATGGGTAAAGAACAATTCTGCATGGTGGTCTGAAGGAATAATTGATGATGAGACATTTGTTGGAGCGATAAAATTTCTAATTAATGAGAAAATTATTTCAGTACCTGAAATTATAGTTGAAGAATCAGAATCATCTGACATCCCATCATGGATAAAAAGTAATGCTGGATGGTGGGCTGAAGGAATAATTGATGAGCAAACATTTGTTGATGGCATAGAATTTTTAGTAAAGACTGGTATTATTCAAGTAAATTAGATTTTCAAAATTTTGACTATAACTCTCATTGAGAATTAATTCAATGCTTTTTGAATAATTACTGTATCTGTAAACTGTCTGAATTTAATAATTTTATTTTTTTCTATTTTGTAAACGTGAGAAAATAACACCTCGAATTCCTTACCTTTTTTTGAAATTCCAACATATTTTCCTGTAACCATGATGTGCTCTTTAAGATCTAAAATTTGCTCAGGAATTGCATGAAATTCTTTAAAATTTTTTAACATACTTGGAAAATAATTTTCAAATACTTCATCTACTCCTATGTAATTTCCTCCATTTGGCATTCCTTCTGCCGTTTGCCATTCTATGTTTTTATCACATAATTTGAGATATGTTGCTTTATCGTGATTTTTAAAAGCAACATAGAATTGTTTTATAATTTCCTCATTTGACATGATTTTTTTTAATTTGTATGACTACATTTAATCTCATTCACTCACGCACGATTTGTTTAAATTAATTAAAATTTTAGAAATTTGATGAGTGAAAAAGAGATTTCAAAGAATGGTTTTGAAATAGTTGAAAAATTAAGTAAAAAATATTTTCTTGAAATTGAACACACCATACCTCATTTACAACAAACAATGTTTGATTTTCAAAATGAATTTTATAAAACATGGAAAAATTCAATCAATGCAAATCTTTCTCTACAAAAAGAATTTATTTCAAAATCAGGATTAAACCCAAAATTAACTGATACCTTTCAAAAAATTATTGATAGTGTAAATAATGAGAATTTTAAATTTAGATCATTATATAATAAAAGTCTCATCAAATCCATTGAAACTGGAAAAGAGAATATCAAAATTTGGAATGATAATGCTACCACATTTGTAGATCTGAATCAAAAAATCATGCAATCTTGGATGTCAATATTTACACAAAATAAAAATTAAATTTTGAATAATTAATTATTATAATTGATTAATTATTTCATTAATTTTTTCTGCATCAAATGGTTTTGTAATATATCCCAATGTTCCAATTTTATTTGCTTGATCTTTTAATTCTGCTTTATTTGATGATGTGACCATCACAATTTTTGCATTAGGATCTAATGCTTTAATTTTTTTTGCAGCATCAATTCCATTCATACCTGGCATATCTATATCCATAGTAACAAGACTAGGATGTTCTTCTTGATATTTTTCAATTGCAGAATTACCATCCATTGCTTCTATTACACCATCAATATTTGCTGATTTTTTAATAATTTTTGTTAGTAATGACCTCATAAATGAAGAATCATCAACTACGAGAACATTTTGACTCATAATTTCATGGTGTTTAAAATGATATTGAATACGTGTCTGTATTTTTTGTACATACAATCTTCATTAATTTTTTGTGATATTATACTAATTTTTTTCAAAATCAAAAATTATTAGTGAAATTGTATTTGAAAATCACATGGATCCCACTGAAATTAATTCCGTCTATTGGGATGATAAAACAAAATCATGGGCGTATGAAATTGTTCCAGTTGAAGAATACCATGGATATGTAGAATGCCAATATTGTCAGAAACCATTATCTCATAATATCAAAACAAGAGGGGAATTCAAAGTAGTTTATGTAAAATGTGGGTGCTCCAGAACTTGAAAATTAATTTGATATTTTGAGTCCTGGGATCAATTTTAAATATGATTTTGACGTAGATGATATAACGAGAAAGCCATTTTCCTGCGTAGTAGGAGATATGGTTGGAAAACACTTCATGTTATGAAACGTTCTGTGTTTAAGCGTGTTTTCCATGTATTCTCGTTTGATTAATTCAATGAGATAGACATTCTAGTTGGAATAATAAAAATACTCTACAATATTCAATAATTTATGAGTAATCTGGATGATTCTATTGGAAAAATTCTCTTGGATTTACAAAAAGATGATCCTGATACTTTTAAAAAATTAATGAAAAAAGCACAAGAAGAAAACCCTGAATTATTTGAGGATTCAATCGATTCAGAAAATTCAGATATTGATGAATATAATCGTAAAATAGATGAATACAACAATAATATCGACAAAAACTAAATCAGAATTATTAGTAAATTCATTCTTCAATATGGTCTGGATAAAATAATTCATTTGGATTTTTTGGTCCTTTACATTTGTGTGGTTGATTTGTATCTGAATCCATGGGGATAAATTTTCCACTATCTGATTTGAAATCCTCATCCCAATAGATTTTAACCCCACAACCTTTTGAGCAGAGTTTTGTTTTCCCAGAATAATTTACTCCTAGAACTGGTTTTTTTATGACTAGTTTTTCAGGATTACATCTTGGACAAATGGTTGCTATTCTTTCCCATGAATTTTGGGTTAACATGGAATTACATTTGTGGCAAAACCTCATGAATTTTATTTTTATTTTCAACTATTTATGAATCTAATATTTAACAATTTTATCAGAATTTGTTCAAAAAATAAAAAAATTGTAGATATTTACAATTTTTAAACTAATTTACTTTTTTTAGTTTATCTTGTAATTCTTTCTCAACAACTTTTACATGAATCAATGAAGCTCGAACTTCATTGTGTAATTCTGCATTATCGTCAATAATTGATATCTGTTCAAGTTCTTCTAATTGTCTTTTTGTTTGTAGTAAAGATTCAAGACCCCATTTGTATCCCTCTTTTTGAGTCATTGGATCAAATTTTTTCCATAATGCATCTACGTGTATATTTTCTGGATGATTCATAGTAATTCTATACTTTTGTAGATATTATTTATCTGGGAATTATTCTAAAAAATACCTCGCCAATTTGGTATTGCCCAAAAATAATAATTCCATTTTGGAATGATAAAATTTAGCATGAAATTTGATTAATCTATATTCAACTATGTGTTTTACATAATATTCATGTCTAAATTTATTGAAATTTCAATTGGTGTCATTGCAATGGTGGTTGGTATTGCATTAATTGGTGGATTATTGTAAATTTCAAAGAATCCATGTTTTTGTAAATTAAACATATTGCAGCTTAAATCAAATCATATTGTACATGTGTTGTGGCAGAAAACCCAAAAATTCCAAAAAACCTTTTGCAAGGAATTCCTCTAGAATTTCAAAAACAAATAATTTCAGCATATTATACTGGGTTTGAGCGTGGAATGTATCAATCAGTACGTGAACTGGGTACCCTAGTTGATGGGATATCCTCAAAACAGAACAAATTAATCAAATCTCTAAAACAAAAGAATTGAATTTCTAAAATGCCATTAGACAAAATGCCCAATTCTGAAGAATTCATTCCCACACACAAATCTACTATTTTACATGTTAATGGAACACCTATTGCATGCATTATTGATAATGATTTAGAAAATAAATCCCGGTATGATGCTATTGAGAAATCCTCTCTTCGAGCAAGTCTAGTTGGATTTCTAAATAAAGATGAGGCATTGGGATTATTCATGGGCTTTAAATTAAAAATTCAAACCGATGATGATTTTTTTGAATATACTGTATATCCAAATGAACAATTCATTGATACGATAATTTTTGAGGAATCTATTATAATTATTAATAAAAAATTAGAAACTTTATTTTCTATACAAAAAATAATGACTGATCAATTTGTTAAAACTAGATCAGAGTTTGAAAAATTTCAAAAGATCATAAAGTGATCTAATCTTATTACAATCATTAAATTACTATATCTTCTGAATTTCAATTATGGGGAATTTTTCTCAGATGTTGAAAACTAGGGAACCTACCTTGCTAGATAGAGATGATGGTCATTGGTATCAAACAAAATTTGATGATGTTTATCCCTCCATTAGTACAATTTTATCTGCTACTGCATCAGATGAGAAAAAAAATGGGTTAAAAAATTGGAGAGAAAATGAACCAGCTCATCAATACATTACTACCCAATCTCAACATATAGGAACTCAATCCCATAAAATAATTGAGGATTACCTCTCAAATCAATTATCTTTTGAAGAATTTGATTTGTTACCTATAGCGCATTTTAATAATTTGAAACCCTATTTAGAAAATATATCAAATGTGACCTGCATCGAACAAAGAATGTATTCTGATAAACTAAAGGTCGCAGGAACTAGTGATTTGATTGCAGAGTATAATGGCGAATTATCCATTATAGATTATAAAACAAAAAGAAAACCTCAGATAGATAATTACATGTACGAATATTATTTGCAAACCACTTGTTATGCCCAAATGTTTCATGAGGTAACTGGACAGAAAATCAATCAGGTGGTAATTCTTGTTAGCAGTGAAAAAAATACGCGTCAAGAATTCATCAAATCTTGTGATGATTATGTGGAGCCTATGGCTGAAAGAATAGAAAAATATTATTTGAATAATCTAAAATAGAATTATTTTCTTGGTCGTCTTCGTGGATGTTTTTCATAGTATTGCTCTACGTTATCATTCCATTTTTTCTGTTCATCTAGTCTAGAGCGTGCATGAGGTCTTTTTCCGTTATTTGAAAGAATCTCACTGTTATCTTTGTAAAATCTATCTGTATCATTAATCAAGACATCCAGGAATTGAGATGCTCCTTTTGCTTCGTCTCCTGTTGGTTCCCTATGGGCCAAGATTGATTTTGCAAGTGTTTCGATTTTTGCTATTTTTATTCTATATTCACTTAGAATTCTATGCTCAAAAGAGATCATTTCATTTTCAAGTGTATTTCACTAGTGTATGTTCATTTCGGTAGTCGTGTAGTAGATCAAAATGTAAAGTGTTTGTAATTAATAACACACATCATTACTAATGCGAGATTTACGTTGATTATTTCATGGAATACAGCCATGAGCAAGTAAAATTAATTGCAAAAGCTATCTATGATGAAATTGAAATGCTAGATTAGGTCTCTAATTACGTAATCAATTTCAAAACAGGGGTTTCATAGATCCACAAAAACGTAGTCTGCAACTCGTTTTTCTAAAAATCATTAAAAATCAATTATTTGCAACTAGGGTTTCCAGAGATAGCCCAAAATATGGATTGTTTGTAGTTCTCAGTGTACCTAATAATTGAATTTTTAATTCTTTGATTTCTTTGGCAGTTTTCATTACAATGTTGGTAGATCTTCTGTGTCATAACATTCTCTTTTTAATTTACATTAAGCAATAGCTAATTGTTAATCTATTTTTTTGAAATGATGCAATAATTTTTTACAATATAGAAAATCCCACAATTGGGAAATTCTTTTTTACAAATTATTTTTACAAAACAAAATAAGGTGAAACGTATTAGAAGAAACTAATTTGTATGCACAACAAGTAACAATAAAAATTATTTTAATTAGGATTCACTAATTAGTTTGATCTAATTTACAAATCGTTTAAATTGATATTTTTTGGATTAAATATATGAAAATTATTTCATGTAGACATTGTGGATACGAAATTGAAGTTTACAAAAAATGTGATGTTTGCTCCAAGGTAAAACAATTCATTTGTAATTCATGTGGAAATAAAACAGATGAAGAAATTCATTCTCAATGTATTATGATGAGTATGGATTATGCTTTACTTTCTTCAAATTAAAAATTAAATCATTGAATTATCATTCATTCCAAATTGATTGAGTTTTGAGCCATGCAATCATATCTTTGTATAAACTACTTTTCTGCATGTTCAAAATTCCAATTTCAAGATTAGTTGATGATTTGGCAGTTTTTGAATATTTTTCATATTTTGCAAAAATTATCTTATCTAAATACATCTCATTTTGCATCTCTTTTTTTGCTAATTCTTCTGATTCAGTCATGGCAAAACTGGCAAACAATACGCCATCTACCCAATACGCATTTGCTGATTCAAGTGATGACATCATTCCAATGAGATCATCTAGGCTTAATTTTATCATGTCTCTAACGTAAATTTTCTCATATGGTCTATGGGCAAATTCAGTCATTGAGATTAATTTTTTGAAGACTTTAATGAATATTTGGAAATCTTATAACTAGTTTTTCTAGAAATTATACTAATGAGTGATAAACCTGATGAATTTTCAAATCATGATTTGTTTGTAACAGAATTCCCAAAAAAAAATTATGGCATAGTTGATTATCTTAGTGGACGTGTGCATTTTGCCCTACTTGATCAAATGAAATTCATGAATACTTCTGGAATGACTAAAACACAAATCAAAGAAGTAATCACTAAAAATATTTCTGAGATTATTGATAATTTTGATCCTCAAAAATCAAAAAGTTCTTGATTCCATGTGGCCTGATTCAGCCATGATTATTTTGTGGCATTTACAATAACAATTGGTGTGAGGCATATCGTTGTTATTTCTATATTTACATTCTTTTGTGTGCTCTATGATGGACATTGTCTAATCTGATAATATTTGGTTTGTAGTTGATTTTTTAAATATTTTGTATTCAATAAATAAAAATAATTTCATTTTTATGAAATTGCTATTGTTAAATTATTTGATATCATTCGTCAGAAATAAGCCAGGATACCCCGATTATTTCTTCCCATGATTCTTGGTAATTGTTATTTTCCATATCAATAATTAGTGAAATCCATATTTAACAAACATGAATGATTCATCAGTAACAATCCTATGAATTAATTGATAGTGATTCTTTAAATTGAATTTTCATTATTTCTATTACCCGACCATGAATGGTGAGTAATTCATTTTTTTTCTAAATTTGAATCTCATCATTTTAATTTTCTAAATTAGCTATTTTCTCATAATAGAATTCCTGTTTTTTCAAACTTTTCTCAGAAATTATTCTAAATTTTCTCATTGGAACGAGTTTTGAAATTTGTTCATATGTGTTAATGTCTCGAACATCTTCAGCATATGCAATTTCTAAATGCGGCATTTTTCCCTCAATTATTGGCTTTATTTGCGCATATCCGCTACTTTGCCTCATCCCTGTTCTGAATAGTCCCACATGTTTGTCACTTTTTGATATTTGAGGATCCTCAAAACAACAAATTGCAAATTCATCATCCTCTTTTTCTATTATTGTTAATCTGGTAAATTTTTCACTCCAATTATCGATTTCTTTAGCAATTTCAATTGCCTCTTCTTTATCTTCAAATACCGTTGATATGACTAGTTTATCTTTTTCATGCATCCATGACACTCCAAAAAAATTTCTATGCCATTGAATTTCAAAAGACATGTTTTTAATCAAAAAATTATCAAATTAAACCATACTAAAACGACTATAATTCCAAGTCTTTTTAAATTCGTTTTTTTAATATTGCATCTTCGGGCGTTTTCTCATTATTTGATTCCCAATGCCAATTGTGGTGTTTTTTCCAATGAGTTTCTAATTCTTCTGTAGTTGGTTCTTTTCCAAGAGGAGTACCGCATAATTTACACTGTTTCATCTTTATTTTCCTGTTTTTTCTTTTTTGTTTTAATTACTGGATGACATTGTGAAGGATAGTTTTCATCATCAACCATTTTAATTAAATTATTATCATACAAATTAAGAGTTTTGTTATTACAATTATATCTAAAGAATTATTGTTTCTTTGATTTTTTATTTTTTGAATATTTTTCCCTATTTCGTTTTTTCTCTAAATCCATGATATAGTATGATTTTCCAGTTTCACATAATTTCATTTCTCCTGAAATCTCATCATGAATTGATTCCACTGATCCTGAAACAAGTAATTCTCCTACAATATCCCACCCTTTGTTTTGTGAAACTTCAAATTTATATGAAATTGTTGATACCTTTGTAAAATAACCATTTTTTGAATTCCTTAAAATGAAACTTTCAATTTTTTGTTCAGTTGATAAAGATGGTTCTCTTTTTTGAAATCTTCTAAACGGTTTTCTTTCTGACATTGTATATTTTGATATTTTCTAGTATTTTAGCTAAGTTATTTGGCATTTAATGTATCTGGATCATTATTTGCAGGCAAATATTTGTCCCCTAGTTTTGATTTCATTTTTTCATCAAATTCTTCTTGTAGTCTTGTAAGATACATTTCAGCTTCTGTTTCATCATCTGGAATTCCAGTATCTGTATTATAGTTGAATCCAGTAGCTAAGTGATAAAATTCCTCAAAGAATTCTTTACAATCAATTACATCTGCATCTCTATCAATTGACACTACTAAACAATCCTCATCAATTCTAAAATTAAGACAAACCTCCTCCTCAATCATTACATCTGTAATTACGGCCATAAGATATGCGATATGTTGCTCATCTAGCCTAATTTCACCCTTGTTTGCAATCCATAATTGCTCATTATCCAATAAATTATCAAAAGTTCGTACTATTACATCTCGAATATATGAATCAGGATGAGCATTTTTTGATTTCCATAAAGAAGAATCATACTTTCCAGACTCTGCATAGAGTACATCAAAACTCAATTCTTCATTTAATTGATCAAATTCCCAGATTTGTTTATTGGTCCACATTGGCGAGTATTTTGAAATTAAATCTCTAGTTGCCCCATTCATAAAATATTCTAATTTTTGCTATTGTTTAATCCTTGTTGATTAACTGTTAATGCCTGATTTTAGAAATTCTATGGTACATTCTGCTAATTCCTTATCTGCATGTTTTTTTATTTCATGTTTACAATTGGGACAAATACCTTCCTGCTCTTCTGTAAATTCATCTCCTACTTGCTTCATACAGCATTCCATCAATTCTGATGTAGAATGTGATTCCATTGCAAGCTTACATGTGGGGCATTCAGTCATATTATTTTTAGATCGATTACACCCTAATAAAATATATTTAATTTTTAATATTATACAATCTTGAGTATGGCTGAAAAATTTCAGAATAATTTAAAATGTATTTGCAATAATGATGTAATTTTTGAAATAATTGATGATGTAGAATGTGATTGGGGTACCCATACTATAATTCAGTGTCCGAAATGTGAGGAACTTTTTACAGTTGATAAAAAATGCCCTGCATTTCAAAATATTGAACAATTAATCAAAATCAATACTGGATTATTTTCAAATGATGAAAAATCAACTTATTTGAAAAATTCACATCCGTTGTAATTTTTGTGGCCACAGATAAATTGGTAATCAATGTCGTTTTGGGTTAAGTGATTACCAACATCAGCTTACCACCCATGGCAATACTGTATATTCAAAAATTCATTTAAAATAAAAAAACGATAAAAAATTGATTCAAGTTATCAAAATTATTAATCAAAAACGCCGAATATTATTAAAAAGCCAACAGCTGATGCTGCAATTGATATTCCCATTGTGAAATAAAACCTGCCCATCATAAAATTGGTTTATTTCTCTGAAATTAATACGTAATGATAGAATTTGGAAAGCAAGCAGATTTGATGTTATATTGCATCGACTCTTTGGGAGTTACGTACAAACATCAAATCCGCAATCATCTTGCTTCCAATATTTCTACTTTAGTTGTTCAAAAATTCTTAAAATAAAAAGAGTCTTGAATTTTAATCAAAATGGGTTGAAAAAGCGATCCATTTTTCACAGATATTTTGAGCCTAAATTAAATTCTAATTTGTATAATTGTAGAGTGTTCATGTTAAACAAACAATTTGTTTTAATCTAAATTCAATTATTTACGGTGAGTCAATCGTTTGACGGCGCTTACGTTTGCTTAACTGACCATTTGCCCTAGAATTCATTTTAGCCGTCAAACCTTAATTTTAATAACAAAATTTTTCAATTCCAAAATCAATTGATATTATGATAATAATTTGTAAGGGTATTCAAAAAAATTCTCACTTGGAAAAATGTCCATTTCTTTGTGATGCTAATTGGGGTGATTCTGTATTAGTTGAGCATCAGAATTACCACAAATCATTTGAAAATGATCATTATTTGTGGCTTGGATTTGATGTGCCTCAGTCATTTGGAAAATTTAGTGGTAGAGATGGAAAAAGAAATTAATTAATATCAAATTAATAAAAAAATGAAATATTGAGTGATACTGATACTTTGGAATGGTCATCTGATTATTCTTTAACTTGGTCTGATTTTAAAGCAGAATACAATCCTGCAATTTATGAGGATTCTCACAGTGTAATGAAATATAGATTTACTTGGACTGTAGATTCTGATGAAATCAATGATGATATTGTATTTTTTATTGAGAATATTCAACTATTTACCGAATTCCATCCTCTGTTGTCTTGGGTAAGGCCAACTGAAGCAAATGATGAATTGCTAAAACACGAACAAGGAAATTTTGATCTTGCAGAAAAAATAAATCGTGAAAATTTAAAAAATTTACAAAATAATTTTTATGAAAAACAATTTGAAACTAGGGGTAAAAATGATGATCAAAGAAAACAATTTGCAAAAGTAGATTCTGGAAAGATGATTGTATCTGAGATTACAAAGTTAGAAGAATTATTTGAAGAACAGAGTCAAGAATATCATGAAATAACTAGTTTTGGTCAAAATAAAGAAAAACAATCAGAATATAATTTGATATTTGATAAATTAAGATTGTAAATTATTTATTATATCTTAGAAATGTTTTTCAATAATTTTATTTTCAGGTATTGATTTTATGTAATTTACTAATCCTCTATAATATTTTAAATGAAAATCTAAATCTTTGATTTCTGTTTGTTTTAATTGCTCTAATTCTGGACCAAAATCCCTCTTATCTGTTTGAATGTGGTTTAATGTATCCTCATTTACTTCTATCATGTGAAAAAGACTGTGCAATACTTCACTTTTAGTAAGTGTATTGTCGCATGATTTTTTTAATAATGCCTCAACCCAATCCATTAATTTGTGTGATTGAATTGTTATATCCCTACATGAATTCGATTTATTCTGACCTTTACTCTATTTTTTTTAATTTAGGGTGGAATGACTAGTTTTTACTTGCTTGTTTTTTTCTATCTATAATTTCTTTATTTCTTTCAATATCTGAGTGTACTTCAACATGTTCAAAGAGGTCTTCTTTTGAGTCAAAAAGTTGTTCACAATAATAACACTGATGCATAATTGCATTATGCACTTATTTGATTAATAATTTTCTCCATTTTTTCTGACAAATGTCCTATTTGAGAGAAATAATTGATTTTTTGATTATGTTCTATGGTATTAGAATAAAATATTCTAAATAATTAACGAGTTTCTATTTGAATTTCAGCATTACAAAATGGCATGTTTCCTGTCTCTTTTTGGAACTCTTCAATTAATTGTAATTGACGTTCTTTAGGATTTTCCATAAATTCTCTTTGATAAAATTGAGTTTTTTGTTTGCATTCTTCTCCTTCAAAATCTGTCTCAACATATTTTGAAAATGTTTTTTCTAGATTAGTTGAATTACCGATGTATATTGCCTCTTTTTTTCTATTATAGAAAACATATACTGCTGAATTTGGTTTTACAAATGCTGCACTAGATACCCAAACTCTCATTTTATCTCCTAGTAATTCCATGATTATTGATTATTCTACTAGATATTAAACTAGGATGAATGAATTTTATATTATTAGAACCTTCATGCTTTTAATATTGAGAAAAAAGAAGATTAACCCTGCCCCTTTTAGAAAAATTCCCTGATAACTTTAACCCTCGTGAAATTCAAAAAACCATTCTTGATGAAATTGAAGAGAAATTAAATTCAGGATTTAAAAAAATAATTTTATGTGCTCCTACAGGTGTTGGTAAATCCTTAGTTGGTGCAACACTCTCTCGATATTTTGATAGTTCTTTTACTGTAACTGCATCAAAACACCTACAAGATCAATATATCAAAGATATTCCATTCTTAAAACCAGTCAAAGGAAAACAAAATTTTCCTTGTCATAAACTAATGTCTACAGAAAAAGTTGAAAATACCCGACGAGCAATGAGG
>Ga0209047_1000721_pt1 | contig 27452 bp, 36 predicted proteins | sample SaaInlV_165m_DNA_3_FD_184681 | JGI IMG/M metagenome (GOLD analysis project Ga0209047, IMG submission 184681) | Marine microbial communities from expanding oxygen minimum zones in the Saanich Inlet - Saanich Inlet SI037_S3LV_120m_DNA (SPAdes)... | ecosystem: Environmental > Aquatic > Marine >...
ATGTCCAAGTAGGAAGTAGATTTGAAGAAACAGATACTAGAAAGATGTATCATTATGAAGAACAAGTTCCTGATTATGATTATACTATGACCACAGATCCTAGAACTAATACGTTTAATTCCAGTCTCTGCACAATTACTCATGCAAATTCTACGTTACAAATGAATCAAATAACTAATGGTGGAGCAGGTGGATCTGCTACATATATTGATTTAGGATCAAATTTATCAACTAAATGGGTAATGAGGTTTAAAACAAAACAAACTGCCTATACAAGTTATGCTGGTAATAGTCAATTCCAAGTAGGAATGTCCTCAGTTGCACCAACAAGTACAGCATACCAAATATCCTCTAGTCTTAATTGGATAGGAATCAGGTGGTATTTTGGAACTCAAATATGGTCAGGTGGTAGTAGAGTGGGAGTTGAACCAAGAATCAATCAAAATGCTGGAGATAATGATCATAACAATTCAACTTGGAATGGTAGTGGAAATGATCAGAGATTATATGGTAGTCCAAGAGAAGTAAGTGATACAACTACACCATATTACCATGAAATTATTTGGAATGTTGATACTTTCACATATAATCTATATGATAATGCAAATTATACTGGAACTAAATTAGCAACTGCAACAATGTCATCATCAACTAATACTCAATGGGTAACAGGAACACCGTCAAGTATATCAGGATTACGATATTTTGTATTCAAAGAGGGAGGAGATTCAAGTATGGGAGTTTGGGTAAATCAACTAGATGATGTTGAAATTTGGGATAATGTAACTTCTGTTCCAACAGCTACTCATTCATGGAGTGAGGAAGGAACATGACCATAGAATACAAAGATTCAAAACGAATTGTAGGATTATCAACTGATACTGTAGAAACATTGTCCTTTGAAGATGATTCTTTCTCAAGTGGGTGGACTCAAGCTGGAACTACAATAGTAGCAACAGGTGGACAAGCAGTAATTACAGCAGTTCCAAGAAATGCTGAACATAGAATTTACAAATCATTAGGATTAACAGTTGATAACACAAAGTTTATTCTTGACTTTAAGATAAATATATCTGCCATGACTTCACAATGGGGTGGTATTTGGGTAGGACTTACAGATGATACTACTTGGGTTGGTTCAAACTCAAATGACTTTTTAGGATTTAATATACATGATAATAGTGGTGGTACAACTGGAAAGATGAGAACAACTTATTCAAATGAGGGAACAAAGAATGTAGCAGGAAACTCAACTACAACAATTAGTTTTAATACAGATTATTATGTTAGAGTAATTAGAACAAGTGCAACAAATACAGATTGTTATGTATATTCTGATTCTGCAAGAACAACATTAGTAGAAAAACTACCATCATTAACAACATTACCATCTGGAGTAGATGGTCTTACACATATTCAGGTAACTTCTGATAATGGTGGTATATCTGCCACAGTAACAGGTGTAGTAGATGATATTAAATTATGGAGTGGAGTAACATCATTAACATCTAAACCAACTGACGTACAAGACAACTCCATCTTTGTAGAAACTGATACTGCTAGAAGATATTGGTTTGATGAAACAGGAACAACAATTAACTTTCCACCTGAAACAACAGTAACAGAATTTACAACTCAAGGAACACCTGATGATATGGTATTTTCACAAGATGGATTGCATTTATACACAGTAGATGGATCAGGTGCTTTAAGTTTAGGGGAATATACACTTCAAACAGCATGGGATATATCAACTGCAAGTCATACTAGAAATAAATCATTTTCATACGGTAGTTTATCAGGTGTATCAATTAACAATGATGGAACTAAAATTTATGTTGTTGATTATACAACTCAAAAATGCCATGAATTAGATTTAGGAACTGCTTATAATATTTCAACAGCAGTAGATAACGGTGTTTTTAAAAGTATAGGTGGTAGTGTTCCAACAGGGATTCACTTTAAACCTGATGGAACTAAAGCTTATGTTGTTGACCAAAACCCTGATCAACTTTATCAGTATTCTTTATCAACAGCATGGAATTTATCAACTTTGAATACTACAGCAGTTGCAACTAAATCATTATCTTCACAAAACCCAGAAGGAATGATTATGAATTATGCAGGAACTAAAATTTGGGTATTATACAACAGTAATGATACAGCAGAAGAATGGACACTTCAAACAGCATGGGATTTGTCCACAGCAACAGCAGGAACTACTTGGGATTTTAGTGGTGTTGCAAATACATTAAGTGGTGGAGATACAAACCCAGATGATAGTACAATTTATTTCCTTAATTCAACAGGAAAAGTATTAGAATATCCACCAACACCTGCTACTTGGACTATGCAACCAACATTTGAAGATGGGTTAACAAATTATTCAAGTACAAGTAGTTCTGTTGATTTAACAGGTTCTACATTATCAGATTCTTGGGTTTTTAGATTTAAACTAACAATGACAGCAAAGTCTAATGGTATTGTGTTCATGGTTCAGGATAATACATCTACAACAGTAACAACTCCTAGAGATGGTATAGGATTAAGACAAACTGATACTACAAACTATTATGATTTTGAAGGTTCAAACAATGTGGGTGGTAATGCTGGACAGTATGACCATAGGTTTTCTTCAACAGCACCTGCACTTGACACAAAATATATTCAGATAACAAGAATATCAGCAACTCAGGCAAAGATTGAATTTTATGATTCAACATACACAACAGTATCAGAAACATCAGGGGATATTACAATAGCAAATATTGATAACCTTAGATACTTTGTTGTATCAAGTAACACTTCAACATTCTCAATAGATGATGTTGAATTTTACAACGGAGTGACCACGATAAATTGAGCCAAGAATACTATGACCACTTAAACGAGGGGGAGAAATACTCATGCGACAAGTGCAACGTGGCAACCCTATCTGGTATAGAATATGACCAATATATCATCAATCAGTATCACTACTGCGAGGGTTGCTGGAACTATGTGCATCTCAAAAGGGGAACTTGCACTTGTGGAAACACCATGACCAACAGGAACGAGTATGCTAGTATCTTTATTAACTGTAGTTGTGGAAAAGAGGTAGAGTTAAAATGGTAGATTGGTTAGCAGGTAATAGGGTAAGAGGAACAAGTGCTGAACGTACCACATCAGCAGGATTTAATGATGTGGCAGCAATATCAGGTGGCTGGGTGGAACTTGGAAGAACTACATTAGGAAGTGCAAATGCAACCATTGACGTTACTTCATTAGCAGACAAAAGGTATCTTATGATGTTATGTACGTCAACTGGACAATCAGCAGGAGCTAATACAGGAAGTCAATTTAATGCTGATACAGGTTCTAGTTATTCTACAAGACGGTCAAATAATGGTGGAGCAGATTATACAGATATAAATTTTTCAGATATGGAAGCAGCTTCAACGGGTACAACTCCATACTTTCAAGTGGCATACGCTTCTAATCTAGCAAGTAAAGAAAAACTATTGCAATCATGGTTGATAGCACAAACAACAGCAGGGGCAGGAACAGCACCATTCAGAAATGAATCAGTTGGAAAATGGGCTAATACATCTAACGCAGTTTCATCTTATCAATGGATTACATCTACCTCTGCAACTTTTGACAGTGGTTCAGAAGTTGTCGTACTTGGCTGGGATCCAGCAGATACTCATACTACAAACTTTTGGGAAGAATTGGCTAGTGTTGAATTAGGAGTTGCAGGGAACGATCTTTCAAGTGGCACAATATCTGCTAAGAAATATTTATGGGTTCAAGCGTATGCCAAAGCAACAGGTGGAAACATCAATAATGGATTTAGATTTAATTCTGACACAGGTTCTAATTATGCAAATAGACGTAGTGTAGATGGAGCAACTGATGCAACACAAATAAATACTTCATCAGCGTGTGATGATGCAAATTTAGATAGTGCCTATGAAAGATTTTATAATATGTTTATTGTAAATAATTCATCAAATGAAAAATTATCTATCTGTCATGTTGTACAACAAAACGCATCAGGAGCAGCAAATGCCCCACGAAGGGGAGAATATGTTGGTAAATGGGCTAATACAAGCAACCAAATAACAGATATAACTTTACATAATTTTTCAGGTGGAAATCTTGATACAGGTTCAATAATAAAGGTATGGGGTAGCGACTAATGGCTTGGTCAAAGAACGGAACACCTGATACATTAACAACATCAGGAGATACTTTAACAATATCTGATTTAACTTCAACCAAATTTAATGTTGTTTTAACATATTTAACTGCATCTGGACAGATACAAACTGGTTATAGATTTGGCAAAACAACAATAGACACAGGCAGTAATTATGCTAGAAGAAGAAGTTATCAAGGTACAGCCGATTCAACATCTGTATCTCAAAGTGCATTAAATTATTTTGATGCTGCTAATCCTATATTTTCAGTTGTATATGTTGTAAATATTAGTTCTGAGGAAAAATTACTTATGGGCAGTTTGATAGGACAAAGATCAGCAGGAGCTGCCAACGCTCCTTCAAGAGATGAGATAACTGGTAAATGGGCTAATACTAGTAACCAATTTGACAACATTCAAAATTTTAATGCACAAACAGGAGACTATAACACAGATTCAAACCTTTCAGCATTAGGCTCAGATATGACACCAGCAGCGGTAGTACCTGCAACAATACTAGACGGACTAATCTTTGAGGAAACTGACACTAACAAACATTACATTTACACAGCATCAACTGACACATGGACAGAGATATGAAAATTTATATAAACAATGAGGATAATGGTAAATAATGGCAATTAAACACACCAAAGTAGCCACAACAGCAGATGATGGCACTAGTGAGGTAGGCACAAACGAGTGGAATGACAATCACACGATAGATAATGGCACTATTTCAAATGATCATTTGGCAGGAAGTATAGCACAAAGTAAAATTACCAATTTAACATCAGATTTGGCACTTAAATCACCACTAGCCTCTCCAACATTTACAGGCACAGTAGCAATACCAAACTATGCAGATGTAGAGTCTACCCTAGATGGAATAGCAACTAATGCTACAGCAGTTGCTTTAAAATCTCCTTTAGCTAGCCCAACATTCACAGGCACAGTCACCACAGCAGCAGTAGATGTGGCAGGTAATAATATAGATAATATTCAAAACTTAATACATGATACATCGGCAACTACAACAGCATTAGATTTTAGTGGAGACCAACTTCAAACTATTTCTATATCTGCAAATACTACATTTACCACATCTAACAGGGCAATAGGCAAGTCTAAAACAATTAAAATAACCACAGATGCTACTTTGAGAACTTTAACATTCCCAGCATGGAAATTTGTAGGAGCAAAACCTTCTGACCAAGCAGCTAGTAAAATAGGAATATTAACAATTACAGCATTTGGTTCAGCAGATACGGATATTGTAGCAGCTTACGCAGTTGAGGAATAATTAAAATGACTTCTTTAAAGAAGATTAAGGAATTTAAAAAACCGATGGATTTAATGAATATTGGATTTATTGGAGTAGTAGGAAATGCAAGTTCACCATTTATAGAAGCTACAGGTGGAACTATTGTAGAAGATGGAGATTATAAAGTTCATACATTTAATTCAAGTGGAAACTTTGATGTTACAAATCAGGGCGAATCACCTGATAATGGTTTAGAATATTTAATTATAGCAGGAGGAGGTGGAGGTAATGGCTCTACAGGGGGATCAGATGCAGGAGGAGGAGCAGGAGCAGGAGGAATGAAAACAGGAACTTTCACAGATATAATAGTTCAAAATTACACAATAACAGTTGGAGCAGGAGGAGCAGGAAGTAATTCAGCAGTTAATAATGGTGGTAATTCTACATTCAATTCAACTTCATCTACAGGAGGAGGTGGAGGAGGGCGTGGAGGTGTAGGAGGTTCAGGAGCAACAGGAGGAACCGGAGGTTCAGGAGGAGGAGCAGGAGGCTATCAAGGAACAGCAGGTTCAGGAACAGGTGGAGAGGGTAGTGCAGGAGGAAATGACCTTAATGGAGCAGGAGGAGGAGGTGGTGGTAAAACTCAAGCAGGATCTAACGCTCATGGTGGAACAGGTGGTAATGCAGGTAACGGAGGAGATGGAGGAGATGGTGGATCTTCATCTATTACAGGTTCTAGTATTATTTATGCAGGTGGTGGAGGAGGTGGAGGAGATTCTCGATTTGGTGGAGTTACAGGTGGAACAGGTGGAACAGGTGGAGGAGGAGATGGAGTTCCATATAATGGAACAGGTGGTAATGGTGTTGCTAATAAAGGTGGAGGAGGAGGAGGAGGTGGAGGTGGAGGAGCTTCCGGAACAGGAGGTAATGGAGGTTCTGGAGTTATAATTTTGAGGTATAAATTTCAATGAGTTCTACCTACTAAATTTTAAAAACATACAATAAACACGAAATTTATAAATAATAACAGATAATAATACTTATATATGGCTAAAATCGCACGAGTATTTCAGGACAATGTGTTCCAAGACAACTCATTTCAGGAGACATGGGGTCTGTCACCGTTCCAAAAGAATGTATTTCAGGGTGAAAGCATTGTTAAAATATTTCAGGATGACGTTTTTCAACTTGATGGATTATTTCAGAAACTAGAATATAGTGGATTTTTATATGATGTACCAGATATAGTAAACTTGGTAAAGATATTCAACGAGACATTACAACAAAGTGAAGCATTATTAAACAGTAGAGACAGATCGTTGTCAGTCAACGAGTCGTTGTCTATAGCAGAATTTGACGGGTTGGTAAGGGCAATCTTGTTGGCAATAAATGAGACATTGCAAACCACAGAAGGTGAGCAGCATAACATGACAATGTTCCGTTCAATTACAGACTCACTTCAATTAAACGAATCAAGTGCTAGAATAAAAGACATGGCTAGAATGATTAACGAGACAGAGAGTTTGGGTGAGGGTATAGATAGAATAAAGAACCTTGTAAAACTTATCACAGAGACACAAAGTTTGGGAGAAGCCAAGAATATGTTCAGAGAACTATTCCGTCATGTCAACGAGACAGAACAGTCATCAGAATCATTCAACAGGTTAATGGATATGGTCAAACTGTTCAACGAGACAGTACAGGAAACAGAAACCAACAACAGATACAGAGACATGACCAGAAGGTTAGATGAGACAATTCAGGAGACAGAGAATGTAAGCAGACTTGGTGGCATATTGCGTTCAATTGGTGATACATTATCACTTAGTGAATCACTTCTCAACCCAAGAGTTATGTATAGGACACTAAACGAGAGTGAATCTGTTGCAGAGTTTGATGGTAATGCAAGAGCAATGTTTAGAACTATAAATGAAATATTGAGATTAAGTGAGTCTGTATCAAGAGTTGGAGGAATAATAAGATCAATGAATGAAACGGTACAGACATCAGAATCATTCAATAGATTGATGGATATGGTTAGAGTATTCTCGTCATCTATTTCTCTCTCAGAGGTTACATCATCACCACGAACCATGTTCAGAATAAGCAACGACAACCTAAGTCTCAGTGAATTGATAAGCAGATTACAGAACCAAAGCAGATACATTGATGAATCAATATCTCTCTCAGAGGCAAACAACAGGCTTCAAGACATGGTAAGATATGTTAATGAATCACTTTCAATCAGTGAGTCACTTGCAAGATTCCAAGCAAAACTTAGAATATTCAATGAGACAATATCAGTTGCAGAGTTTGATGGTAAGGCTAGAATCATGTTCCGTGTTATAGATGAAACCTTACAGATAACCAAATCAATAAGCAGATTAAAAGGAATGTTCAGATACTCCAACGATGAACTACAGTCAACAGAATCAGAGAATCACAACATGGACATGTTCAGGGTCAGTAACGAGTCATTGTCACTATCTGAAACAAATAACAGGTTGATGAATATGGTTAGATATATTAATGAATCACTCTCATTATCAGAATCATTCAATAGACTAATGAACATGAGTAGATATGTGAACGAGAATGAGTCACTTGTAGAATTATCAAGTAAGTTTATGGTAATTATCAAGAGAGTCCTTGAATCAATGTCTATCATAGAATTTGAAGGTAAATATAGAAACCTTGTAAGAATAATCAGTGAAGTATTACGACTAAATGAAGTATCACAAAAGATTAGATGGGCTGTAGTAACTGTAACTAGAAGTGCTAGAATTAGAACTACATCAACCACAGCCAAACTATCTAAGGGTGAAGACACTACAAAGGGTGATGATAGATAATCTTTTTAAATAGTGAGGGTAATTATAAATCATGTCAATGAATCTTACTGGTAGAAACATAGAATACCTAGTAAAAGTAGGTGCTAGGTCACAAGTTGTTCTTAATATAACAGATTCTGTAGGAGTAATTAAGGATTTATCAGATACTAGTACATATGCCACAGCTACTTGGAAAGTATGGCAACCAGATGGTACTTTGTTAATTAATGGTAGTGCAACATATAGTAATAGATCAGCAGGAGAAATATCATACCTCTTAACAGCAACTGATACAGTCATAGCAAATAGTGGTATCTGGGAAGGAGAAGTCGAACTGTTTAACACAAGTGGGGTTATGACAGAACAATCGGAAACTTTTAATTTTACCATTGAGGAGAGTTACTAATGGGTTCTATAAAGATTCTAGTAGGTGGAGAATGTAAATTCTGTGGACATTCACAACAAACACATGAAGAAAATACAGGTTGTACACACCCAATACCTGAAACTGGTGAATCATCAGGTGATGGTGTATGTGGCTGTGAAAGAATAGGCTCATACTAAACATATATATAGTACAATCATTAATTCAACATATGTTAAAGATAGACGACATAAATGAGGAAGTCTATTTCCAGTTTAGAAGGTCTCAGATGGAGGCTATGCATACTGAAAGGCTTGGAGTAATTCACGTCAGTGACATAATCAAGCCATGTATGAGAAACGTAATTTATAAGAAGACCATGCCTGAAACTGGAATGAATACAGAAAATACAAAGTCATTATATTTTGGACAGGTTGTTCATAGCAATTCACAGGTGGCAAAGGATGAAAAATATCATGAAATGTTCTTTGCCTATGATTATGTAAGGGATGTATCACTAACCAGAGAGGAAGCCTTGGAGATACCAATAGAGGATGAGAGACATCTAGATATTATTTATGGAAGTGCTGATGATGTGTTGAAAATAGGTGGTAAATGGGTGATTTGTGACAAGAAGACAACAGGAAGTATTGACTATTTCAACAAGGCAACAGGAAAGGCTAGTGATTCTCACAAGGATCAGATCAACAGGTATAGGGTACTATTAAAGAAATGTTATGATATAGATGCAGAGTTTGGATGTGTAATTTACATTAGCAATAGAATAGAGAAAGACAAGAGGGACAAGCCAGCAATATTGTCATTCAAGTTAAGACCTGTTGAAGAGACGTTGGAAGACATGATTAACAAAAGTAGTATTATCAAAGATGCAATAAATAATAAAATATTACCTGAGAGAACAAAATGTTTCCTATGTGACGGTATGTGTGATTATGCAAGTATGTGTTTCACAGATGAAAGGTCAACATTCGATTGAAAAAAATCTTTAAATAATAGTGTATAAGAACTGTTATATAATGGACAAAAATGATAAAATTTTCAAAATTAAACCCATAGGTAACAAGAACATAGTCGTGGAAGACAAGAGAAAAACCATCTCACCATTTAACAGTGCCAAACATTTTAAGGATGCAAACATACCAGCACTTTGTGATCAATGTGCTTACAGATCGATTGACGGTGGTGGAAATGGCAAATGTCCTAAGTATGAAGAGGGAGCTGTTTGTGGGATTAGGAAGGATTTTATTAGTTTCATTAACGAGTTAGATACCAGAAATCCAGAAGACCTTAAAGGTATGATTGACATGGTTGCAAAACTTACATTTGAAAACGTGTTGATGACATTAACCCAAGCCAAGTTTGATGGCAATGTACCAGACAGAAACAGTAAGAGTGAAATTAATACTTTGTTAAATATTGTAAAATCCATGAATGACTTGAATAGTAAGATTACCATAACAGAGAAAAAAGAGTTCACAAAGGAGGGGGATATTAGCAATATATTCAGACAGATAAAAGCACAGAAATCAGGTGACGACTAATAGTTCGCCCAACAAACGAAGAGATAGAAGAACGACAGAATTTCATGCAACAGATTGCAGATTGTGCCAAGAAGCCTAGTCTATTCAGCAAGATATTCTTAAACCATGACCTGTTTGATTATAATATAAAATATGTAGACTGTCAGGACAGATTCATAGTGTATAGAAGTGGAAGACAGGTGGGTAAAACCATGTCAACTGCTGTAAAGGCAGTGCATTTTGCATTCTTTGCACCACTCATGCTAAAGACGGTAAAGAATGACTGTACAATAGTTATTGCTGCACCTACCCAAAATCAGGCAACAATCATGTTTGATAGGATTCGTTCATTGGTTATCAACAACGAGTTCCTCAAGGGGTATATTGTAAGAAACACACAAAGTGAACTTTGGCTTAACTTTTTAGACAATACTGGAATGAGCAAGATTATCACAAGGGCAACAGGTGAAACTGGTGTTGGATTGAGAGGTTACTCCCCACACGTTATTATCGCTGACGAATGTTCCTTCATCAAGACTGACATACTTAGGGCATTTCTTCCGTCTGGTATGGCTACACAGGCAAAGGTATGGCTTACATCAACACCCTTCTCCAAGGCAGGCTACTTCTATGAGGCGTGTATGAACAGCAAGCCTAACAACCCCACTGGAATGTGGACAGAATTTCATGTTAAATCCATGATGAACCCACTCATTCAGGAAGATCCTGTATTCATAGAGGAAATTAAACGACTTACCAAGGAAGAGTATGTGCAAGAGGTAGAGGGAGAGTTCCTAGATATAGGAGATGCACTCATACCTAACTCACTAATAATGGAGGCACTTACAGATGGACACCCAAAGGGCAGGGTAAAATACTATATGGGTGTGGACGTTGCTAGAACAGGTCGTGATGAGACAGTGTTTACAATAATAGGTGTAGATGAGGATGATGTGGTATATCTTGAAGAAGTATATGCGGAATCACAAAGCAATGTGGTTGATGTAGCAGGTAGAATAGGAGACTTTGTACAACAATATCACCTAGAAACAGTATTTATAGACGAGACAGGACTTGGTGGTGGGTTGGTAGACTTGTGTCGTGAACGTGACATTCCAACAAGAGGAGTCATGTTCTCATTGCAGGAAAAGGCAGACATGTACAAGAATCTCAGATTATTGTTTGAAAATCACAAGATTAAACTAAAGAATATTAACAAAATGGTCTATCAACTGTCATATCTTAGAAGGGAGTATACAGAAAGTGGTATTATGAAGATTAAATCATATGAGCATGACGACTATCCTGACAGTCTTGTACTTGCCTGTAGGGCAGTGAATACAGGTGAAGGTTGGTATGTTATGAGTATGGGTAAGGCTCTAAAAGAGTCACTATTCGGTTAAATTTATATAATAATACATAGTGGTTTATATATGGATTGGCGTGAATTTTTAGAAAAGGATGCTTTAGACGGTAAAGGTGCTAATGATAAGATTAAAGATCCAAAATGGCATGATGATCCACCAGTAGAAGAAGGACATTATAAAGATATAAAAATAACTCCTAAAAAATTTTTAAGAACTGCAAGAAATGCAAGTACACCTACTAGACCAGAAGGATCAAAAGATCCTTTAGCTCAAACAGAAGATAGTAAAAAACTTACTAGAAGACAAGTTAATGATGGTAAAACAACAGGATTAAATGATGCACACAGTAATCCAGAATTTGATGGCTCTAAACCAAGAAAAGGTCAATATGATATGAGAAGGGGTGATGAATTAGGTGCAGTTGAACATTATAAATATAGATTGAGACATGGTGGAACTGTAGCAAAACCAACTTTAGATACAGATCTTAAAAATAATAAAGTGGTAGGTCATGAAGGTAGACATAGGTCAAGAGCTGCAATGGAAGAAGGACTTAAAAAAATACCAACAAAATTACTTAATAATAGATTTGATGATGAAAATAATAAAAAAAGAGATCTAAAAGGATTAAAATATGAACAAGATTTAACTGAAAGTTCTAAAGAATTACCAAAAACTAGTGGAAAAGACACTAGACACCCAATGTTAGGTAGAAAAAAATCATGGGAATCATGGTTAGAAAAGGATTCTTTAGATGGTAAACAAAGTGCAGGTGGATTACCAAAAGGTTCAAAAAACTCAGGCTTGACACCTAAACAAAGAAAAATACAACAATCTATTGATAAAGAGAATGATTCTGATAATCAATATTATTTTACCAAAGCATGGGAATCATGGTTAGAGAAAAAAAATAGAACTATTAATGATGATTTTCCAAAAGGAAAACCTCCACACATAGATTATAATAAAACACCAGATAAGACTATTCCTCGTACAAGAAGTGATTTTGATGATGAGACACATGAAGATCCATATGTTAATAACAGTATATCTTCAGTTGATTTATGGGAATCATGGCTAGAAAAAGCATGTAAGGGAGGTAATTGTGGAGATAGAAAAATGTGGGAAGCATTTAGAACACATCATAATGAAAACAAGGATAGAAAAAGATCAAAGGAAGATCTTGATATTTTTGACTCAAATATTATAATTCATGATAACAATGGTGCTGGTAGCAAAGAATTAAAAAATACAAATAGTGGTAGAAGATTAAATGATAGAATAAGAACTACTACACCAAAAGCAGGTGCTAAAAGAAATCAAATAGATGTTGAACTTGCACATGAAATGAAATCATGGGAAGTATGGTTAGAAAAGAACAATGCCATAGAAACATCTCACAAAGAGGGTGAAAAAAAGGAAGAATGGAATGGTAAATTTGACAATTCTACTACCAGAGATGATGCAGAAAATGACGATGATAAGGCTATTGGTGAGGAAGAATCACTAGAGGAATTAACTGACGGTAAGTTAGAAGAAGTAGAGAAATTAAAAGCATGGGAAGTATTCTTAGAAAAGAATCAATATCCAACAGATAATCGTAAAGAAATAACAGATAAAGATGGTGATACTATAATAGATGAAAGTGGAACTCAATTACAAACTTCAGGAGAAACTGGACAAGCAACATTAACTTCTGATGATAATAGAGATATGGAAAATGAAAATACTAGTAATAATTTGACTACACGTTATGGTAAAGGTGGTGCAGGTAGAATAGCACAAAATACTGGAGCAGGTGGTAGAGGTAGACAAGGTGGAAATAAAAGAGGTGGAAGTGTAAAAACACCACAAGGTCAAAATATTTCACATGATGGTAGTGAATATAATGAAAGTACAGGAGATTATAATGCTACTCAATTTGGTACAGATAGAATATTAGCTAGATTTAAAGAAGAAGATCGAGTTGCTAAACTAAAACCAAAAAAACCAAGTAGTCCAAATGCTGTAAACTCAAAACAACCATCATCAAAAGATGATTATGCACTACATGATACAGAAGATGTAGGTAGAAAAGTAACAGCAGGTATGCAATCATTGAAATCATGGGAATCATGGTTAGAAAAGAAAACAACTAAAGAGTCAAACGTAGGAATTCGTAATGGAATACCACATCCAGCAGCTAGAACTGCTAATGAAATAGAAGCATCCGCACAGCAAGCAGCATCAACAGGCGACGTGAACATAGGAACATTAAATGCCGATATGAAGAAGAAAAAGTCATGGGAAGCATGGATAGAGAAGATGCAGGGAGCAGGCGATGCACGCTATGGTAATCAACATTTGACTGGACTAGACCAAAAACCAGTAGACAATGAAGAGGATGAAGCCAATATTTTGCCTGAAAAAGACGAAAAAACTGACGATAAAGAAGAAAAACAAGAAAAAACTGAAGATAAGGAAGACAAAGATAATAAACCTTATAAAGCATAAAGTAAGGAGTATTAATATGGAAGATCTCAACAAAATATCATCTACAAGAGTTGGGGATAACATACATTTCTATGTAAACGGTCAGGAAGACAAGGGCGTTGTGGTCAAAATGGACACAGGATATGTAACTGTGCTCAAAGACAACGGAGATTTTCAAGATATTCACATCAATGACACATTCTTCATTAAAGATATACTAGTAAACAAGTCATGGAATGATATGACTATGGAAGAAAGAACTGTCAAACTTCATGAAATCAAGGCATATAGTCCTAGATTCCTAGCAAAATCATGGCAAGAACTTCCAAAAGAACTTAAAGATGTAATGTTAGAAAAAACAGATGATAGAGTAAAAATTATTGAGGCAAATAAACCAAGTCCTTTGGATTCTGAAAAAGATGGATTTTTATCAGAAACAGATACTCCAGCAAGTAAAGAATTAAGACAACATTGGAGAGATACAAGAACAAAATCCAACGTAGAACAAGGACACCTTGGCAGTGCAGGTAGGGCAAGTCATGCACCTGAAACAAACATGGACATTGATGCTACAGAAGACTATGAAGGTCAAACTGAAGATGAAAAGAAAGAACAATTTAAACATGAAGATAAAAAACCTCAAACTACTGATAAATCAACTAGAGCAGCAAGAGGTGGAAATATGAATTCTGGAACAACATTAAGACCTAGTGACATAGAAGATTTAAAAAATTTAGATGGAAGTAATAATACACAGGCAACACCTACATCTGAGACAAAATATTTTGGTGCTAATGGTAAACAAATAACAAGAGAAGAACATGAAAAAACAAAAACATATGGATCAATGCAGGAACAAATATGGGAAGATTGGTTAAACAAAGAAACCATGAGTGGTGGAGATAGTTCCCCAGCACAAACAGCTATAACTACTGGTACAACTGGTGTTTATAACGCTATTTATGGCAAAGATGGCAGAATCAAAGGTCAAGAAAAAGATAAGGAAGAAGAAACAGAAAAAGACAAAGAAGATAAAGAAAAAGAAAGGAAAGGATAATGACCGTAGGTAAACCAGATTTTGATTTGAACAGTTTTGGTGTAAAATACTTATCCAAAGATGAAATACAAGAATTTATAGATAAAAGAACACAGGGAGAATCAATAGGAACCAAAACAGAATTAGGTGATGCTAAACAAATGACAAGTAGAGGTACTACAAGTGGTAGAACCAATATATCATCAGTATCATCAACTAGTGGTATTGAATCTAGACCACATCCAAAACTGTTTGGTCAACATAGAGAAACAGTTGGTGAGGGTGGTGGAACTGGTTCTGTTGGTAGAAAATTTACTGAAAAGAAACCAGAACCAATAAAACCTACAGAAAGTACAGTATCTGTTTTCAATTCACCATCATATGGAACTACTGAACGAATGAAAAAACCTAAAACCACAGATCCAAGTGAAGGTAAAATACCATCACCTGAACAAGTTGGATCAAAAAGACCATATGAACATGTTGGTGCAAAAGGTGAAAAATATCTTAAAGAAACATCACCAAAAAAAGAAAGAACAGGTAATACAGATTCTGGTAGTAAAGAAGGGATTTTAAAACCATCAAAATTAGGTGATGCACCAAAAGACGTTAAAGGTAAGGAAACTAAAATAGGTCAAAAGAAAATTAGAGTTGGTGTGGGAGAAAAGGCACATGAAAAATTAGAAGAAGTGGGTGGTGTAGGAGATAAAAGATATGCTGCTGATAAAAAAAGTCCTTATAGTGAAGCATCTGAAAGAAAAAGGGAACGAGAAAGTACACAAAGTAAAAAACTAGGTGCTGCACAATCAAAAGTACATGAATTAAAAAGAAGACGAGATATTGAAGCATTAGGAACTGCAAAAAAATCAGATGACATTATCATGGATATGAATATTCTAAAATTAGACTTGATGAATAAGAAAGAAGAATGGGATAAAAATGAAAGGAATAATGAAAAAAGAAGTCGTAGAGGTAGAGGTTCACCTGATAAGAGTAAATTACCATTCGGTGTAAAACAAGAAATGTTACATTCTCAAGGTGTTAGTCGAAGTGGTACAGGTCGTAAAGGAAGAAAAATAAACCCAAAGACACAAACATTTGGTGAAGATGTTGAAGAATATGGTGAAATTTATGATAGACAAAATGAGGCATTAAAATCACAAGCTGAAGAAACAATTTTCAAGGCAATATCACTAAAATTAGACTTGAGTAAAATGGATTATAATACAGAAGGTCAATATCCTCATGTAAATAAAGATCCAAAGAAAAAATTACCAACTGCTCCAAAAAATGATATACGAAGATTATCTGATAGATTTGACGAGTCTCATAATTATTCTGAAGATGAAAAGACTTAACAACCCTTAAATAATACCCTTATAAGTTTTTAATATGGTAAGACGAGATACCGATCATTATTGTATAGAGTGTAACGCCATACTTCCTTGGAGATATAAGGGCAGACAACGTATATACTGTAGTAACACATGTAGGAATGAATATACAAAGAGGAAAAAGGATGAAGTATAGTTGTAAACAGTGTGATTTTACCATAGAAAGCGATTATTTTAAATCAGAGTTAATGTTACAAATAACCATACATGAAAAAACCCACAATTAAGATATTCATAGACGGTGGAACCCACATGAGCAGGATATGTCTTGTAGACAAGTATGCGGATAAAAACATAGTCAAAACAAGGGGGGTAAATCCAACAAACAACGAGCTGGAATATCTTGCCCTTCTATACTCGTTAAAATACATTCATAACAACTACAAAAGATGTGACGTTATAATATACAGCGACTCAATGTTAGTCGTAAATCAGATAAATGGTAAGTGGAGAGTTACAACACCAACACTTAAACCATTATGGGAAAAATGTATAAAGTTATTTAACGATAATATAAAAATAAAATGGGTTAGTAGGGATATAAATGAGGCTGGTTGGATTCTTGAAAAACTGTTAAAGTCTAAGATTTAGATGGATAAGTAGTGTTTGATACTTCACCTATAGTGTTATTGTCTTTAAAATGATTTAACATCTTACCAAATAACACTGCATCACTTTCATATAGATTTCCAGTTCTTGTTTTTTTCACAAAACTTGCAAATTTTCTAAACAGTTCCTTGTCTTCCCACGTCACACAGATTGTTGTGTGAGAATTACCTATTTTACGCCTTGCCATGATTAATCATTTATACAATATTATATAAACCTTTAGATAGGGTAATCCTCTTTTGCCTGTTTGATAGGGATGAATGGGATAGTAATAGGTAGCCAAATCATATTCCATCTTATCCAAAACTTGATGGTTTTCTTGCTTCCATACCAGTTGTCATGTACAATAACTGTGGCTGCTGCCCCTCTAGTACCTGCTCTGCCTTCTGGTGAGTTATATTTTCTGGTAATATGAAAAGTTCCAACTGTATCCTGATAGATGGCATGTAGTAATTCATGTGCTAGTGGCATTATGTTACTTCGAAGCATGAATGGATTCTTACTATCATTGACAAACATGTAAATTACTTTATATCCTGTCACACCCCATGCTATACCATCACTAACTTCAATATCTAGGTGATTGTAGAATGCCTTAAAATCTTCTTGTGATGTTACAGGAATGATATTAAGTGTCCAGTCCTTTCTGAACCTTTCAAGTGCCTCATAACTGCTTTTATGGTTACCATCATGACCGTTAAACATTATGGTTCGTTCAATGATGTCGGTATATGTTTTATGGTTTATATTTTTAGTAAAGAAATTAATCATGAAAACATACACTATTCACAACATATAAATATTGTGAAATATATATGTCATCATGGGTACACGAATAAAGGGCAAGTTTGCAGGTCAGTGTAAGATATGTGGAAGCGACTGGAGAGTTGGTGACGACATATACTATCAAAAAGAACCTAAAGCAATATGTGCCGACAAGGAATGTTTTGAGGAACAAGGTGGAACATTTACCCCATACAAACAGCAGGGTACATTAACCAATAGTGGTGGATGGGGAAAGACACCTATAATAACAAAACTACCTGAAGTGGAAGTTAGTGATGATGTCAAGAAGATAACAGAATATTGGGATCAGTTTTTCCTTGTAGCACATCACAAAACAAAATCTATTTATCCTCAAGAGGATGTCAATGGAGACAGATTTGGTCAAATTAGGTCAAAGATGATGGATCAATTCATGGGATTGACAAACATGATAAACAAATAGATTTATATAATCCTTTTTTTATTATTATATTATGAACGTAAGCGAAGTTCTAGACATCAAAGGTTCTACAACAAATTCCACAAAGTTAGTAGCTGGTGATAAAATTACCATACAGGGATTTCATATCAAGAACGTTGATGAAGTAGGTGCTGAAGTTGCAGAAATAAGTACGACAGAGGGATTGCGACATAGTTTCGGTAAAACAATCATTGGTCAAGCCAAGAGTGATTACTGGAAAGATGTTGTACAAAAATGTGTTGACAAAGATGCAGCAGACGGTTTGGATGCCTATGTAGTTGAGAGAGAAGCAGAGAAGACAGGCAGAATGATGTTATGTCTAAGTATGTTTCCACCAAAAAACTAATAAATAGATCCTACCTTTTTCTTTTTATGAATCCAGATGAACAACATGCCGAAGATTGGGCACATGTAAAATTATACAATGAAGATATGTTCAATGTTACAGGTGATAGAAAATATGAACATAGAATCAAAGCATGTGAAAGATTATTAGCAACAATTAAATAAACTAAAGTGTCACTACAATACGTGAAAACATGTAATAAATGTGGCAAGAGAGATCTTAGTTGGAATAAGACTTGGTATGATCACAGTGGCAAGTGGCAATTAGTCAATCATAAAAATAAGGATGGTGATTGGTGTGTCAATAATATTATAAAACCTAAAGAGACTAAAAGTACAAAAAAGGATTATACCATATGTCCACTATGTATAAAAACCAGTTTTGGTTATTGTAAAAATGATGAGTATGATTATCATAAAAAATTATATCATCCAAACAATGAAACATTAAGTGAGTTGGATTATGTTGGTAACTTTATGACAGCCTACACGATAAAGAAATTTTGGAAACATGATTCACATTATGCAAAATATGTATAAGTTTATATTTAAGTTTATTTTATAAATGTCGTATGTTTTCAAAGAAAATTACAATTAATCTTGAGAAAAAAGACGATATAATTCATTTGGAACCTATAAGTGACATTCACATAGGTCATGCTGGCTTTGATGAGGACTTGTACAATAAAAGATTGAAAGCAATATGCAGGGACAAGAACAGATATACATTTTTTGGAGGAGATGCACTTGATGCAATTACAACATTTGATAAAAGATTCAATCCAGATATGTCATTAGAACATGACATAGACAATCAACGACAAAGGTGGCAAGACATGACACAGAAGTTAATTGACATTCATAAGCAGCAAAAGAATGAAAAGGTGTGGGGGTTCTTCCATGGTAATCATGACTATAAGATACCTCAAATCACTAGGGCATACCTAGAAAATACAATGTGTACTCCTAACAAACTTACATTTATGGGTAGTCGTGGTGTTCTTGGACTTGAAATAAAATATAATAAAAAAATATTATCACAATGGGCTATACTGTTTATACATGGAAGTGGTGGTGGCAAGCCTGAAAGAATGATGGAACAGATGAAACATAATGCATATTATGATGTGTTCCTTTGTGGACACCTGCACCAAAAGAGATACCAACCAGAATTGGTGTATGATTTTGATTGGGACAGTGGTAAGACTTGGGAGAGAGACATACATCTGGGTAATACAGGTACATTCTGTAAGACTTTGATAGAAAACACTGATGGTTATATGGATAGAAAGAATGAGATTATAGGTTCACAACTTGGTACACTGACATTATCATTCAATGCAGAGAAGGGGATTATACATGGTCATATCTAAAGTAATCAGACCTAAAAAGAAAACATTGAAAAGTGTTATAGATACAGGTACAAAGGATGTAAAAATACCAACCAGAACTAAAATAATCAATGTCTTAAAAGAACATGATAATGGATTGCCTATAATGGAATTAATGTTTATAGCTGGTGTCAGAAGTGGTGGAAACATACATCAATGTTTAAAGTTTATGGTAAAGGCAAAAGAGGTTATAAAAGAAACATGCCCTCATTGTAATAATACAGAACTATATAAACTGGTGTTATAACTCTTGTATAATTAGACAAGTTTATATTTACAAAGAACCAAACGTCCATATGTTTATCAATATTTGCTGGATAAAAGATGGTCAAACTAAAAAATCTTTAATGGCAATCAACAAAGCAACACAGATGGTTCAAAAACTAGAGAATCAAGGAATTAGAACTTGGTTAGAATCAGAACAAGTTACTGTTTAAACAGTAATAACAACTATATTTTTTATTTTTTCCACTCTTACCGAAATTATAAGTTAAATAATTAAATAACTTTCTAGTCACGAATATGTTATATAACTTCATGTTTTCTAGTCACAACAATGTTATATAATTATATAACTTTATTTTTTCTGTACTACACTCTCTAAATATCCTTATTTTTTTCAGATACACATATATATCCTCAATGTTATATAACTTTGTGAAGTTTTCAAAGATAACAGCAATATCAATCAGTCCAAGTACAAGACCAATATTTGAATCGTTTGATACTCTTAGACCAAAGCATACATCATTCAGTCTGTTTCTGGCAATAGCACTGGATGAATATGTAAAAAGTTATAAAAAAGTAAGTAACTCTAAATACCCTAGAGTCATGGACAGGATTGACTTGTGGCACGACTGTATCAAGGACATGTCAAATGACGACTTGATAAAAACAAACAAAAGAATATCACAACTTGCAAATAAATTGAGAATGGAGTTGGAGAGTAGGGTATGACCGATTATGAAAAATCAGTAGAGTATACTGACTCAGCAAAGATAGATGTTTTAAAACAAGCATTAATAGATAACAGATATACTGATGTTATAGATACTCTTAGACCAAACAGTAAAATATCAATAAACCCTTCACAAAAAGGATTCATAGACATATATTTACAATATCCAAATGATTTTTTAGATTCATTACGTGAGGCTATTTATCATGTAAAGTCACATAAAGATGGTAATTTGGAATTAATTCGTTCCTCATTTGAAGCAGTTAAAATCAATCTTATTGGTGAACTGTTGATGAACATGCATGATATTAACACCAAACATGAGAACACTACAGTTACATTTGAGTGTCAGGTATTGGCAACTGATTCACCAAAATCTTATATTAAAGAGGCTAAATTTGACTGTCCTCTTTGTGGCAATGAATATGATGAGAAATGTACCATTGATAGAACTATAATTGTACCAGTATGTTCCAACCCATCATGTAAAAAGGCTAAAACATTGATACGAACCAGCGAGATGATTACTGATGATATACAGACTATATTAATGCAGGAGCCTATGGATAAGAGTAAAAAGAGTTCACCAGTCATATTTACAGGTAAACTGGTAGGTAAATTGGTTAGAACATCATATGTAGGTCAAAAGAAGTTGATTACAGGTCTGTTTAGAACTGCTGTTGACTTTAAGAAAAATGAACATGAAGTGTTTATAGACATTATGTCAGTTCAGGATATGGATGAAAACAAACCAACGTTGCCAGATGAGAGCGAGATTAAACAACTTAAAAGTGATTCAAAACAGGATGGATTTATAGATAAAATAATAGGTTCATTCGCACCAGCAATATTTGGCTACAATGATATTAAGTTAAGCATACTGTTGCAGTTGGCAGGTGGAGTTAAGACTCAAAAGAGGGGGGATATTAACCTGTTTTTAATAGGTGATCCAAGTATGGCAAAGAGTGAGTTGTTAAAATTTGCAAGTAAGTTAGTTACAAAGTCAATCTACACCAGTGGCAGGGGTTCATCAGCAGCAGGATTAACCATAGGAATCGTAAAGATGAGTGATGGTAGAAGTATTGCACAAGCAGGGGTATTGCCAATGTGTGATGGTGGACTTGCATGTATAGACGAGTTTGATAAGATGGGTGAAGATGACAGAAGTGCAATGCATGAGGCAATGGAACAACAAACAGTAAGTATAGCAAAGGCAGGAATTGCAATGACATTACCAAGTCGTACAAGTGTACTTGCAGCAGCCAATCCAAAGTGGGGTATGTATGACAGTGACAACTCTCTAAGAGATAATATAAATATACCAGCACCACTCCTAAGCAGGTTTGACTTGATCTGGCTCATACAGGACAAGGTAAGTATGACAAGTGACCGTATGAAGGCAAACCATATCTTAAATTCATTTGAAATGTCTATGGATGGTGATTGTTATTTGAAACAGGATGACTTGTCAAAATATTTAAACTATGCAAAATCATTTAAACCAAAACTTACTGAGGATGCCAAAAAATCATTATTAGATATTTATGAAAGGATGAGAAAAGTAAGTTCCAAGAGTGATATTCCAATCGGAACAAGACAACTTGAGGCAATAGTAAGACTTAGTATGGCATATGCAAAACTACATTTCAAGGAAGAGGTTGATGTAAGTGATATTAATATCATAAAATTATTACTTGAAAAACAATATGAATCATTTGGTAGCAGTATTAGTCAAGGTGGTGTACAAACCCAAATATTTGTTGACGGCAAGTCGGTAAAGGAACATGATATACTAACTGTATGGAACTCCTGCAAGAATGTAGAAGGTAATGTAAGACTTGGAGAGTTTGAGAAGGCACTGATTAATAGTGGTATGTCCAAGGAAAAGGCAGAGTCAACCATATCAAAATGGGAGACACAGGTGTTAAAACTCAACAGTGACGGCACACATACAAGAATGTAGTAAGATTAATATTGGAGTATGTTAGTTAGTATAATGTGATGGTTATTGAAGACGACTCTAGTGAGTCAGAAGAAGCACTGGACGAAACTCAGACTCCAGTTGAAATGGGAGTAGACCAGCTTAAAGGTGTGGGTTCTGTAACTCAGAAAAAACTAGAGACCTTCGGTGTAACCTCACTCATAGACCTTTGTATTAGAGGTTCTCAGGAGATTAAAGAAATTACAGGTGTGGCAAAACCAACCTGTGACTCTTGGGTATTTCAATCACAAAAGTTGTTGGAAGAAAACGGTCTTATCAGAAGAAGTGATATGAGTACCACTGACTTGTGGGAGTATCAAAAAGCATATCCTGTCATCTCAACAAAATGTGATGAGGTTGATAATCTTATCAGCGGTGGTGTTAGACCAGAAGCAACATATGAAGTCTATGGGGAGTTTGGAGCAGGTAAAACACAATTCTGTAACTCTCTTACAGTTGAGACTATCCATGATGGAAACAATGTAGTTTGGATAGACTGTGAAGACACGTTCAAGCCAAACAGACTTGCTGAGATGTTAAAGGCAAGAGATTATGCAGAAGATGACGAAGAGATAGGTGGTTATCTTAATCAAATCACCTACCTATACTGCCCAAATACAGAACAACTTATGGGTACAATTAACGGATTAAGTAAAATTTTAGATAATAAGAAACCTAAACTAGTTATTTTAGATGGTGCAATAGGACAGTTTAGGGAAGAATATTTAGGCAGAGGAACTTTAGCAGAAAGACAGATGCAGATAGCAAGGCTTATGAGTCATATCAAAAACATATCATTTTACTTTAGATGTGCTGTAGTATTTACTAACCAAGTACAAAGTGATCCAAGTATGATGTTTGGTGATCCAATCAAACCAATAGGTGGTAACGTAGTGGCACATGCAAGTACATACAGGTTGTACTTTAAGAAGAGTGGTAAGAAAAGACTTGCAAGAATGATAGACTCTCCTGAACATGCTATGGCAGATGCTGAATATATTTTGGATGCAAAAGGCATGTCCAATGTCGAGTAAGAAGGAAGAGAGTGACAATCTTAAGAGAAAGATAGCTGCAAAGAAGCAGTTTGATTTAAAATGTAAGGTATGTCATAAGAAATATGGCAAGTTTTTCACTTTTCATCACAAACGATACATTGAGGGGGAGAAAATATACAAGGATTTTAAAACCACTTACGACTACAATCTCTACATATTGCCAATAGTTGACAAAGATCCAAACCGTTTTGCCCTCCTTTGTAAGGGTCATCACACGCTTGTAGAGAAACTTAAACGATTCAAGTTGGATAAACTGGAAAGACTGTTCAAAGTGGTAAAGGAGAGTAAATAATGGAAATGATAGGACAGGGAGAGGTGGCTGCATTGGAGATAGTCAAGGATATGTTTGGTGGGGCTTGTGAATATCTTACTCAGGTCAAATTATCAACCATGGTTACTGAAGAATACTTGGAAACATTTAGTGAGAGACAGTTGAAGGAAACAATAGATATAGTAGTGATTACACCATTTGATTATCTAGCAATAAGGGTGCAGGACAAACATCACTCCAGTGCAAGAATGGCTACAATAGACAACATACAGAAACTTATGCTTGAATGGAATGGGTGGGTAGTGGTAGATGTTTGGCACTATGAATGCAAGGAACTTTGGAAGGACAAGGTAAACAAAAGGTCAAGATTGGAGCTGGAAATGGCAATAAAGGAGTCAAGTATAGAATAATGTTTAAAGAGATACAGATAACTCAACAAATGAAAGAAAATGCAACTATAAAATCAAATGATATGGGTGTAATTAAAGGAAGTGTCCGTGGGGGTGGTGGTAATATGATAGGATTTTTAGGTGAGGAGTTAGTAAAATCTTATTTTAATATTGGTGATTCCAATACATATCAATGGGATTTAAAATATAATGATAACAAACTAGAAGTAAAGACTAAAGAGAGAAATGTATTGCCCAAGCCATTTTACAATGCAACAATATTCAACTGGAATACAAACCAAAAATGTGATTATTATGTATTTTGTAGTGTGTTTAAAGATTTTTCAAAGGGTTATATTTGTGGTATAATTAAACCTCAAAATTTCTATAACAAGGCAAGTTTTGCAAGGAAAGGAGATCCTGATGGAAATTATTTTAAATTCTTTAGTGATTGTTATAATTTACCATATTCTGAATTAAATAATATAAATATATTAGATTAATTTATATATAAGTGTTATAAACGTTTACTATGTATCGTAATTCATATCAGATAACAGAAGATATTTTGGATGTTGTATCATATAGTGGTATGCAAGGAGTATCAATAACACCACTCATTAGAAAATCTAATCTATCTCACAAAAGAATGATAGGGTTTATTAATAAATTAACACAATCAAACTTGGTTAATAAAATAGAAACAAATGGAAAATTTACATTTATCATAACAGATAAAGGTAGAGTTTATCTTGATGAATACAAAAAGTTTTCAACCATTGCAGATTCGTTTGGTTTGGAATTATAAACACATATATATCCAACAATTATAAGACATATAATGAAAATACAATTCATAATAGCAATATTAGTAAGTGTAGCCCTTACTTCTGCTTATGCCGAAGAGGCAATTGTTCAAGTACCGTTTGACTATCATGGTCAACAATGTACTTTCAATGAAGTGGCAATTGAATATCAGTGCACATGGCAAGGAACTTATGACACATTCACAGTAGAAGATTTGGAAGAATTCAAACATGTTCTAAGTGAAGAAGTGTATGAGGAAGAACTTGCTAGATTGACATATGTAGAGCCAATAGTTATACCACAACTTAGTGCTGACGAAAAGACAATTCAAAAACTTGAATTACAGTTAGAACAGGGAGTCATTAAAACTCCTGAGGCTGTACTGTTACAGATGTTGAGAGACTTGGATGAATGCCAACAAGGATTGGACAATTCATCAGCAATACAAACAGAGAGAACGTTTGTAATATCTCAGTATGAACATCTTGAACTATTCAATGTGCAGGCAACAGGTCAACTTGGTATTCTTTCTCTGGCAATAGAGGAGTGTAAGGCACAACAAGTATTAGAACATCAGATATTAACCGTTGCATACAAACACTTTGAAGATGCAAACAGAGCAGGTAACTTCCAACATTTGGAATCATTGAAAGGTATAAGTGCAATACCATACGAGCAGTACACAAAGTCTGACTTTAAGGTAAATACCAATGTGATATGTAACAGCCACGCATACCCACAATCCTACAAAGATACAATGGGTTGTCCACCTATACAGTATGATGGATTTACATACCCAGAGGGTAACGGTTTAATCAGTTACTACTCACCAATACTAGAGGAGTATACATTCTTCATGCAGGATTATGGCAACAAACAAGCAACATTACATGACAAGCAAGTACAGGCTAATATTGCAGAACCAATCGCAAAAGAATTGATAGAAGATAATCTATTCTATCAAAACAAAATCAAATATGGGGATTAACCTCCTTTTTATTTTTAATTATGACAGTATACACAGTATGCAAAGTATGTGACCATGGCATGCTGCTGCATGGATGTGTTGACGGTGTAGGATACTGTATGGAAGGTAATGGTGACTGGTGTGATTGCACTGAAAAGGGAAAGACTTATGAAGAAGAGATTGCTGAATTAAAGTAATGATTTACCCTTCTTGTAAATATAAAAAACATTTTCAATGTCCCACTCAATATGCTGGTCTAGAACCATGTAGATGTATTTGTCATAAGATAGGTAATGGATAATGAGATGCAAAAAATGTTCTAAAACATTCAAGTCATGTGGTTGTACAGGTAAACACTGCTGGGAATCATCACAACAATGTTTTTATTGTCATTATTTGGATATTAATCTAAATATGAGTAGAAGTATTAAGATATGAAATGTCAACGTTGTAATGAGGATATGGATAAAATGACTGTATGTCATCAAATATGTCCTAATTGTGGAGCAGTAGTAGATTGTTCTGATGGGGTATTTGAGTAAGAAAAGTATTAAATATTACATATATGTATATTTTACATGACAAGAACTATTAGAAAACGTAATAGTAAACACCCTACAAGGGATGGTAATCATAATCCAGTATGTAAAGACCCTGATAATTGTGATGATTGTAAATGAAACTAACTAAGGATAGATTCACCAACTGGGAAGATATAGATGAGGATTATGACATTCTATTAGATGATGAATTAATCATAAGTATAAAACCAGAAGAAAGGAGTAGGGATGTAGCAGATTACATCATGTCATGTCAAGAAAAAGCAGAGAAATGGGATATGAAAGGAGATGAATAATGAAATTAACAGGCACACCAAGAAAGCACCCATATTGTTTAATCTGTAAAGAGATATACATGGATTTCTGTATGCTACATGGTCACATTAAAGGCAGTTTTGAGATGAGAGATGTTTAAACATTTAAA
>Ga0209047_1000731_pt1 | contig 27252 bp, 24 predicted proteins | sample SaaInlV_165m_DNA_3_FD_184681 | JGI IMG/M metagenome (GOLD analysis project Ga0209047, IMG submission 184681) | Marine microbial communities from expanding oxygen minimum zones in the Saanich Inlet - Saanich Inlet SI037_S3LV_120m_DNA (SPAdes)... | ecosystem: Environmental > Aquatic > Marine >...
ATAGCCATAGAATGTCTATATCTAAAATTAGATTAGACCAAAAAATTGATTTTGAACCGATTATATTGCCTAAAAAGACAATATTTCAATTATGTTCACTACTAGAAAGTTATGACGGTGAAGTTGAAATATCAAACATGAAATCAAAAATTAAATTTGAATTTAATAATAATATTTTAATATCAAAACTAATAGATGGCAAGTTTCCAAATTATATTCAAGTGATTCCTAAAAATAATCAAAAAAAATTAGAAATAGATTTAAAACTATTTTTAGATTCTGTTGATAGAGTTGCGTCAGTTTCTCTTGATAAAAAAGATGGAGTAAAGTTTAATTTATCTAAAGATATTTTGGATCTATCTGTAAATAATACTAATAGTGGAGACGGTAAAGAAAGTTTGGCTGTTAAATTTGATCATGATCTAGAAATTAGCTTTAATTCTAGATATTTAATTGATGTAGCATCACAATTAGATGGTAATAAAATTGAAATTTTTTTTAATGACACGGGCTCCCCTGCTTTAATTAAAGATCCAAACGATTTTGATAGTATTTTTGTTGTTATGCCAATGAAAGGTTAATTTAATAAATTAAGCTCAGAATAAATATCACTCTCTATTTTTTTTAAAAAATCCTCATCATTTAATCCAGTTTGAATAGGTTTTAAAATTGAGATTGTTAATATCAAGTTATTTTTTTTACGACCTTGTTTAGGCCAAATTTTGCCTGAATTAATAGCAATTGGTTGGCAGGGTATTTTTAATCTATTATAAATTTTACTAACTCCCTTTTTAAATGGTTTTCTGTCTTCTGGTAACAATCGTGTTCCTTGAGGAAATATTATTAGTGGTCTATCAGATTCATTAATCGATTTTAATATATCGTCATAAAAACCCAAGTTTTCTTTTGTTATTTTGTTTCTTTTTATTGATACTGAGCCAATTTTTTTAAGATACCACCCAAATATTGGTATTCTTAGCAGTTCCTTTTTTAAAATAAATATTGGTGAATTAAAAATTGTTTGTAAGAAAAAAGTTTCGAACATTGATTGATGAGAGCAAGCAATAAAAAATTTTGAGTTATTAATTAAATTTTCCTTGCCTTTAATAATTATCTTTGTTGATAAAAAAATACGTAAACAAATGGCAGACCAATAACCCATTATTTTTCCACCGAATAAAACAATTTTTTGAGGTAAAAATAAAGATGGTATAAAGATAATAGAAATTAAAATAATTCCTAAAAAAAAGAAAAGTGAAAATAAAAAATTTCTAATCATTTATATCAAAGACTAAATTAGATCTAAAAGCTTTTGTCTTTTTTTAATAACATTAATTTTAGATCCTTTAATCAATACTTCTATTGGTTTTGGTCTAGTATTATAATTAGAACTTAATGACATACCATAAGCGCCCACATCACAAATTATAATTAGATCTTTTTCTTTTAATTTCTGAAATTTTTTTATAGTTAAAAATTTATCAGTACTCTCACATATTGGTCCTACAAATTCATATATTTTTTTTGAATTTTTATTATTTTTTAATACTGGTATAATTTGATGTTTTGCCCCATATAGAGCCGGCCTTATCAAATCATTCATAGCAGCGTCAATTATAATAAAATTTTTGTTTTTATTTTCTTTTATATAAATAACTTTTGAAATTAAAATTCCCACATTACCTATTATAGATCGTCCAGGTTCAAATATAATTTTAGATTTGTGATTTTTTAAAAATTTTTCAATCGCAACTTTATATTTTTTATAATCTAATTTTTTATTATTTTTTTCATGTGATATCCCCATACCACCACCTAAATCAATAAATTCGAATTGATGATTGGATTTATTAATAATTCTATTAACAACTTTTAACATTTTCAAATAAGGTTTATGATCGACTATTTGACTACCAATATGAACACTTAAACACTTAAGATTCACATACCTTGAGTTATTTGAATATTTTACTAATTCAAGAAAGGTTTTTTGATCAACTCCAAATTTATTTTCTTTCTTTCCAGTAGAAATTTGACTCAATGTATTTGCATCAGTATTAGGATTTAATCTTATTCCAATATTGACAGTTTTATTTTTAGATTTGGCTATTTTTGCAATCTCTATAATTTCACTTTTAGACTCTGCATTTATTAATAAAATTTTTTTATTTATTGCATAATTTATTTCTTCAGAAGTTTTACCAACGCCCGAGAAAACAATTTTTTTAGGGTTTATCCCGGCATTTAAAGTCTTCATCAGCTCTCCCAGAGACACTACGTCAGCCCCTAGTCCCAATTTTCTAATCTCTTTAATTAGATTTACATTAGTGTTTGCTTTGACCGCGTAACATATTAGAGGGGAAAACGAGCTGAAATTTTTCTTAAAATTATTTATATTCTCTCTTAACCTTTGATAAGAATAACAATAAATCGGAGTATTAAATTTTTTTACTAAACTTAACGCTTTAACTTTTTCTACTGAGAAGCTTTTATTAATATATTTCATCAAACCTTACTTGTAAGGGTATTGTAATTTTTAGCTTTATATTCTGGATCTCCTTTTTTTCCACAAGACACAAGAAGTGAAAGGAATATAGATATTAATATTATTTTTTTAATCATTTTTAAGTTTTTTATATTTAATTATCATTTTTTTAATATTATCAAAAGATGTTCCACCATAAGATTTTTTGGAGTTTATTGAGTTTTTTAAGTTAAATACCTTTAGCACTTCAATTGTTAGTTTGGGCTCTATCTTTTTTAGCTCATTAATATTTAATTCATTTAATTTTTTTTTCTTTTTTTCAGCGAGATTAACTATCGAGGCTGTAATCTGATACGCTTTTCTGAATGACATTGAGTGATTTTTAACAAGATAGTCTGACAAATCTGTTGCAGTTATGTATCCTGAATTAGCAAGATCTAACATTTTTTGTTTATTGGGACTAATATTTTTTAAGACCTCATTTAAAATTGAAATACAGTTATTAATAGTTTCGTTTGATTTAAATACTATTTCCTTGTCATCTTGTAGGTCTTTAAAATAAGATATTGGAAGGCCCTTAAGTATAGTTAACATTGAAAATAAATTTCCAAAGTTGGTACCTGTTTTTCCTCTTAAAAATTCTAATAAATCTGGATTTTTTTTTTGTGGCATTATTGATGATCCGGTAACAACTTTATCAGAAAGATTAATCAGATTAAAACCATCAGAGTTCCAAATAATAAGTTCTTCAGCAATTCTTGATATGTGCAATGAGCAAACCGAAACACTGTATAAAAAATCTAGAACAAAATCTCTATCTGCAACCGTGTCTATTGAATTATTTGTAGGTTTTTTAAAACCTAGTTTTTTTGTTGTAAAATCTCTATCAATATTAAATGAGGTCCCAGCTAATGCGGCTACTCCAAGAGGATTTTCAGATAAACTTTCTAGATTATTTGAAAATCTTAGTTTATCTCTATTAAACATTTCAACATATGCCATTAAATAATGTGCAAAAGAAACAGCTTGCGCATTTTTTAAATGAGTAAATCCTGGCATAATCGTTTCATCATTTTTTTCTGAAATTTTAAGTATTGTTTTAATAACGTCATCTAAATTTTTATTAATCTCTTTGGTAGCTGATGTAATCCACATTTTAAAATCAGTAATAACTTGGTCATTTCTAGATCTGGCAGTATGAATATAACCTGCTTCTTCCCCAATTATTTGAAACAACCTTTTTTCAATATTCATATGAATGTCTTCATAATCTCTATTATATACAAAATTATTTTTTATAATTTCTTTTTTAATTTTTTCTAATCCATAAATGATTTTATTTTTTATTTTAAAACTTATAATTTTTTGTCTAAACAGCATTTCTACATGAGCTGTTGAGCCTGTAATATCTTCTTTATAAAGTTTTTTATCTATATTAATTGAACTACCAACTTTTTTAAACAGCGCAGATGCTTCTTTTTTAATTCTGGTGCTCCATATTGCTTGGTTGTTTTTATTTTTTGCCATGATATTTAATTATACCTATTTAGTATGAAATTTTTAATAATATTTATTTATTTAATAACCTTTAACCATAGTTATGCAATAGATAAGCCAGCTATTAAGAATATTTTGATAAATAAAAATCCAAAAATTTATAATGATGTGGTTTTCAAAAGTGCTGACCAAAAGAACATTAATTTAGCTAATTATAAGGGAAAGCTACTGGTTTTAAATTTTTGGGCAACTTGGTGTTTACCTTGTAAAGAAGAAATGCCTTCATTAGACTCGCTTCAATCAAATAACAGATTAGATAATTTAAAAATTTTTCCAATCAATATTGGGCAAGAAGATTTAATAAAATCTGAGAATTTTTTTAAGAAACTAAATATTAAGAATTTAGAAATTTATTTTGATCCAACAATTAATTTAACAAAGAAATTTTCGTTAAGAGGTATTCCAACTACTATTTTGTTTAACAAAGAGGGAAAAGAGTTTGCTAGAATTATTGGTTCTATTGATTTTAAAGATGAAGAATTTATAAACTGGTTAAGTTTTTATAACTAGTTTTTAAAAAAATAAGCAAAACAAACTAATATTATTATAGCAATGAACTGAAAAAGCACTCTTAGTTGCATTAATTTATTAGAATATTTTTTACTAGTCTCCCCTCCTTTAAAAAGAGTTCGAATGCCCAGAATAAGCACAACGGCCACCAAACCTAAGAGTATTAAGCCAAGAATTTTTACTAATGTTCCAGTTATCATATTATTATTGTAGAGTGTTTTATTCATAAAAAAACATAATAATTTATCTATGACATTTTGCCTTGATACAACTGTAGTAAAACCTGAAAAAGATACTGAAGTAAAAAATGCTATTATTTTGCTTCATGGGTATGGTGGTGACGGCAAAGATATTAGCATGTTGACTTTAAATTGGAAAAGATTCTTGCCTAATACTATTTTTTTATCTCCAAACGGACATGAAATTTGTCCAATAAACCCAAACGGTTTCCAATGGTTTGATTTAACAAAAGATGATCCTCAATATATTTTAGAACAATCTAAAAAAGCTGAAAAGATACTTCATCAATTTATAGATGAAGTAAAAATTGAATATAGATTAAATAATTCTCAAATTTGTTTATCAGGTTTTAGTCAGGGCTGTATGATTTCCATTAATTTAGGATTAACAAGTATTGAAAATTATAATTGTATCGTTGGTTTTTCAGGAAAAATAATTAATCCAAGAGATCTGGAAGAACGCAAAAAATCTTCACCAAAAATACTTTTATTACACGGTGATCTAGACACGGTTGTTCCATCAACATTTTTATTAGAGGCTAAGGATTTTTTAATTAGAAACAATATTCAGGTAGAAGCAAAAATAATTAATAATTGTGAACATAATATTTCTATTGAGGCTTCAAGTTTAGCACTAAATTACATAAAAAAAAATTTTATTATTTAATAATAAAAATACTTTCTACTTATTGATAAAATAAATTAATTCAGTTAGAATTCTTGTAATGATAAACTTTGCTGAACAAAATCTGTCTTTAGAAAAATGTCCAGCACTAGTTTTGAATGCTGATTATAGACCTTTGAGTTATTACCCATTATCAATTTGGAGTTGGCAAGATTCAATAAAATCTGTATTTTTGGATAGAGTAACAATAGTCAGTAATTATGATAGGATAGTTAGAAGTCCTTCTTTCAACATGAAGCTACCAAGCGTTATTGCATTAAAAAGTTTTATTAGTCCACAATCAAATCCAAATTTTACTCGGTTTAACGTATTTTTAAGAGATAGATTTTCATGCCAGTATTGTGGGAGTGGTGAAGAATTAACATTTGACCACTTATTACCGAGGTCTAAAGGAGGACAAACTAATTGGGACAATGTTGTTACAGCGTGTTCAAACTGTAACGTCCAAAAAGGTGGAAGACTTCTTAAACATTCTGGAATGAAATTAAATCAAGAACCATATCAACCCTCAACTGAAGATTTACATAAAAATGGTAAAAATTTTCCTCCAAACTTTCTTCATAAAAGTTGGATAGATTATCTGTATTGGGATGTTGAATTGGAGGCTTAATTAAATTTTTTCGGATATATTTATTGCAATTTTAGATCCTGTTTTAATAATTTTATCTAATAATGAGTAAGGACCTTCTTTAGTTGCTCCTTCTTTATATGCAATATCTTTATGATGAAGTTCATCTTTTCTAAATTTAATTATTTTTTTTTTCAATTTATTTTCATCATTTTTTAATTGTTTAATTTGATTTACATAATGTTCATCAATCACTTCTTCAACTGATGCAGTACACAGCATTGCAGCTTTTTTGCCCAATATGGTTGATCCAAAGCCAAGGCTGACACCAAGCAAATCCCATAAAGGTAAAAATTTTGTAGGTTTAATATTTCTTTTTCTTATTTCATTTTCAAAATAATTACAGTGCTCTTTTTCATGTTCTTTCATTTTCTCAATTTTTTTTTTTAGTTCGTCATTTTTAATAAAAGTATTTAAAGCAAGCAATTGACCTTCATATATTTTTATTGCTCCACGTTCACCAGCATGATCAACTCTTATAAACTCTTCAATTTTACTTTTATTTGTTTTATTCATGTTTTAAAATTTTTTTAATCAACATAATGCTTAATATTAAAGAAATCATGGTATTTATTGTAGCAAGTGATAATCCAAAAATTCTAAATGTAACAATTTTACAACTTATAGTTTTTTCTTTTAATTCTTTTAAAATATCTTCTGCAGTTAAATTATTTAAAGACTTTAAATCACAAACTAAAGACTCTTTAATAAAACCTTGTTCAATACTCAAATGATAAAAAGATAACAATGTTGCTGAAATAAATGTTAAAATTAACAAAGTTGTAAAAATTTTTACATATTTTCTAAATAAAATACTTATAATAATTATTACTATAGCTAAAAAATATGGAACTCTTTCCATTAGACATAAATTACAGGGCTGATGACCTAATATATATTCGATAAAATATGCTGAAAATAATGCAAAAATACTAAAATATAAGATTAAATTAAATAAGGCATTATTTTTCATTTGAATATTTTACTTAATAACAAAATATATAAATACAGCAATAGCAACAATTACAATTCCGGTAATAGCAAACCATTTTGATCCTTCTTTTTCCATAAATTTACTAAAGATATCGCCAAATTTATAAGATAGATAGGAAACTATAAAAAATCTTAACCCACGCGATATCAAACAAATAATAAAAAAGACAACAATATTAAATCCAATCATTCCACTCGTTATGGTAAAAACTTTAAACGGCAAAGGTGTAAAACCAGCAAGAAATAAAGTTACCAAGAATACAAAAAATCCTTTACCACTTGTTAAATCATTTTTTAAACTCAAAACTTTTTCTTCATAATTATAGAATTGAATTACACTCATTGATAAATCTAAAAAAGTTGATCCTATCAAATAGCCCAATAAACCACCAAAAGCAGAAGAAAGACTGGCTATCATAAATATTTTTAAATAATCATTTTTTTTGGAAATTACCATCGGTACAATCATTATATCTGGTGGAATTGGAAAAAAAGAACTTTCAGTAAATGATACAATTGCTAAAAAAAACTTGGAGCTTTTATGTGAGGCAAGTTTTAAAGATTTTTGATATAATTCTTTAAACATTTTTTGGTTTTAATACAATTTGAGTTCTTATACTATTTAATTTTATAATTATAATAAGGAAATAAGGGCGAATGGCGGAACTGGTAGACGCGCACGACTCAAAATCGTGTTTCGAAAGAAGTGAGAGTTCGATTCTCTCTTCGCCCACCAAAGTTTTATGAAAATAAATGAAATAAATAATTTATTGGAACTATTTTATAATCAATATCAAAAACAAAAAAAATCTGATATTTTTTTAGAGTCTTTAAAAGAACCTTACACCAAATATACTTGGGAAAATGTTTATTTAAATGTTATTAAATTATCGAAAGAAATTTCAAAATATATTATTAGAGGTGATAGATGTTTATTGATCTCAGAAAATAGACCTGAATGGATGATATCAGATCTCTCTATAATGCTTTCACAAGGTATAACCGTACCCGCATATACAACTTATACAGAAAGAGACTATGAGTATATAATTGACAATTGTACACCATCAATTGTCTTAGTTTCAGACAGTATTCAATATGAAAAAATTAAGAATATAATTCCTAAAAAAAATTTTATTAAAAAAGTAATTATTTTTGAGTCATTTAATAATTTTGATAATGATATTAATATAAATTTAACAGATATCTTTGAGAATAATAATTATGAAAGTATAAATTTTTTAGATTTAAAGATTAAAAGAAAGGATGTGGCTTGTATAATTTATACCTCTGGTACTCAAGGAAATCCCAAAGGAGTAATTTTAAGTCACGGCGGAATATTAAATAATTGTGAGGGATCTTATAATTTAATAAAAACAATAATTTCAAAAAATACAAGATTTTTAACTTGGTTACCACTATCACATTCTTATGAACATACAGTTCAGTTTGTTCAAATAGCAGTAGCTGCAAAAGTGTTTTATGCTGAAAGCATAGAAAAACTCATAAAAAATATGAACGATTGTAAACCAGAAATTATGACAGCTGTTCCCCGATTTTATCAAAATTTATACCAAAAAATTAATAGCACATTTAGTAAAGCAACAGGTTTCAAAAAAATTTTGATTAATCAGACGATTAATTTAGGAAAAAAAAGATTATTAAAAAACAAAATTTCTTTAATTGAAAAATTGAACAATTTTATTTGTGAGAGATTAGTAAGAAATAAAATTAAACAACAATTTGGAGGCAAACTTAAAGCGTTTGTTTCTGGCGGTGGAGCTCTAGACAAAGAAGTAGGTTTGTTTTTGAATGCAATCGGACTACCCACTTTACAAGGATATGGATTAACTGAGACATCTCCGGTTGTTAGCTGTAATCCTATAAGTGATATAAGAGTAGAAACTGTTGGGCCACCATTTAGCGGAAACTTGGTAAAAATAGCTGAAGATGGCGAAATACTTATTAAGGGTGAAAATGTTATGTTGGGTTATTGGAATAATCAAGAGGAAACGAACAAAGTTTTAAAAGATGGCTGGTTATATACAGGCGATATTGGTGAGTTTGATAATGGTTTTTTAAAAATAACAGATAGAAAAAAAGATATTATCATAACACCTGGTGGAGAGAACATTTCACCAGTCAAAATTGAGAATGACTTAATAAAACTAGACTTTATTGAGCAGGCGTTAGTTTATGGTGATTATAAACCCTATTTAGTTTCTTTAATTGTTTTATCTAAAGATAAAAAAGATTTTTCAAATGAAAAAATTGAAGAAGAAATAGAAAGAATAAACAAAAGCTTAACAAAGATAGAAAAAATAAAAAAATTTATTGTTATTGATGAACAATTTACAATTGAAAATGAAATGATGACACCAACTTTAAAATTAAAAAGATATAAAATAATAAAAAAATATAAAATAGAGCTTGAAAAACTTTATTAATGTTCATTTTTAAAATAGATTATTATTCGCATAAACTCTTACTTTTTTTACTTTTAAAAAAAAATTAAAAAATTTTTTTATAAAAAGAATAATTAAAAAAATTATGATTAATTAAAGAATTGACATAACTTGTATAAAAAAATAAAAATAAGGTAATAACGAATCACTTTGATTCGTTTAACTTAAACAGGGAGCTAAAGATGGCTAAAAGAAGAAAAAAAGCTGCAAAGAAAACTAAGAAAAAAGCTAAGAAAAAAGCTAAAAAAAGAAGAAGATAGTTTTAGTATTCTTTTTTAAAAAACGCTTCTCATTACAATTTGTGTGAGGAGCGTTTTTTTTATTCTGTTATTTGTTCTTCAGTTTGAGTGATTGGTTCCACACTTGCTATTTCTGATGTATTCGATTTTGTAACAGGCATAGATTTTTCCTGTACTACTAAATTTCTTTTTAGTGCTTTGTCTAGTTTTTTTTGTGTATCCTCTAAAGATAAATTCATTACTATTACAAATTCAGATAAGATTCTTTCATAAGCTTTTTCAAAAAGCTGTCTTTCACTATAAGATTGATCAACCATTAAATCATCACCTTTATTTAAATCTCTAACAACTTCTGCTAATTCATAAATTTTACCTGAAGAGATCTTAGCCTCATATTCTTGTGCTCTTCTGCTCCACATAGATCTTTTTATTTTTGGTTTACTTTTTAATATAGAAATACATTTATTAACTTGGTTGATGGTAGCTAGAGGTCTAAGATGTGATTGTTTATTTACAGGAACCATTCCACTTGCCTTATCTTTTTCAAATTTAAGGATATATGCCTCAACATCAATTCCTCCTATATTAATTTTTTTAAATTCTGTAATTTGACCAACACCATGTTTGGGGTAGACAACGTAATCTTTAGCTTTATACTCTTTTTTTTGTGTTTCTTGTTTTTTTACTTTTTTAATTTCAGGTTTTAATTCATTGCTTTTCGGTATTCTTAAATTATCAGTTTTAATATCTGTTTTTGATATAGCTTCTTTTTTTAAAGAATTTTTTGTTGTTAGTTTTAAATTTTTTTTTATTTTAACTTTAATATTTTTTAGATTTTTTTTTGCAGTAGTAGTTTTTTTGGCAACTACTATTTTTTTTTTGGTTTTTACTTTAGTATTAATTTTAGTTTTTTTTAAAGTTTTTTTCTTAAATGTTTTCTTTAAAATATTTTTCAAACTTATTTTCTTCATTTTTATATTTTTTATGATCCATAGGAGGATCTTTTTTTTCACTTATATTTGGCCAGATTTCAGAATATTTAGTATTCACTTCAAGCCATTTTTTACTACCAGATTCTGTGTCTGCAATTATAGCATCAACAGGACATTCCGGTTCGCAAACGCCACAATCTATACACTCATCCGGTTTAATTACAAGCATATTTTTTCCCTCATAAAAACAATCAACCGGGCAAACTTCAACACAGTCCATTAATTTACATTTGATACATTTTTCATTTACTAAGTATGTCATTTTAATTTATTTTTTATTTTTTCTTTTATGTCTGCCATTATTTTATTATCAACATAAAGTAAACCCGCTAATCTTCGCATTAAATTAGACTCATATATATCCGCGTTTTTATTTGAATAAATAATTTCCCATAGTGCTTCTATAATCTGAATTTTTTCCTTTTCTGGAGCATTTTTTATTTCTCTAGTAAAATCTAGTATTTGATTAGAATTTTCCTCATTTATAGTAGCTTTAGCAATTATTTTATCTAAATTTGAAGTTTTCGCATTTAATTTGATTAAAGTTTTTTTTATTATCTCTTTCTCTTCATCAGTATATGCTTCGTCTATTTTAGCTGCGTGAATTAATAAAGATGTAATTTTAATATAAAAATCATCTTTAATTTCTGTTTTGTCTTTATCTTTATCTTTAAAAAAATTAATCATTAATTTAAATTTAAATTTTTTAAGACTCTAAACGGATTATCTTTTGAATTTAGTTTTTTAAAATCTTTTTTAATTCTTTCTTTTACTGGATTATACTGAAAATAAATTTCATTCCCTTTTTCAAATGTTTTGTATTTCATTTTTTTAATAATCTTTTTAAAATTATCTTTACTACATCCAAGCAAATTTAACATTTCAGGAGTAAGCTTTATTTCTTTTTTTTTATCTGGATTAGCATTAATAATTAATACAAATAACCTTTCTAGAATATCAATTCTTACAAAATACTGATCAAAATTCTCAAATCCACATAGAAGCATAAAGTTTTTATTTCTTTTATCTTCTAAAAAATTCAAACCAAATGTTGGTGGTATTAAATCAAAATATTTTTGATGAAAGTTTTTCCATAATAAGATTCTTAAAGTAACTGACTCGGGTTTTAATAACCGAAAAAGAAATATATGATATCTTCCAAATTTTACACCTAATTCTCTTAAAATTTTTCTTTCATCTTGTCCGAGTTTTTTTAAATAATCAGAAACTTGTTCTCTTTTGATAACGCCATTATTTTCATATAGCTGGTAAGCTAGAGCTTTTATTGAAGAGTTACTTTCTTTTAAATCTTTTAAATCTATTAGACTTTTTAACACTAAGTTAATTTTTTCTTTAATCCATTTATTAACAAATTCAGATAATTTTTGTTTTTGGATATTTTCTAAGATGTCATCAACAATCAAAAGTATTTCAGGATTTAAATAGTCTTTGCCGGTTATTAGTTTGGCAATAGGAAATTTATTCCAGTAAATTTTAAAATCATTCTTGATTTCTAGTAATCCAGTATTAATTATTATTTGTATTCTTTTTTCAAGTTCTGGGCCAACAGTTTGTCTAGCTGCTTTTTTTAAGGATTTTATATCTGTTTCTAGTGCTCCAGTTTTTAAGTCTAATTCAAATTTTAATCCTTTTAATTTACCAATAAATTGATTATCAATTAAGACCTTATCATCTTCCATTATTTCAGTTTTAAAATCCATATCTTGTTTTAATCCTCTTACTAAGACACTAGCTCTTTTGTCAATAAAAGTTTTAGTAAGTTCTTCATGTAATCTGTCAGACAGTCTATCTTCTAATAGTTTTGTTTTTTCAATCCAGTAGTTTTGGTTTTCGACCCAATTAATTTTATTAGAAACATATGACCAAGTTCTAACATTTGCAATTCTATTTGATAAAGAATCAACATTTCCCTCTAATTTGTCTAATTTTATCAGTTGCAGTCTCATATAATCATTAGTAATTTTTCCTTCTTTACCATTTAAGAAGCTAAATACCTTGCTCACAACTTCAATATGGTTTCCGTAAGTTTTTTTTACAAAGTCTGGTATTTGGCAACAGTCCCAAAGTAAAATCAATGTTTCTTTATTATCTTTTATATTGTGAGCTTCCATATCTTTTAAAAAATACTTTAAAACTTTTTCATCTTCACATTCATGTATTTTTTTTAACCATTCTTTATGAGGCTTTTCTTCAAGTGATTTAATTAAGCTTGAAGCATTATTAAAATTTAAATTAGAGTTTCTCCAAAATAATGTTCTAATTTCCTCAAACTTGTGATTTTCAAGGGAGTCAACATCTTCTGAATTGATTTCTTTGCAATCACCAGTTATTCCAAAACTTCCATCATTTAAATATCTACCAGCTCTACCTGCGATTTGCCCAATTTCAGAAAGATTAAGTCTTCTTAGTTTTTTTCCATCAAACTTTTTTAGATTTGAAAAAAAAACATTATCTAAGTCCATATTGATTCCCATACCAATCGCATCGGTCGCTACTAAGAAATCTACATCTCCAGATTGATATAATTCTACTTGAGCATTTCTGGTTTTTGGACTTAATGATCCCATAACTATAGCCGCACCTCCTTTTTGTCTTCGGACAAGCTCAGCAATCGCATAAACTTCTTCAGTTGAAAAAGCTATAATTACTGTTTTTCTATCTATTCTAGAAATTTTTTTATAACCAACGTAAGAAAGTTTTGAAAGTCTTTCTCTATTTTTGAATTCGGTATCTTCATCTAATTTAGTAATAATATTTTTTATTGTGTATGCCCCCATAAGCATTGTCAGTTTTTCCCCACGAAGATTTAATAATCTATCGGTAAAAATATGTCCTCTTTCATGATCAGCACACATTTGGATTTCATCTATAGCAACAAAATCTAAACATTTATTGATAGGCATAGACTCAACCGTACAAAGAAAATATTTTGCATTTGAAGGAATAATTTTTTCTTCTCCAGTAATCAAAGCAACTTTATCTATGCTCACTTTTTTAATAATTTTGTCATAAACCTCTCTAGCTAATAATCTTAAAGGAAATCCAATCATTCCCGAATCAAATGAAAGCATAGTTTCAATTGCTAGGTAGGTTTTTCCAGTATTTGTAGGACCAAGAACAGCGATGATTTTATTTTTTGACATTTCTATTTATGGTATATCTAATTTTTTTTTCACCACATGTTGTTGTTGGTAAAGAACAAAAATAGTCTAAAACATGACCGAATCGTAGGGAAAAAAGTTCTCATTTTTTAGTATTATTACTAGTAGATTATCATAATTAAAAAAAATTCTGAATTAATATTTTAATAAAATTTATGAGTAAAAAATTGTGGGAAGCGTCATCAAAGCAAAAAAATAATTCTCTTTTATATAAATATGAACAATTTATATCAAAAAAATTTAATAAAAAATTTAATCATAAATATGAAAATATCTTAAATTGGAGTATTGAAAACACCGAAAATTTTTGGAGTTCTATTTGGGATTTTTCTAAAGTTAAGGGCCTCAAAAGTAAAATGAAGCTAAAAAAGTCTAAAATATTTTATAAAAATACTTTTTTACCAAAATCTAAGTTAAATTTCTCAGAGAATTTACTTACTAAAAATAATATGGACAAAGCATTAACTTTTATAAGTGAAAATGGTTTTAGAGAAGAAAGAAACTGGCGTCAATTAAACGACGATGTAAGCAAAGTTTCTAAATTCTTAAAAAATATTAAGATAAAAAAAGGTGAAAGAATTGCTGCTTATTTACCTAATTCTATAGAAACAGTAGAGGCATTCCTAGGAACAGTTGCGCAGGGTGCAATATGGTCTTCATGTTCTCCAGATTTTGGTATCAATGGTGTGATAGAACGGTTTTCACAAATTAACCCTAAAGTTTTGTTCATTGTTGATAAATATTTTTATAATGGAAAAGAAATTAACGTCCTAGAAAGATTGCCTCAAATTTTAGATAAAATAAAATCTATAAAACATGTTGTCATCACTAATTATCCTGGGGAAAAGTATCTAAATGATCAATATAAATCTGAAAAAGCAAAAGTATATAAATGGAAAGAGCTGGACAAGATTAAAGCTAAAAAAATTATATTTTCTAAGTTTGACTTTGAACATGCGCTAACAATACTTTATTCAAGTGGTACGACAGGAAAACCAAAGTGTATTTGCCATAGAAGTGGTGGAGTTTTACTTCAACACAAAAAAGAACATCAACTACATTGTGACATTAAAGAAAACGATAATGTTTTTTATTTTACTACTTGTGGATGGATGATGTGGAATTGGTTAGTTAGCGTTTTAGCATCTAAAGCATCGATCGTTCTATATGATGGTTCACCAATGTATAAAAAAGAGGATTTATTACTAAAAATTTCAGAGGAGGAAAAAATTACTTTGCTTGGTGTGAGCGCAAAATATATAGACACTCTTCGTAAAACAAATACTTCATTAAAACATAAATATAGATTATCGAAATTAAGAACAATCTGCTCAACAGGATCACCGTTATCAAAAGAAGGGTTTGAATATGTATATAAAAATATAAAAAAAAATGTTCATTTATCCTCTATATCTGGGGGGACAGATATTGTTTCATGTTTTGTACTCGGTAATTTGTTTCAACCAGTTAATTCCGGTGAAATACAAAATAAAGGACTAGGTTTAGACATTGATGTCTTTAATGATAATGGAAAATCTTTAAGAGGTATTAAGGGTGAATTAGTCTGTAAAAACCCTTTTCCATCAATGCCATTAAAATTCTGGAATGACAAAAATGATAATAAATTTAAGAATGCATATTTTAATAAATATTCAAATATCTGGCATCATGGTGACTATGCAGAAATAAAACAAAATGGTGGTTTTGTTATTCATGGTAGGTCTGATACCACACTTAATCCTGGTGGAGTTAGACTTGGAACTGCAGAGATATATTCCGAAGTAGAAAAATTTAAAGAAATTAAAGAATCTATCGTAGTAGGACAAACTTGGGATAACGATATTAGAATAATTTTATTTATAGTTTTAAATCCAAAATTTCAATTAAATGAAAATTTATTTCAAAAAATTAGATTACAAATTAAAAAAAACGCTTCTCCTAGACATGTTCCAACAAAAATTATTACTGTAGATGATATTCCTAGAACAAAGAATGGTAAGATAGTTGAATTAGCTGTAAAAAATGCAATTGAAGGAAATAAAATAAAAAATAAAGAAGCGTTAGCTAACCCGAATGTATTAGAAAAATACAAAAATTTAAAAGAATTAAGTTATTAAATGTTAAAAGATATAGTCAAAAGTTTAAAACCATCATCTACTTTAAAAATTAATGAAATTTCTAAAGAATTAGAGAACAAGGGAGAAAAAATTTTTAAATTTGGTTTTGGCCAGTCACCATTTCAAGTTCCACAGGATATTGTTAATGAATTAAAAAATAACGCTTATCAAAACAAATATTTACCAATGCAAGGCCTTAAAGAACTTAGAGAAGTTGTCGCCAAATACACGTCAGATAAAAAAAATTATATTTATAAATCAGAAAATGTAATTATCGGCCCTGGATCAAAAGAGTTAATGTTCTTATTACATGTATTATTTGATGGGGAAATAATACTCCCAGCACCAAGTTGGGTTTCGTATACGCCTCAAGCAATTTTAGGAAGAAATAAGATAAATACAATACAAACAAATAGAAAAAATAATTGGTTTCCGACTGCTCAAGAAATTGAACAAGTTATTTTAAAAGATAGAACTAAAAACTATTTGCTATTTTTAAATTCGCCAAATAATCCATCTGGACAAATTTGTGAAAATTTAGAGGAGATTAGTCAAATTACTAAAAAATATAACCTTATTATTTTGTCAGATGAAATTTATTCCGAGTTAAGTTTTAATAAAGATTTTAAATCTATTTCTAGTTTTTGTCCGGATAAAACTATTATAAGCACAGGACTTAGTAAGTGGTGTGGAGCTGGTGGATGGAGATTAGGATATTTTATAATTCCAGAAACACTTAATGACTTAAAAAAATCAATTAATGTGTTAGCAAGCGAAACATTCTCTTCTGTCAGTGCACCGATTCAATATGCGGCTATAACTGCTTACTCGAATGATCATAGTGAATTTGTAAATAGTTCTAAAAATATTCTTAAAGCAGTTGGAAATTATGTTTATGAAAATTTAAAATCAAATAAAGTTACAATAAATAAGCCTCAAGGAGGATTTTACCTTATGCCAGAATTTTCAAATAAAAGTTTTTCTACCTCATCGGAGATGTGTGATAATCTTTTGCAAAAAACAGGAGTAGCATTACTACCAGGATCTGATTTCGGTTTTGATAATAAAAGAATGTTAGCGAGATTAAGCTTTACCGATTTTAATGGACAGGAATTTATGAATAATATTAAAAATAATAAAAAAATTGATAAAGATTTAATTTTAAAGTTTGCACCAAAAGTTGTAGAGGGTGTGAATAAGTTAAAAAAATGGTCGGAATCAATATAAATACCAGCTATACATACTCCTTTAATTACTGTTAGAATTAAAATATATAAATAACGTTATACAGGAGTAATAATGAAAAAAATAATAACATCTCTATCAAGTGCTCTATTGATTTTTGTTGCATCTTTATCTTTTGTGAGTGGCGCAAAATCTGCAGAGTTCTTCACAATAGGAACTGGCGGACCAACTGGAGTATATTTTCAAACAGGAAATGCAATATGTAAAATGTTGCATAAATCTGCAATTAGTGCTGAACATGGAAGAAAAAAAGGTACAGCTAAAGCATATAGGTGTACAGCACCATCAACTGGTGGATCAAATTATAATATTGGTCAAATAGCAGCTGGTGAATTTCAGTTTGGTGTAGCCCAGTCTGACTGGCAGTATCATGCAGTTAATGGTTCAAGTAAATGGGAAGGAAAACAGTTCAGTAATTTAAGAGCTGTATTTTCAGTTCATAACGAACCTTTTCAAATTTGGGCTAGAAAAAAAGCAAAAATAAAAAATTTTGCTGGTCTTAAAGGAAAAGTTGTAAACATTGGTAACCCAGGCTCTGGACAAAGAGGAACTATGGAAGAGCTTATGAAAGCAATGGGAGTTGATAATAGTTTCTTTAAATCAACTACTGAATTAACTTCTTCTGAGCAAGTAAAAGCTTTATGTGATGGTAAAATTGATGCCTTTGGTTATTCTGTTGGATTTCCAAATGGTGCAATGGAACAAGCCGCTACTTGTGCAGCTAAAGCCTCTCCTATCAATTTAACAGGCTCTGAAGTTCAAGGACTTATTAGTGGTGCTGATTATTATGCTCAAGCAGTAATCCCTAAAGGAACTTACACAGGACAAAAAAAAGATGCTACTACTTTTGGTGTAAAAGCTACAGTCGTAACATCAGCCGATGTTTCTGAAGAACTTGTTTATTTAGTTGTTAAAGCTGTGATGGAAAATTTTGATGATTTTAAAAAACAACATCCTGCTTTTGGATTTTTGGAAAAGAAAAACATGATAAAAGATGGTTTGTCAGCTCCATTACACCCAGGTGCAATTAAATATTATAAAGAAGTTGGATTAATGTAGCCCAATCGCTTAATTAAATTTAAAAGGCCTGATTTTTTATCGGGCCTTTTTTTATATTAGAGTATCTTTTTTACAATGAATCAAACTATTGATGAAAAAATAAAGAATAAGATTAACGAAGATCTATCACCAACCAAAAATCTTAGTGGTCTACATCTAAAAATTGTTGCAGCAATTGCAATTATTTGGTCTTTATTTCAACTTTGGTACGCTTCGCCCTTTCCTTTCATGTTTAATATTGGAATGTTTAAAGGACTTCCTGCTAGAGCTATTCATCTTGGTTTTGCTTTAACTTTAGCTTTTTTAATTTATCCAATCTCAAAAGAAAAAAAAATTTCTATATTTGATATTTTTATTAGTTTTATAGGTGCTTTTTCTTGTCTTTATATTTATTTTTTTTATGATCAACTTGTTGATAGAGGTGGTGTTCTTTTAAGTATAAAATTTTTAGGAAATTTTGAATTACCAATAGAATTATTAATTGGAAGTTGTGGAATTTTAATATTACTTGAAGCAACAAGAAGAGCCATTGGTTTGCCTTTAGTCATTATCGCTATTTGTTTTTTATTATTTTCATATTTTGGAAGATATGCACCAGAAATAATTTCACATGGAGGACTTTCACTAAATAGACTTGTTGGATTTCAATGGCTTGATCAAGAAGCTATATTTGGAATTCCAATAGGTGTTTCGGTGGATTTTATTTTTTTATTTGTTTTATTTGGTGCGCTTTTAGAGACCGCAGGTGGAGGTAAATATTTTTTAGATTTAGCTTTTGCAATGGTAGGAAAAATGAGAGGTGGACCAGCAAAAGCAGCTATTTTAGGATCAGGAATGACAGGACTAATTTCAGGATCTTCAATTGCAAATACAGTTACAACTGGAACTTTTACAATTCCGATTATGAAAAAAACTGGTTTTTCAAAAGAAAAAGCTGGTGCAATAGAAGTTTCATCATCAGTGAATGGACAGCTGATGCCACCTGTAATGGGAGCTGCAGCCTTTGTAATGGCTAGCTTTATTGGAGTTACTTATTTTGAGATTGTTAAGCATGCATTTTTACCTGCGATTATTTCTTATGTAGCTTTATTTTATATTTCACACCTTGAGGCTTTAAAATTAAATTTAAAAGGCATGGATGATGTTGATGTTCCAAATTTAAAGAAAACATTCTTTTCAGGTTTACATTTTCTAATACCAATTTTTGTTTTGATATATATGTTAGTTTATCTAAGGTTTACAGCTTCGTATTCTATATTTTATGCAACAATTGCATTAATTTTTGTAAACTTCATTAATAAGTTAATTAAACAAACCAACTTCCAAGATGGATTAAAATCTTGGTTTAATGAAACAATTGTTGGCTTTGAAAAAGGTGCTTTAAATATGGTTGGAGTTGGAATAGCAATTGCTACAGCAGGAATAATTGTTGGAGCAGTTGGTTCAACAGGACTAAGCACAAATTTAATTATAGTGATAGAGTCTATAGCTAAAGATAACGTTGCTATATTGTTATTTTTAACAATAATTTTATGCTTGTTACTTGGAATGGGATTACCAACCACGGCAAATTATGTTGTTGTAGCTTCTTTAATGGCAACAGTTTTAGTGGATGTTGGCAATGCGTCTGGTTTTATTTTTCCATTGATAGCAGTTCATTTATTCGTATTTTATTTTGGCTTAATGGCTGATGTAACGCCACCTGTTGGTCTTGCATCATACGCGGCTGCAGCTATATCGGGTGGCGATCCTTTAAGAACTGGTTTACAAGCCTTTTGGTACAGTTTGAGAACAGGAGTACTTCCAATCGCATTTTTATTTAATCATGAATTGTTACTTATAGGAGTGGAAAATATTTGGCATGCATTAGTTGTGATTATTACCTCTTTAATAGGAATATTGGTCTTTACTTCAGCAACACAAGGTTGGTTTATTAATAGATTGAAATGGTATGAAATAATAGTTTTCTTATTAATTTCTATTTCTTTATTGTCACCTGAATTTGTTCTTAATAAATTTTACCCAAAATATAATTATAAAGATATTAATAAAGCTCATTTAATTAAATTAGACCCTAATAAAGAAGTACGCTTTAAAGTTACACGACCAAGCCCATACGGTGAAAGATATAAATTATTTGTAATTAATAAAAATACTTTCAAAGCCGAATATAGTCTTAAAAAATATGGAATTAATTTAGTGAAAGAAGAAAACAAAATAATTGTAGATGCTTTACACTGGAATGGAAAAGCTAAAAAAAGTGGCTTTGAAAATGGTGATTATATAAGTGAACTTAAAATAGAAAATTTAAACAGACCAAATAAGGGAGTTATTTACCCAATATCAATTTTATTATTAGTTGTATTTGGTTATTTAAACTCTAGAAGAAGAGAATGATTATCCACCAGGACCTAGCTCTGAGGGCTTTATTTTTAAAATTTTCCAAACACCAGATGCAGAAGCAATAATCTTATTGTTGCATCTTAACTCACAAAATAAAAATACAAGTGTATTTGTTTTTTTTAAAATTCTTGTAAAACCAATTATTTTATCATTTGCTTTGGAGATCCCAATAAATTTCAGATCTAAAGAAATAGTTACACAGGGTGAATTACCAGTCACTCTGTGTGCAGCTGTTCCCGAACCGGCATCTATTAAAGCTGATAAATAACCACCATGAGTTATTCCAGCTGCATTTAAGTGATTCTCATTAATCGTAGATTTGAACTCATACTCTGATTCAGAAAGTGTCCTAAAGAAAACACCACCATTATGTTTCATGAAACCTGGTTTAAGACTTATTTGTTCAAATTCATCAGACATAATTTTTTTATAATACAAAAGTTAAGATTAACAAAACTATAAATACTATACCAAAAAAATAGATTACAGATTTTTGTAAAGATGATTTAGTCAGCCATTCAAACATATTTTATCCTTTTTTGGTGGACCGCCCAGAACTCGAATCTGGAGTCTCCCGGTTCGTAGCCGAGCGCCTTATCCAATTTGGCCAGCGGTCCCTAATTAAATAATTTTCTCAATATAACAAAATTTTTGATGTTATTTAACTTATAAAATATTATGTTGTATTAGCAATGAGCAAAAAATCAAATGATGTAGTTATAACAGCAGCATTAAGAACTCCTATAGGCACATACAAGGGATCTTTAAAAGGTTTAGAAGCTCATAAACTAGGAGCTATAGCAATTAAAGAAGTTGTTTATAAATCAAAATTAAAAGCAGACGATATTGATGAGATAATCATGGGGCATGTTCTCACTTCTGGACTAGGTCAAAATCCAGCAAGACAAGCATCCATTAATGCAGGCATACCAGTTTCAAAACCAGCGCACATTATTAATCAAGTTTGTGGTTCTGGATTAAGATCTGTAATCTCAGGTTATCAATCAATTTGTTTAGACGAAAATAAAATTGTAGTAGCAGGGGGCCAAGAAAATATGTCTAGAGCACCACACGCAATATTTTATAGAGAGAATAATAAATTATCAGAAAATAAATTAATTGATACAATGATTAATGACGGGCTGATAGACTCATTTAACAATTATCATATGGGAGTTACTGCAGAAAATGTTGCAGATAAATATCAAATTTCTAGAGATGAACAAGATATGTTCGCTTTGAATTCTCAAGAAAAAACTCAAAGAGCCATAGATAAAGATAAGTTTAAAAATGAGTTAATTAAGCTACAAATTAATGTAGACCAGAAAAAATTTATTTTTGAAAAAGATGAACACCCAAGAAGCAATTTGACCTTAGAAGATTTAAAAAAACTAAAAACTGTTTTTAAGAAAAATGGAACAGTTACTGCAGGAAATTCATCTGGAATAAACGATGGAGCAGCTGCAGTTATATTAATGTCTAGAGAAGAAGCAGAACATAGATCGGTAGAGCCATTGGTAAAAATAGTATCCTGGGCAACTTGTGGAGTTGATCCATCTTTGATGGGACTTGGTCCTATACCTTCTGTTAAGATGGCTTTAAAAAGAGCAAATTGGAAAATTGAAGATGTTGAACTGTTTGAAATTAATGAAGCGTTTGCTGCACAGGCTATTGCAGTAATTAGAAATCTTAAGATTGAAAAAGAGAGAGTAAATGTAAATGGTGGTGCAATAGCATTAGGACATCCTATTGGAGCTTCTGGAGCTAGAATTTTAGTAACTTTAATTCACGAAATGATTAGACAAAATAAAACTAAGGGCTGTGCTACTCTATGTATTGGTGGCGGCATGGGTATATCTATTTGTATTGAGAAGAACTAAAAATAATTATTTCTAAAACTTTTAATCAGCAGAGCTTTTTGAATCCAAAACTTTCCATCTAAATTGTGTTTATTATTTAGTTTAAGCATCTTTTTTAATAAAATTGTAATCATTGTACAAATGTTTCATATAAGGTTGTCTAAAAAGGGCTGTAAATGTGTTAATATTGTATTAAATATAATTCTTTTTAGGTATATAAAGCGTTTTAAATAATGAGTGAAAAATTACTTGTTCCAGATATTGGTGAATTTGAAAAAGTTGAAGTAATTGAGCTTCTAGTAAAAACAGGTGATCAAATTAATATAAACGACCCAGTTGTTACCATAGAAAGTGACAAATCTAGTGTTGAAATTCCTTCAACGATTTCTGGAAAAATAGAGTCTGTGAAAGTTAAAGTGGGTGATAAAGTTTCTAAGGGAGATCTATTATTAAATATTGCTTCTTTGCAAAAAACTTCATCAGAAAAGACAATTCCTAAAGTTACAGAAAGCATTATAGAGCAAGCAGAAGCAAATTTAAAACTTGATAAAAAAAAAGAATCTAAAGCCGCAGAATCTGTTGAGCCAAAAAAGCAAAAAATAATTGAGATTAAAAATAAAAATGATATTGATCCATTGGAGACGCAAGATTGGTTAGAATCTTTATCGGCTGTAGTTGAAAAAGATGGAAATCAAAGGGCTCATTTTTTAATAAAAGAATTAATTAATAAAGCTTATCGAGAAGGAGCGAATATTCCTTACACACAAACTACCCCTTATATAAATACAATTCCACCTGAGGCAGAAGTAAAATCTAACGGTGATCAAAATATTGAGAGAAGAATTAGATCATTAATTAGATGGAACGCAGCAGCCATGGTTGTAAGAGCAAATAGAAAATTTCCAGAATTAGGTGGACATATAGGAACATTTGCATCAGCTGCAACGCTTTATGATGTAGGTATGAATCATTTTTGGAGAGCTAAAAATAATAAATTTGGAGGTGATCTAATATATTTTCAAGGACACAGTGCACCAGGTATGTATGCTAGAGCATTTTTAGAAGGTAGATTAAATGAAAAACAATTAGATAGTTTTAGACAAGAAGTTAAACCAGGTGGTCTTTCATCATATCCTCACCCATGGTTGATGCCAAAATTTTGGCAATTTCCAACTGTATCAATGGGGTTAGGACCAATGCTTGCAATCTACCAAGCAAGATATATGAAATATTTAATTAATCGTGGATTAATTAAAGATGAAGGCCGAAAGGTTTGGGCATTTCTTGGAGATGGAGAGATGGATGAACCTGAATCTTTAGGTGCGATAGGATTAGCAGCTAGAGAAAAATTAGACAACTTAATATTTGTTATTAACTGTAATCTTCAAAGATTAGATGGTCCTGTAAGGGGTAACGGAAAAATTATTCAAGAGCTTGAAGGAAGTTTTAGAGGAGCAGGCTGGAATGTAATAAAAGTAATTTGGGGTTCTTATTGGGACTCATTGATTGCTAATGATAAGACAGGACATTTAGTCAAAATTATGAATGAAACCTTGGATGGAGAGTACCAGGCAATGAAAGCTAGAGATGGATCTTATGTTAGAGAAAAATTTTTTGGAAAGTATCCAGAGACACAAGAGCTAGTTTCTAGTTTATCGGACAAAGATATTTGGAGATTAAATAGAGGAGGACACGATCCCCACAAAGTTTATGCAGCGTATGACAAGGCATCAAAAAATCAAGACAGTCCAACAGTTATAATAGCAAAAACCATCAAAGGTTATGGAATGGGTAAAACAGGTGAAAGTGTTAATACTTCTCATCAAACTAAAAAATTAGATGTCGATGATTTGATGTATTATAGAGATAGATTTGATGTGCCCCTAACAGATGATCAAGTAAAGAATATTGAATATTTTAAACCAGAAAATAACTCACCTGAAATTAAATATATCAAAGATAGAAGAATCAGCTTAGGAGGATTTCTTCCAGAAAGAACAACATACGCAAAACCCATTAAAGCTCCAGCAAAAGATATTTTTAAATTTATGAAAGAGTCCACTGGCAAAAAGGAAATGTCGACAACAATGTCCTTGGTTAGAATGTTGACAAATTTACTAAGGGACAAAAATGTAGCTCCAAGATTAGTTCCAATTATACCAGATGAAGCAAGAACATTTGGAATGGAAGGATTTTTTCAAAAAATAGGAATTTATGCACACGAAGGACAAAAATATGAACCCGAAGACTCAGCTCAATTGAGTTCCTATAAAGAAGAAAAAAGCGGACAGGTTTTAGAAGAAGGAATCAACGAAGCGGGTGCAATGTCATCATGGATTGCAGCTGCAACAGCTTACACAAATCATGATATTGAAATGATACCAATATATATTTTTTATTCTATGTTTGGCTTTCAAAGAATTGGTGATTTTGCTTGGGCAGCTGGAGACAGTCAGGCAAGAGGATTTTTGATTGGAGCAACAGCTGGAAGAACTACTTTAGCTGGTGAAGGTTTACAACATCAGGATGGACACAGTCATTTAATTGCCTCAACAATACCAAATTGTGTGTCTTATGATCCAACTTTTCATTACGAATTAGCAGTAATTTTTAGAGAAGGTTTGAGAAGAATGCATGAGAAAAAAGAAAATGTTTTTTTTTATATTAGTACGATGAATGAAAATTATCCACACCCAGCTATTCCTAGTGATAAAAACTGTGAAGAAGGAATACTTAAAGGAATGTATAAAATAAAGGAATTTAAAGATTTTAAAAAAACTAAAATCCAACTTTTAGGATCTGGTACAATTTTAAGAGAAATGATGGCAGGTGCAGAAATTCTTCAAAAAGAATATCAAATAGATAGTGAAATTTGGAGTGTTACTAGTTTTAATGAATTAAGAAAAGATGGAATGGAAGTTGAAAGATACAATCTTTTAAATCCTGATAAAGAACAAAAAGTTTCATTTGTTGAAAAATGTTTGGGAAAAACGGAAGGACCAATAATGGCTGCTTCAGATTATATGAGAGTGAACTCAGACCAAATAAGACCATACATAAATAAAAGTTTTTATTCTTTAGGAACAGATGGATATGGCAGAAGTGATACAAGAAAAAATTTAAGAAAATTTTTTGAGGTTGATAAGGAACATATTGTAGCTTACGGTTTAAGTGTACTTGCTAAAGAGCAATTAATAGCCTCAAGATACGCTAAAGAGGCAATAAAAAAATATAAAATCGATGGTAGCAAACCAATGCCTACAAAATTATAGATATGACCGAAATAACAATAAAAGTTCCTAATATTGGGGAGTTCAAAAATGTTGAGGTGATTGAAGTATTGGTAAAAATCGGGCAATCAGTAAAAAAAAATGATCCCTTAATTACAATAGAAAGTGATAAATCTAGCGTTGAAATACCATCTTCTCATGAAGGAAAAATCAAATTATTAAGCGTAAAAGTAGGTGATAAAGTTTCTGAAGGTTCCAATATAGTACAAATAGAAATTGAAGAGCAATCGAAGGAAAAAAAAGAAACGAAGTTAGAGGAAATAAATGATAAAGCACTACCGAAAAAAAAGTTTTTAGAGACTATAGTAATAGAAGATTTAATAGAAAAAAATATTACAAAAAAAATTACCGCTAGTCCCAAGGTAAGAAAATTTGCAAGAGAACTTGGTTTAGATATAAATCAAGTTTCAGGTAGTCAGAGAAAAGGAAGAATCATAGAAACGGATATAAAAAAATTTATATCTGGACAATTAAAAACAGGTTCAGAAATAAAAAAAGATCAAACAGATAAAATCAAAAACGAGTTTTCACACTCAGACTTTGGTGAAATTGAGACAAAAGATATACAGAGAGTAAAGAAAATTGCATCATCGTATTTATTAAAATCATGGACAACAATACCACATGTAACAAATCATGATGAAGCAGACATAACTGAAATGGAAAAATTCAGAAGCTCATTAACGGAAGTATATAGTGGTGAAAAGAAAAAAATTACTCATTTGGCATTTATAGTTAAAGCCTTAGTAGCATCATTAAAAAAGTTTCCAACTTTTAATTCTTCAATAGATGATATTAATAATGGTAAAATAACTATGAAAAAATATTTTCATATTGGTATAGCCGTAGATACTCCACATGGTTTAATGGTTCCAAAAATAAGAGATGCTAATAATAAAAATATAAGTCATATTAGTGAAGAATTAAAGATATTGAGTGAACAGTGTAGAAATTTAAAGATAGACAAAAAAGAATTCTTTGGTGGTTCTATGACAATTACTAGTCTTGGAGGGATAGGAGGATCTTTTTTTACACCAATAATAAATTATCCAGAAGTTGCAATTCTAGGAATTGGAAGATCACAAAAAAAACAAGTTTTTGTTAATGGTCAATTTGAAACAAGAGTAATGCTTCCTCTTTCACTTTCCTACGATCATAGAATAATAGATGGTGCTGAAGCCTCTAAATTTAATAATGAACTTAAAGAGAATCTTGGAAAAAATTTTGCTTACAAATTAGCTATATAAATATTTCTATGTCAAAAACAGTTTCATTATTTAGTGGTTTACTTTGTACTTTCATTT
>Ga0209047_1000734_pt1 | contig 27171 bp, 9 predicted proteins | sample SaaInlV_165m_DNA_3_FD_184681 | JGI IMG/M metagenome (GOLD analysis project Ga0209047, IMG submission 184681) | Marine microbial communities from expanding oxygen minimum zones in the Saanich Inlet - Saanich Inlet SI037_S3LV_120m_DNA (SPAdes)... | ecosystem: Environmental > Aquatic > Marine >...
GGACGGTTGGAATTACACTAGTTATAGGAATAATGACGACATTTATTCTTTCGATGTTAATGGTTCCAGCTCTTGTTGAAATTTTCAAGTACCGTAAGGGACAAACAAAAGCATTCGACAAACTTTGGGATAAAATTGGTGAGATTCCTGTGAAAACGACTCTACTAGTTCTAATCGTTACTTCAGTTGTTACAATTTTTGGAATCAGTATTCTTTCAGAAACCTTAGGACAAGAAATTACCGGGTCCTCTGATGAAGTTCCCCCTGGTTTATCCTCTTACGAAGCTCTACGTGAATATAGTATAGTTTTCGAGGGCGGTCAAACTAACATGTTCATCATCGATGCAACCGATCGTGGTTCACACAATGATACCGCTCCGATACGTGATTTACCAATCCTCGATTCTATTGAAGAGATTCAAATTCATGTCGATAACGTTCCTGAAACATCGACAATAAGTCTGGTCAATATCCTGAAAGCAATACATGTTGATCTCAATCTTTCAGGTGTCGAAATATATGATAGAAGCCTTTGGGAGATTCTTCATGATGAGTGTTGGGAGCATTCGAGTGACCCGCTGAGGCCGGATTGTTGGGCATATGCGTCAACCAGTAGGAACGATATGGTGAACATCGCTTTCGATACCCTTTCTCCCGAAGTTCGCTCGATGCTGATGAACAAAGATGAGGGAAGCGGCGAAACAAAAACTCTAGTTTATGCAAACCAACCTTACATCAATTTAGGTAATGCAACTGTGTACAGAGATGCTATTGATGATATTCTTGCTGGCGGTGAAAAATGTACTACTGCTTGGACATGCACTGCACTTGGAATCGATGGTGTTTACAATTCTCTACTTACGGGTGGTCTCCCTGTATCAATTGATATAAACGCTGGAATTCATGAGGCTCAGAGTGAAACTACGATTGCAACTATGATAATTCTCTTATTCACGATGGCGATTTTATTCCGCTCTCCTCGACTTGCATTTTTCACAATGACAGCCGTTGCAGTTGTAGTGCTCTGGCAACCCCTTCTGATGAAAGGAGGTTCGGTGAATGTCAATGTGTTCACCGCTATGGTAGGTACAATCGTTTTCGGAATTGGGGTTGATGATTCGATTCATATTATTGACCGAATTAAGGACGAAGGCGAAACTCCTGCTGGTATCGTCAAGGCTGTTGCACGAACGGGTCAGACTATTTTCGAGACGACTGCAACTACTTGTGCTGGCCTTGCTGCGGGACTTTTCGTGGCGATCCCTGGTCTGCAGAATTTCTTCACTCTAATGATGTCTTTACTGATTCTCGCACTGCTGACAAGTTCGATTCTACTACCATCAATTATTGTGGCTCAGCGTGAAGTTGCTTCGAGGCTAATGGGCAAAGGGTCTTGGTTAGACTATGATGATTCAGGAGCGCTTGAAGTCTCGGCAGTCTTAGATGCGATTGTAGAATGACTCCGAAGTTTCATTTTCAACGCTGACGCAATCAAATTAAGCGAGGGTGCAGGGAGTAAGCCCCTTTCTGTTCACCTTTCAGCTGGTCACATTCAACTTAGCATCCTACCTGTCCCTACCGATGAGCTACGGGACTGCTTGGACTTGCTCCAGCGGGGGTGCTCGTTCCAGCCACGATTCAGACAACCTCGCCCCTTCGGGTTCACCGTACTCGACTGATGTGGTTCGTTTCTGTTGCAGAGCCGGCCCTCCCGGACCCCCGACGTAAATCGGGCCGCTTCCATCTTGGAGAGGGGACTTTCCTCAGTGTCGTACACTGTCAGTGACCCTCCTGCTCCCTCATATTACCGCTATACTCGGTGCTGAAGAACCCAACGGTAGGCTCTCCGACCATTTTAGACTCATTTTCATGTGCTTGTAATACAACTTTCAACCCTACAAAATATCTCGTTATACTACTTTCAGTTTACCTTTATTCGTCATAAATCTGGTATCTTAGACGTTCTTTCACAGGGTAAGCATCATGTTTGTCCCACGTTTGGCCTCATCTGTGTCTGAGGTTGAGGAGTTGAAGCGCGAGGCCGGGATTGCCGCTTGTGATTTTATTCGTAACGGAATGAAACTCGGCCTTGGAACCGGCTCAACAGTCAAATATACTGTGATTGAGATTGGCCGACGAATTGCTGAAGAAGGTCTCGAAGTAGTCGGTGTGCCGACCAGTGAAGCAACACGTATTCTAGCAGATCAGGTAGGCATCCCGTTAGTTTCACTTGCTGAAACTGGTGGGCTAGATCTAGTCATTGATGGAGCGGATGAATTTGATGGCAATTTTGCTCTTATCAAAGGAGGCGGAGGTGCTTTAACACGAGAAAAAATTGTTGCACAGTCAAGCAATGGTATGGTAGTAGTCGCTGATGATCGAAAACAAGTTTCGACGCTTGGTGCGTTTGATTTACCAATCGAAGTTCTTCCTTTTGAGTGGCGTCGAACAGCAGATCGAGTCGCAGAAATTTGCCCCGGCAAAGTTTCTCGACGTGGTGGAGTTGAACCATTTATTACAGACAATGGTGGCTACATTTTGGACTGTAAATTTGGAGATTCAATAAGCACTCCTTCATCATTGGAAACAAAAATATTGAGTATCGCTGGTGTAGTCGAAGTTGGCCTTTTTGTTGGCATCTGTGACGCAGTTATCCTCGCTTCGAGCGGAGGCGTTCTAACTCTTGTTAATGAGAATGGTAGACTCACTTGAGCATTATCTCGACCGTTCCGATTAAAGAGGGGTGCCAAGTCGGCGGGCTGGGTCTGTAGCTTAGTCAGGTAGAGCACCCGGCTCTTAACCGGGCGGTCGCGGGTTCGAACCCCGTCAGACCCGCCAAAATATACCACTCGGCCGATTGGCTGAGTGATTTATAGACACGATTTTCAGGAATAAATCATTATTTTTCATAGTATATTCTCATAAATCAATGAAATAATAATGTGTCGAAGACTACTCCAATTAATTTTCATTTGAGGCACAGCCAAAGGCTGACTTTGATATGTTAGTGGCGTAGCGCATGAGTACGGAGAGTGACACACTTGGCAAAAGATACGTGGATTGGAGATGTTCTTGCCGGTAATTACAACGGTAAAGAAGTCGAGTTGATGGGGTGGATACATCGGTCCCGCGGCTCAAATAAGATCCGTTTCATTGTCTTACGCGATTCAACCGGTAATGTTCAGTGCGTTGTTAAGCGAGATACTATTGGTGACGAGGCATTTGAAGCGATGAAAACCGCATTAATTGAATCCAGTGTCATCATTCGTGGAACTGTCCAATCTACTGATCGCGAACATGGCTATGAAATTCAAGTGACATCTTGTGAAATCGTAGGTGGTGTAAATCCTGAGCGCCCTTTCCCAATTACTGAATCTGCGATGGCCGAAGCCGATGGTGGAGAAACAGAATTCCTTCTCGACAACCGTCATCTGTACCTTCGCACCGGCCGAATGACGACGATGCTGAAAATGCGTTCGACCGTATTCGGGGCAGTCCATTCCTATTTCCGCGACCTCGATTTCGTTGAATATCAAGCACCTAACTTCGTTGCTGGAGCCGTAGAAGGTGGCAGCACTCTGTTCGAGGTACCCTATTTCGGTCGCAAAGCCTACCTAACTCAATCATGGCAGCTTTACGCTGAGGCAGCAATGCCTGCATTAGAGCGACTTTACACAATGGCTCCTTCATTCCGAGCAGAAAAATCACGCACTCGCCGCCATTTAACTGAATTTTGGCATGCAGAAATGGAAATGGCTTGGGCGTCCAATGCAGATATTATGGAGCACGGTGAAGGTGTTGTTCGACACATTGCTCGCACTCTTCTCGATGAGCGAGAAGAAGAACTTACCGAGGTCGGCCGCGACCTCGATTTAGTTGCACAATATGCAGACAATCCATATCCACGAATGCGCTACGATGAGGCGGTTGAAACCTTGCAAGGAATGGGTGTTGACGTCGAGTGGGGTCAAGATTTAGATTATTCAAAGGAAAAGGTTCTGACCGCTGATTTTGAGGTCCCACATTTCTTAACTCATTACCCTAGAATAGCCAAACCATTCTATCACCGCCCTGATCCTGAAGATCCAAAATATGTGCTTTGTCACGATTTATTAGCGCCAGAAGGTTATGGTGAAATCATCGGTGGTGGCGAAAGAACATGGTCAGAAAAAGAAATCCTCGAACGAATTGATGAAGAAGGAACACCGCGAGATGCCTACGAATTTTACATCGATATCCGCCGATATGGTGGTGTACCACACGGCGGATTCGGTATGGGTGTTGACAGAGTAGTGACTTGGTTAACCGGGGCTGATCATATCAGAGAGACTATTCCTTTCCCACGAGATAGTCGCCGAGTGACTCCTTGAGAATGATGTGAAATTATGGGATTAGCAACCGTAAGTACAATTTTTGGTTATCTTTCGATTCTCTCATTTATTTCTGGCATCGGGCTAATCGGTTTGATAATTGCTGCAAATTTTTCACCCGGATCAGCTAAAATGTTGGCGGATCTGCGATCTTCCCACAATCGTAATGCATTGATGTTCGCAGCATATATCGCAGCATTTTGCATGTTAGGAAGCCTATATTTGTCTGAAATCGCTCACCTCGTCCCATGTCGATATTGCTGGTTTCAACGAATTTTTATGTATCCACTAGCATTTATTTTGATGGCTGGATTTATTCGCTCTGATTATGGCATCAAATTTTATGGATTACTGCTCTCAGGAATCGGTGGATTAATCTCTCTTTATCACATCAGAATTCAAGTTTTCAATATTCATTCAACGAGTTGCGACCCGATGAATCCATGCACAACACGTTATCTCGATGTATTTGGATTCATGACAATTCCAATGATGGCATTTGCTGGATTTTTGTTGATATTCGCCCTCCTCCTCTTTGTCGAGGATGTTTACTATGATGATGAGAATGAATAGGCGATAGTATGAGTGAAAAGATTTTTTTCAATTCTTCAAGTCCTTTCGAACTTTACCACATTCTCAATCACTTAGATGCCGCACCTAAACACCAGGTTTTCGGAAGACTTCACCTTCCTTCAGGCCAAGGCCCTTTTGCCTGTGTTGTTGCATTGCACGGAAGCAAGGGTTGGGCTGATCATCACGATGACCATGTGGCAATTTGGGTCGAAGCAGGATTGGCAGTTTTTCAGATAGACTGCTTCGAATCTCGAGAAGTCGAGAATGTTGTCACTGATCAGATTCGGGTGACTCATGCGATGATGACTGCGGATGCATTCAATGCTCTGAATTGGCTTGCAAATCATCCTCAAATCGATGAAACTCGCACTGCAATTACCGGTTGGAGTCTAGGGGGGACCGTTTCACTCTATGCAGCTTGGGAACCAATTGCAGCAGCCCTCTCACCTAGTGGATTGAGGTTTGCTGCACATTTACCATTCTATCCCGGGGCGCATATTCGTCCTGAAATTCAAGATTGGTCAAGTGCACCAATTCAGATTATGCACGGTACAATCGATGATTGGACGCCGATTAAGTTCGTTTATGATTTCATAAAAATCGTTTCTCCACACGGCGTCAATATCGAAGTTGAAGAAATAGAAGGAGCACACCATTCCTTTGATTCAGAAAAACCATTAGAATGGTTAGCAGATGCAATCATTTTGGATTATCGCACTGTTGAAATTGATGCTGATGGCAATATGTCAGCAGAAATTGAACCAGGGATGCGTTTACCGATGAATGAACCGATGGAGCGATATTCAGCATTCATGATTGCACAAAATGTTGGCTGCCACGCCAAAGGACATCCTGAAGGGCGTGCACATGCTCATAAATTTGCAAAGAATTTTCTATTAAATTCGCTGGAAAAGTGAATAATGAAAGTAGTCTTATTTTTTTCTGTAAAGCAGAATCGCTCATAGGTTAACCACCCATGCCATAGGCATGAGTGATGATTGGCAGAGCATAGATTTGGCGAATCCGACCGAAGAACATACGATGCTCCGCTCGATGATTCGAGATTTTGTTGCAGAAGAGGTCGAGCCTCAAGCCCTTGAATATGATCGAGAAGAAAAATTTAATCTAGACCTATTTCGTAAACTCGGAGAGTATGGTTTACTCGGCATTTCAGTTCCTGAAGAATATGGTGGAAGTGGAATGGATGCGACGGCGGTGGCGATTGTCAACGAAGAGTTGAGTTACTCTGATCCTGGGTTGTGCTTAGCATATCTCGCCCATGCTCAATTGATGGTCAATAACCTCGCTCACAATGGTAACGAAGCGCAAAAAGCCCGCATATTACCTAAAGTTTGCAGCGGTGAATGGGTAGGCTGCATGGCGATGAGCGAGCCAGGATACGGCACGGATGTGTTAGGCATGCAGACGACTGCTAAACAGCGTGAAGACGGCCAATGGGTCATAAATGGCCGAAAAATGTGGATTACAAACGGGGCGGTCGACGAGGATGGAACACCTGCTGATATATGTTGGTTGTATGCTAGAACCGGCACCGATTCGAAGGGCCGGGCTGAAGTTACAACCTTCCTCGTCGAGAAGGGAATGACTGGATTCGCGGTTGGTCAGAAAATCTACGATAAGACTGGGATGCGGGCGAGTAACACAGCAGAACTAGTCTTCGATGACTGTATAGTTCCATCCGAAAATGTAGTTGGAAGTGTCGGCGATTCGATGATTCACATGATGCGAAATCTCGAAATTGAGCGCATTGGTTTAGCGGCGATGGGGCTGGGAATTGCACGACGCTCGCTGGCTGCTATGAATCGATATGCAAGCGAGCGAGAGGCATTTGGTAGCGAGATTCGTGATTTCGGACAAATTCAGAGACATATTGGAGAATCTTGGGCCGAATATCGAGCCATGCGAGCTTATGTTTATGATACAGCCCGAAATACTGATTTGAAAAAATCGGGCAATCGGCTCGATACGGATGGAGTCAAATTATTTGGGACTACTGCAGCTAAGAACATCGCTGATCGAGCCATACAGGTAATGGGTGGATATGGCTATGTGGGCGAGTACACAGTAGAGCGATTATGGCGAGATGCAAAGCTGCTTGAAATTGGTGGAGGGACTTTAGAATCTCACCAGAAAAACATCACCAGAGACCTTTCTCGAAGTCCAGAAAAAATTGAAGAATAATACTCTAATTTCATTTTTTGACCATACCAGTTCGTTATTACTCATAGGGGCAAACACCACGATTTTGATTAATCGAGCAAAATGAAATATGCCAATGGGTGGTAGTCCCGCCCGGATTCGAACCAGGGTCCTCAGGACCAAAACCTGAGATGATGGACCACTACACTACGGGACTGTCCAGCCTTTCGTGCGGCATTTTCCATTTGATATTGACTGTTAAGATGAGTGAATATTCACATCATTTTGAAATCGCGATGCCGGCAGATACAAGGTCTCGACAATATCCGTAACAAATGTGAATAAGCGGATTTCATCGATTTTAGTTTTTCTGATGCTATCCTCATCTCTATCGATAGCGGTAACTTCTGCTCAGTTTGCTGAAAGGAATACAAATATTTTTTTTGATAACGGTTCAAAAAATGATGATTTCCCTTCACAACCTGCTGGTAATCAGTTTGATTCAGCCCAGCAGAATGTACCTGAATTAGGCAATCCTTGGCTCGAGCCTACCTTAGAAGAACGCGTTGCATTCGGGGTGGAAAAAGTTCGAGTGACAGTGATTACATGGTCACTGGCTGAACTTGATGATTGGCAATACAAAATCGGTGCGAAAGAAGAACAAGCACCTGCAAAAGGTGGACAAATATTGGAGGTAACCGACCCATCTAATGGTGAAATTGATCATCGTACATTTTGGCTTGATTCTTCTTTCCTTGTTAAATTGGTTGGAGTTGCCGGGGTTATTGCGATTCTTGATGCAGAAAATAGCCCCGAACCATTCGATACTACACCATTCGAGATGCCTGATGGCATGCAACCAGAAAGTGTGCGAACCGGAGAAATTCATGGTGCAAATGATGCGTGGGAGCGTGGTTTTACGGGCGAAGGAATTGTTGTTGCCATCGCCGATACGGGGGTTGATTTTGGGCACCCAGATCTTAACGGAACTCAAGCTAGGGTTACCGATTCACGCTCAGATTGGAGCGATTGGCCAATGATGTTCGACCATAATTCGATGTATTATTGGTTGGTTAATGGTGATGCATATCCTACTCGAAATACCTGGTATGCAGATACTTCAACCGTAGATTTTGATAATGATTCGAATGGAGTTTTGGACAATTCTGGTCACAATATTTCCGGGCTTCCTACTTCTATTTCGGGCGAGTATCACTTAGGTGAGCACCCAGATTCTAATCTGCGTTCAAAGGTCGGTACCGACGTTCCAATTTTGGTAGTTGATGATGAATATACAGGAGTTTACAGAACCGTTTATGCTGACATGGATGTCGATGGAAATTTCACTGGCGAGAAAGCGATAAAACCCGGTTCTGAAACCACCGGTTACGATACTGATAACGATGGACTGTGGGACATTTCCGGTGGATTAGTTTACTGGGTGTCCGATGGTCGAAATGGAGTGCCATATGCACCTACATACTCCGCTCGACACGGCTATTCAAACCGGATTGCTGGTTCGGGTGACCTCGTGCTATTTATGCTTGAATCAGGGAGTCATGGTACGCTTTGTGCGAGTGCTGTTGCTGCTCAAGGAAAGATAGCAAGTGGCAAGGTTATGGGCATGGCTCCGAATGCAACAATCGCTTCGATTGGCAATCATTATTCTGGTGGTCATGCACTTGATGGTTGGCGTTGGATAGCAGAAGGAAATGATGGCAAACCCCAAACTGCTTTTGATCAACCTAATATTGGTTCTTTCTCTTTTGGATATTCATCAATCGATGATGCTGGAGCCGATGGCTATTCACTCTATCTCGATTGGCTGACTCGTGTATACAATAATCAAACCACATATTCGGTTGCTATTGGAAATGGAGGCCATGGATTTGGAACGACGAAAGTACCTGGTGCTGCAAACGGAGTTTTCTCAGTAGGCGCGTTCAGTAGCCGTTCCAGCGGTTCGTGGGGGCAAAATGCGCCTTGGTCTAATCGCGGCCCCAATGCGATTGGACGAATGGATCCTGACATAGTTTCAGTCGGCTGGTCTGCGACAGGTGATTATCCTCTGAATTTACGCAATAATGCAAATTCGGCTTATGCAACTTGGGGAGGGACGAGTTTGGCAACTCCAATCACTGCTGGATTATTAGCCGTCGTTGCCGAAGCTTGGGTTAAAAATCACGGAGAAATACCAAAATCACAAGAATTCCGTAATTTTGTTCTTTCAACAGCTGACGACCGAGGATACGAACCATTCGTCCAAGGTGGTGGCTGGTTCAATGCATCGAGAGCTGTAAACACGCTCGAGGGAGATAATGGAACTTGGTCGATGAGTCCAGCCCAATGGAATAGTGGAACTTTTCAAGGGGAACACCGAGATGCGAATATCAATTATATGTTCCCTGGTGAAACTCAATCTGTTGATTTAGATTTTTACAATTCGGGTGAATCGGATATATTACTTTCATTTACACCGACAAATTTCAATCCAATAATGCATCAAACGCGTACTTGGATGAGCCTAGGAAACGGCTCGGAGAATGGTGAGAATGACACTTGGGACGGACATCAGGGCGATAGACCTGATTTGTTAATTCCACTTCATCTTCCTAATACGACATTTGCCTTACCCGAAGATACACGACAATTACGGGCTCGTGCAACAATTGATTATGCCGCCTTCGATGGTGATATGAATCGTAATTCAGAAGAACGAGTTTACTTGGAAATTTACAGGTGGACTGACAATGATGGTGATGGAATTTACGTTGAAGATTTCGACAATGACTCGATGGTCGATTCGGATGACTGGACTGAAAGTGGAGAGTTCGACGAAGTCACCTATTGGTGGTCGAACGGACCGAATGCTGAGGTTCGAGTCGGGAATCCTTTCGAGGATGCAAGAGATGGATTATTCCTCGGTGTTTGGAATGATTATGGGGAAAATTCAGATGATCCAGTCAGCATCGAAATAGATTGGACTGCATTCGGTTCGGGTTCAGATGATTGGCTAAGTTTGCCTTCGACAATTGTTTCGGATGCAAATAGTACTGATACGATTCAAATGCAAATCGATGTGCCTATGGATGCAGAATCTGGCCTTCATCAACACGGGGTTTTAGTCAAATCATATCTAATCGATGAAAATGGCAGTGTGGCACAGGTTCCACACCGAAATTGGACACTGCCTGTAGTCACAAATGTCCCTTGGTCTGGACCCTTTACAATCACTCCAAAACCACTCGATGGTAATGTCAGTAATCAAACCCTATATGATGAGGAATGGATTAGTGGTGCTACGCGGTGGAATTGGCGTGCCGAGAGTGGAGATTGGCGCTTTTTAACTGTCGATTGGCCAGCCGAATGGGCGACTGGTGGGACAGTTATTCTCGATGTGGATTGGGATGACAATCCATATACCGATATCGATGTACTTTGGCTTGACGAAACGCCACACGGCTACGCTGCTGATGATCCGGATGCATATGGTGATTCGACTTTCTCAATCACTTCTCGATCCACGAATAATCATGTTGGAAGTGGAAGACATAGTTGGGGGACTTATACAGGAACTAGTCGCGAAGTTTTCACAGTTCCCGCTCTGGCTGGTACACACCAAATGATCCTTCATACAGCCTTGCACGGGGTTAGTACTAATGATAATCCTCTGAACGTATCAGTGGGTTATGTTGCTGCCGAAGAAGGGGGTTTCCAGCGCTATGTGACCGACTGGTCAGAGGGGGAAGGCGTAGATGCTGTCCACGTCGTTTCTACAGTTCCAATGGAGGTTGAATCCGTACGCGCTTATGGCTGGACTCAACCGATTTATCTTGAAAATGAGACTGCTTACCAAGATAATTCTGGTGATAAAATGTCAGCATCTTGGTGGAAGAATTTCACTCTCGACGAGGTCTCAGAATTATCGATTTCGATGAATGCACATGATGATGCTGATTTGGATTTATATTTGTTCAGAGATGATAATGAGAATGGTGAATTTGAGTCGAGCGAAGAGATACGCCGCTCTATTTCCAGCACTTCGTCAGAATCGATAAATATTGATTCGCCCGATGATGGATTTTATGCTATTGCAGTACTAGGTTGGTCGGTTCCATCTGTTACAGTTCAATTTTGGATTGATATTGATATGATAGGGGGGAATGAGTTGAATATTACTAATCAAATGACCTTGTCTACAACAGAAATCAATTCTATTTGGCCTAATGGTTCCTTAACTCTAGCTGGTGAGGTTCCGCAGAGTGCAATTCAGGTCAATTTAGCTTTCTTGAGGCCAGAATCAGCAGGCATTTGGATGGGCCATGTCGAGATCGAATTGGTCGGTGGAATTAGCCTCAAATTACCATACGAATATGTCCTTGCTGAACTCGCTCCAGAGGTTGATTTTATTGTGCCTGAAAATTTGACCCATAGCAATCAAATTATACCTGTGGAAATCCATGCTCTCGATACAGGAATTGGCTTTGCTTTAGATGATTTGAATTGGTCACCAAAGAACAATTTGACGACGATTCCAAATGCTGATTTGGTCGAGGCTATTGATACAAATTTGAATTTTCATAACCTGACTTCCATTTGGAATTCAGGCAATCATTTTGCAATGCCTGAGAATCTTTCTTTCAGAGAGGTTTGGATTAACTCAACCGTTCCTGCAGTGGAGCAGTGGCATGAATACAAATTAAACCTGACAGATCGTTCTGGGCTTGTCGATGAGGATTGGTTATCTGTCAATTACGATATTACAACGCCATTATTAGCTTTATTTGGTATCCCTGAATTTACTCAACAACAAGTCTTGAATTACACGATTATTTCTGAACCAAATCTGATTGTTTACCATGATGATATTCCTATTCTAATAGATGAAAATGGTGAGGGTTATTATCAATTTAATTTGACTCAAATAATGGTGGCTCAACCCGGCTCTGATTCATGGGATCCACATTATTATAATTGGGGTAATAATCTGTTTGAAGTTAGTGTGACTGACAGGGCTGGAAATAATGCGAGTATTGCTAATCGTGTAATCTTTGATAATCAGTCATCCTATATTCGAATGAATGGATTTGGGCACTTGGAATTCATTGATGCGGATTTGGATCCTTTGGAGATGCCGATTTCATTAGAACAGATGGCGATTGGAAACAATTTATCGGATGGCTATGTATACTTTGGAACTGAAGGCGATGTTCGGACTTGGTGCTTTTCATTACTTACTCAATATAATGAGGTCGCATACCAACAATGTGGCACTAATCTCTTGCCTAATTTTGATCCTCCTGCTACTTCTGAAGACACTCCGTGGGGTGCAGACGGGGATTTTGGTCCTGATATTTCTCTGAATTTTACTGAGATTTTCAATGGAATATATGAAATGAGATTCAATTTGACAGACTGGGCAGGAAATATTGCTTCGCAGTCTTGGGAATTGTTATTGGATCAAACCACTCCTAGTGTTGAATGGGAATTATCACCCGCCTCTGCAACAGAATTGTCTGATCACCGGCAAGGATTGTCATGGACTGCCGATGAAAGTGTGCATCTCAGATTCACTCACAACGGTATCGAATTAGCCGAATGGAATGGTTCAGCCGGCGGTCATTTCTTCGATTTGAACGAGACTGGCACGCATGAATTCTGTATCGCTGCTTGGGATATTACTGAGGGGCAGTTCAACGAAAATCATTTCTTAGAATGTCGCATATTAACACTTAACGCTTCAATTTATCAAACTTCGGTCACCGCACCGTGGGATGGTGGAATTACTACTGAAGATTCTGTTGAAGCGGTGGGGCGAAGAGGCCCAGTCCAAGAATTGTGGTGGTGGCGTGTTGGGGACGATTCTGACAAGTATTTGGTACCAGCCGGGCTTGAATTTGTTCAATTGCAATTTGATTTGTTCGAGGGTACTAACGACTTTGTCATCGAAATTCACGCTCTCGATAAAATTGATTCGTTTTCACTTTCGATTATACGAGATACCACCCCTCCTATCCTCAGTTTCTACGAAACCATAAATCGAACATCTCCATTAGAAACTGAAAAGGTACTTTCTGGAGAATGCGAAAGTGGAGTTGGAGTAAAGATTTGGAGCGATATTGACAGCCAAACTTTCCTCTGTGATTCATCTGGCGAATTCGAATTGTTACTAAGCGTCCCAGAAGTACCTGGTATGCACTTGATTCAGGGGGTAAGCTCAGATCAGGTCAATAATCAAAATTCACATTCAATTGAAGTCCTAAACCAAGAATGGGTCGACTGGGCAATAGACGATGCAAAAAATTCTGGCCCAATGTTGTGGCAATTCATCGGTGCATTAGGGCTTGGCTTGCTGCTGATTATTACCCCGGCTCTGGCTTCTGTATCATTGAAGCGGCGCCGGAGAAAACGCGATGAAAAATCAATAGAAGATTCTCTTGATGAATTAAGCGATATTCTTGCGAAATCGAAATCATCCGACGATCAATTAGGTAGTTCGACCGCTGGAGATTTAGAATCAATTGAGCCATTGAATTGGGATGAGGTGAATGAAGAAGATTTCCCTGAAATGAAAGAATTGAGTGCATGGAAGGCTCGCAATGAGTCGATTTACACTATTGCAGATAAGCCGAAAGACGATGATACAATCGATCTCGATTGAAATAATCTGAAATTTCACACTGCCATCGGTTGACCACGGATGAGAGATAGACTAATTTCCCATCGACATTTCGCCGCATCATGGCAATTCAGCACATCGCTGTTATCGGCGCGGGGCAAATGGGCAATGGAATCACACAGGTAGCTGCCTGCGCTGGTTTTGATGTGACTATGATCGACATCAAACAAGAATATCTCGACAATGGAATGGCGGCAATAGAGCACTCTTTGGGCAAACTCGTCTCCAAGGAGCGCATGAGCCGAGATGAAGCTAATTCTGCGCTCGCACGTGTATGTACAGCGACTGAAATAGTAGCAGCAGCGGATGCAGATCTCGTCGTAGAAGCAATTCCCGAAATTTTAGCGCTAAAACATTCAACTTTTTCTGAACTTGACGCAATTTGCAAACCCGAATCAATTCTTGCAACGAATACTAGTAGTATCAGCATCGATGCAATTGCAGAAGTCACCGGCCGTACCGACAAAGTCATTGGAATGCATTTCATGAATCCAGTTCCAATTATGCGTTTAGTCGAAATCATCAACGGCAGCGACACTAGTGAAGATACTAATTCAGCCGTTGTTGAAGTAGCAGAAAAAATGGGTAAAACTGCTCTTTCATGCAACGATTCGCCGGGTTTTGTAAGCAACAGAATTCTTTGCCCGATGATAAATGAAGCAATTTTGATACTTCAAGAAGGAGTAGCTGAGCCAGAAGCTATCGATGGCATTATGAAATTGGGAATGAATCATCCCATCGGTCCGTTAGCACTATCTGATTTGATTGGAAATGATACGGTTTTACACATCATGAATGTCCTTTACGAAGGATTTGGAGAAGAAAAATATGCTCCGGCACAACTGTTAATCGATATGGTTGCACAGGGGAAATTAGGTCGAAAATCTGGCAGTGGTTTTTACCAATACTCATGATGGTTGAAGTACTCCGAAATCTTTCACTTGTGAGGGGTTGTCTGTTTCCAAACGACTTTTTGATAGGTTCTTATTCCTAACCACCCTCGACCATGCATGAACTCTCGCATGGGTGCAAGATTGATTGTTACAATGTTGGTAGTTTCGTCATTCGCGATTCCTGCCTTAGGAAATGATGCTGGAACTGGCGGGGATGCGGGAAGTACGACTTCTACTGCAGCGAATTTGACAGCTACGAATGGAACTTATTATGGCAATGTATCATCTAGCGATTCCGATGATTACTATGGCATCAATATGTCTGCAAATACCGGAATCGCTGTCCAATTAACCTCTCCTAGTGGTTTTGATTTTGATTTGTACCTCTATAATGCTACAGGTAATACTATCGATGATAGTTTTTCATCATCGAGCATTGATGATGTCACATCGAATGGAACATCAGTCGGTGGAACACAAGTCTATATTCGCGTACAATATTGGTCAGGTAGTGGAACTGGTCAATACACTATGCAAATTTGGATATTCTCTACTGGCAGCGGTGGCGGCGGCGGCGGCGGCGGAAATTGTACCAATAATGATGCAGGAAGTTGCCAAGATGCACCAGGTACAATGGCTAATGCACTCAATATTACTGCAACTAATACTACTTATCAGGCAAATCTTTCATCTGTTAATGATATAGACTGGTTTGCTATGTCTATTCCACAAAATCATGGTATAATGATTGAGATGATTCATCTTAGCTCTGCTGATTTTGACATGTGGTTATATGATTCAAATGGCACTCAAATTGATATTGCATTTACTGGTTCGCAACCTGAAAATGTTGCGAGTAATGGCACAAATGTGGGTGGCACTATTGTTTATTTGCAGGTTGATGATTGGGGTTCAAGTGCACCTGGATGGTATAATTTAACTCTCGAACTTTTCTCGACATCAGGACTACCTGCATATAATCAGAATGATGCAGGAACTGGCGGCGATGCCTCTAATGACTACCTGAATCCCACTAATTTGACGATAAACACGGTTTCAGCAAATAATAGCTACACTGGATGGGGGTCATTAAATAATGATCTTAATGATAACTATCAGACAACTGTGCCTTTGGGCTATGGAGTTGCAGTTTCGGTATGGTTTAATTCTACAGAAGTAGATTTCCAAGTCATTCTAGCGGACAATCAGACTAATACGATTGATTATTCAAGCACCAATAATCCAGAACACGTCACCTCAAACGGTTCCGGTACTTATCCTGGAATGATTGTAGAGGGGATGGATGTTTTAGTTCAAGTTCGTGCAACCTCAGGTGAGGGCTATTATGGAATGTCTTGGTGGTTTTTTTCTCTCGACTCTGATGGTGATGGCCATTGGGATACGAATGAGACAGATTGTGGCTCTGATCCAGATGATGCCAATAGTGTACCCGATGACTTTGACGGTGACGGAACTTGTGATGCGCTTGACCAAGATGATGATAATGATGGGGTAGATGATGGAAATGATCCTTTTCCTTACAATTCGGCTGAATGGGCAGATTACGATAATGACGGCATCGGTGATAATGCCGATGAAGACGATGATAACGATGGTTGGAACGACACGACGGAAAATCTCTGTGGAACGAATCCGCTCGATAGATTCGACACTCCAATCGATACTGATGGTGATGGGGACTGTGATGCAATTGATGCTGATGACGATGACGATGGTTGGCCAGATGATTCCGATGATTTCCCTCATAACGACCAAGAATGGCTCGATAGTGATAATGATGGCATAGGGAATAATGCCGATACGAATGATGATGGCGATGCTTATACTGATGACACTGAAATAAATTGTGGCTCAGATCCTCTCGATTGGTACGACCTGCCTGCAGATATGGATTCCGATGGTATTTGCGATGCGCTCGACCCAGATATCGACGGCGATGGCTACGATAATGCAGCCGATGTTTTCCCCGAGGATCCATTAGAATGGTTCGATACTGATGATGATGGCACTGGAAATAATGCCGACATGGATGATGATGGCGATAATGTCGGCGATGACTACGATTTATTCCCATTGAATGTATATGAATGGGCAGATAACGACGGAGACGACCTTGGAGACAATTCAGATCCTGATGACGATAATGATGGTTGGCTCGATGTCGATGAGGTCGAGTGTGGATCCGATCAAATGGATCCTGTTTCGATGCCTGACGATGCTGACGGTGATCACATTTGCAATATTGTCGACACCGATAACGACAACGATGGAGTTCCTGATTTATCTGATGATTTCCCCTTTGATGATGCTGAATGGGATGATACCGATGGTGATGGTATCGGAAATAATAACGATGCTGATGATGATGGGGATGGCTGGCTAGATGCAGATGAGCCAAATTGTGGTACAGATTCTCTCGATGCTAACTCAATACCTGTCGATTACGATGGAGATATGTTCTGTGACTCTACCGATGAAGATGATGACAATGACGGCGTCCTCGATTGGGACGATGCATTCCAGTTCGATGTAACCGAGCAATACGATACCGATGGGGATGGTACTGGTAACAATGCTGATTTCGATGATGACGGTGATGGTTGGTATGACAATATCGAGGCGATTTGCGGCACTGATGCACTCGCAGACAATTCAATTCCTGATGACATTGATGGGGATGAATCCTGTAATACGATGGACGAGGATGACGATGGAGACGGAATCCTTGACAATTCCGATGCATTCCCTCTAGACCCTAATGAGTGGCAAGATCGAAACAATGATGGTTTGGGAGATAATGCTAACCCTTTGTCAATTGGAGATAAAATAAGTTTGCATCCGATTATGGTAATTGGAACCCTATTGATAATCTTAGGAGGAATCGGAGGAGCTATTTTCATGTCGTCAAAAAAGAAAGATGAAAACTCAGATATTATCTATCTCGATCAAGATGATGATATTAGTGAATATGATGATATTTCTGCCGACGAAGAAATAGATTTTGGAATGGATTCTGACGAAACTGCACCACCACCACCACCACCTGGATTGGAGCCTGTAATTAGCCCAACTCCTCCTCCACTTCCACCACCTGGATTTGAACCAAAATCTGAACTTACAAAACAGCCCCCTCAGCAGTATGATAATGCGGGTGACGTGCCTCCACCACCACCTGGTTTGGACTGAGTTAGTTTTCGTCATAATATTCTATTTGACCTTGAAAAATGCATGCATCAGAATTTAAACTTACTTTGATGCTTTATTGACTGAATTTCCGTATACTGGAATGAAAATTCCGTAATACGTGTGCAATCTATGGTATTTTTATGATTTTATAGTTATTCTCACACTTGCTTCTTCAGGCTGCGGGATGAGCATTCTACGACATGGTTATATCCCTTTCATCGTCTGATGAGGAGCAGTGAACCCTATGCAAAGCAACACCCTCCGCTCTGTTTGTCTAGCCCTATTGATGATTGCCTCGGTCTTTGTGCCATTAGCAGACCTACCATCTGAAAGGTCAGAATTGTCTGATGAACGGGTTGCCTTTGAGGCTCCGCCTGTTCCGTGTTTAGGGAACGATGCTTGTCGTGGAACCGATTCAGGTAATACGTACGCTACAGCGATTAACCTAACGGGGGATTTCGATTGGACGGGTGTTGATGAAACGAATGTTTACTATGGTGACCATCTTGGTGCGCCAGCCTATGGCTACGCCGATGACCTTAGCAATGACATGTTCATCATTGATCCACCTGCAGGGTATGGAGTAAGCGCCAAACTAACTTGGAATCATTCAACTCCGGGTTCCTACCTTTACTCAGAATCCTACGCCTACTACCTGTACATGGGTTCCGAAGATATGCTGGGGTACACTTACACTGATACTTCCACTTACGGCAAATCATGGGCATACTGTTACCGCAGCGACGTTGGCGAGTTACAGATGTCTACCGAAAACTGGGAAATGTACGAGGGGAACTACGCCGGTGGAACCGGATATTGCTACAAGCCAACCTCAGATTACTACTCAACATTTACCGATGTCCCTCATGATCTTGCAGGGGAACCTATGATGGTTGGTGTCTACTGTAATCAGTGTTTCAACAACGCCTACCAAGACTACGCGTTAGAGATTACTGTGTTCGCTGGAGATGCCGGAGCACCTGGCGATACTACTCAATCTTCGCCTGTGGGAATCGAGCCGTGGGACTCTGGTCATACGGTTGTAGGTAATTGCATGCAATACGGAGGAAGCTATTGTGTAAATTCAGTAGACCCTTCAACTGGCTCTGGTTATTGGTCTGTATCAGGACCACATACAATGACTCTATCCTCTGGCGAATCATTTGGGCTGTTTATGAATTGGGATAACTACGCTCTATATGAAAGCGCAATATCTATGACTTGTACAAATGCAGCTTCGTACTCATTCGGCGCATTTCCTACTGGAGACGGTTCTGGATATCAGGGCCCTACAGTTACTGGACCTGACTCTTGCTCAGTTACTTTGACTGACAGTTTCGGAGATGGTGGCATTGAGGCATACTGGGCGTCCCTATCTGATCCTCTAACTGGAATTTTGACTGGTACTATGTTTGATTTAGTTGACGTGGGCTCTGGAATAGTCAGTTCAACTGATGGAAGTGACATGTGGGGTCTAACTATACCCGATGGTCTAGTCGCTAATATATCTCTGAGTTGGGAACAAAGTGCAGATCTTGACCTATATGTGTACACTAATTCAGATGGAACAGGAATGACACATTATTCCTGGTATGATAATCCTGAATTCATCGATCTTGGTTTAGCAGTGACTAATACAACTGTTTTCCTAAAGGTTGATTATTATCCATGGGGTTCAAGTTCTTCATGGGCTGGTTATAAATTAACTATCCAATTCTCTCCTGCTGTACCGCCGCCGTGTGGTACGCAAGATGATGGTGGCTCTGGTGACGACGCAGTAGACCTATCGAACGATGGCCCTCTAGACTTGACTAATTTGGGTAATGCGGGAACAATTACTGGAATGGTCTGCACTGGTTATGATGACGAGGATTGGTATGAATTCACAGTACCTGCTTATCACGGATTATGGGCGCGACTCGATTGGGTCGATACTCAGGACTCTGATGTATTGTATTTCTATCAATATATGGATCTTGGATATCAATCTCAATTATCTTGGTCAACACTGAATTACGGCTTTCCCCAAGCTGTTGCAACCAACGAATCTTGGTCTTACAACAATGCTCTTTCATCCGAATCAACAGTATGGCTGAGAGTATGGGGATACAGCCTTCCAGATGATTTTGAAATGAATTATACAATGGAATGGTCGATTTACAATCAAACTGAAGAGCCTGATGCGAGTATTTACCAAAACGATGCCGGACTCGGCATCGATGCTGGTGATACCTCGTATTATTCAACTGGTTCCACACCTATCGTCTCAATGAATAACACATTGACTGGATATGGGCATGATTCTTGGGATATGTATGATACATACGAAATTTACATCCCTTCAGGTTATGCTTTGATGGTGGAATTAACATTCCCAATACAGAACGATTTAGAATTGTTTATTATGACGCCTTCTACTCCTGGTAACACTTACCTATATACGCGATGCAGTTCATACAACTATAATCCTGAAACATGTTCAATCCAGTACCAATACGGTGGTGATAATGCTTACATCAAGGTTACGACTGACCGAGGAAGTGGTGAATATACACTCGATATTACAATGATTACGCCAGATAATGAGCCAGGTGCGAATCCTGATGATTGTGGTACGGGAGTCGATGCTTCCGACAATATCTACACTAATCCAGGTGGAAATACTTGGCTAAACAATTCAAATCAAATTGATGCGAATGGTGATGCTAACGATACTGCTGGAATTTGTACCGGATGGATCTCAGATATGTGGGATGAGCGAGATTACTACAACATCCTTGTGCCAGCTGGCAAATATCTTTCGATGAACGTTTCATGGATACCTGATGGGCAATGGATCTACACCTACATGTACAAGTGTCAAGTACAGACAATACCTTGCTCTTACCCTGCAAATGGTGCATACTATGTTTCACAGCAGTCCTCAAACTCAGGATCAACATCTGGTATTTCTGGACTATGGGTGACGAATGGCGGATGGTTGACCTTGGGTATTTACACTTATGGAGCAGTAGATATTACCTACACAATGGATCTTCAATTCCTATCTTTAGCAGATTTAGTTGGAGGTATACAAAATGATGCAGGCTCAGGCCTAGATGCAGGCTCTGGTGCAGGTGATGCGCTTCACGCCGACAACTGGAACAACGTGACTGCTAACAATACGCTCGAGTTCTCAGGTTGGAATCACCCTGTTGTAGACACAACCGATATGTACACATTCGATGTCCCAGCAAACTTCGGATACGAGGTTTGTGTGGAACATGATGGTACACAATACGGCACCGGTGGATCATATGGTACAGTACTGATAATCCTGGACCTATATGGTGCGACGAGTAATCCGCTCCCCGCCAACACCATGGTTTATTTCGCGGTGAATCCTATGTGTTGGTCTACTGACTCATCAACCGGATATTTCGGTGATGACGTAAATATGATCGGGGTCAGAAACTGGTTTGCTTCTAGCTACCCTGGCTCGGTTGGTATTGACTACAACGTCACAATCTCGTATTTCACGCTTGATGCTGATGGTGATGGATGGTACGACGACATGGAACTCTCATGTGGTACTGACCCGTATGACAACGCTAGTGTTCCTCAAGACACGGACGCTGATGGAATCTGCGACACTCTCGATTCAGATACTGATGGTGATGGAGTCATCGATTCTGAGGATGCATTCCCGAATGATCCTGACGAATCTACGGACCACGATGGTGACGGAATTGGTGATAATTCCGATTACGATCTTGACAACGATGGTTGGAATAACACGGATGAGGCGGATTGTCTCACCGATCCATTGGATGCAGGATCTTATCCAGTTGACTTCGATAATGACACAATATGTGACCTACTCGATCCTGATGATGATAACGACGGGTACCTTGACTTCGATGATGAATTTCCAAAAGACCCTACTGAGTGGGCTGATAACGATGGTGACCTTGTCGGTGACAATGCCGATATGGACGACGATAACGATGGTTACGATGACATTCTCGAAATTGAGTGTTTATCCAATCCATTGGATTTGACAAGCATCCCAACTGACCAGGATCTCGATGGCATCTGTGATGCAATCGATAATGACATGGATGGCGATGGAGTCGACAATGAGAATGATTTATTCAGCACAGACCCAACTGAATGGGCTGACTTTGATGGCGATGGAATTGGTGACAATGCTGATATTGACGACGATAACGACCTAGTTCTCGACGTAGATGATGCATTCCCTTACGACCAAACTGAATCGGTAGACACTGACGGTGATGGAGTCGGCGATAACGCTGACTTGAATGACGATGGTGACGCATGGACCGATGCAGAAGAATTCGCATGTGGAAGCGATTCATTGGATGCTGATTCAGTGCCTGATGACTTCGATGGCGATGCTGTTTGTGACAAGGTTGACACTGATGACGATGGTGATGGTGTGCTCGATGAAAACGATGCATTCCCATATGATGCGGGCGAGTGGGCCGATCTTGACGGCGATGGAATCGGTGACAATACTGATGACGACGACGATGGAGACGGCTGGACAGAGAACGAAGAGCAGAACTGTGGTACAGATGGTGCAGATGTTTTCTCAGTACCTTCTGATAATGACCGTGATGGACTTTGTGACGTAGTCGACCAAGACAACGATAACGACGGCGTAATCAACACTGACGATGCATTCCCAATGGATCCAAGTGAGACCAACGATCTAGATGGTGACGGTACTGGAGACAATACTGACCAGGACGACGATGGTGACGGATGGCTCGATGTGACTGAATCAATTTGTGCTGCTGCTGGTGGCCAAGGAGATTCAAGAAACGCAGATGTAATGCCTGTGGATAATGAGACTGATGTTGGAGCTGACGGCGTGTTCGGAACAGACGACGATGTAATTGTCGGAGATGGGCTGTGCAACGCAATCGACCCAGATGACGACGGTGATGGATACCCAGACCCAGTCGATATCAACAATATCCTCGATGAAGAAGATGCCTTCCAATATGACCCAACAGAGTGGGATGACCACAATGCTGATGGTTCTGGAGACAACGGTGTCGAACTAACTATCCTCGATGATATCAGTGCAGAGCCTGCTAAGGCAGCTGGAGTTGGTATTGGTGTATTTATCGCCGCTCTAGGATTGAGTCGAATGTTCCGTGGATCTGAAGAAGACGACGAGTTCGATGACGAGCACGACTATACTGACGAGTTCGATGATGAGGACTTGGAAGAAGTAGTCGATGACGAAGATGTTGACGAAAACTGATTAGAGTTTGAATAAAACAAATTCTGACAGACGTAAAACCGGTTCGTCGGGACAGAAATGTCCCGGCGTTCCGGTCCTTTTTTTTTCAAATTGAAATAATAATTACTTTCTCAAGTCTGAGTATTTGCTCTCCAACTTGCCTTTCAGTTTCAAAATAGTTCTTCCTTTGTTCTGATTAATTTCCTCAAAACGCTCAGGCAATTTTTGATGTTGAATTTTGAGTATATAAAAGAAAACCTTAGTTTCCGGTGGAAAAAACTCTCAAAGTAGGGGGTAAGTGGAGCAAAAATATATCTTCTAATTTTTGTTTGTCTTGAATTATTATTATTTTTTTTGATAAATATTCCAAATTCACCTAACTCTATTAAATTGTTGAGACATTAGTTTTGGAAATTATTTTTCATATTTCAGCCAGATTCCGTTTCAAATTTCAGTTGTATTTTCCGCCCAGCGCCTGTCGTAATATTGCATTAGTAATTGGATCTATTACGGCATTAGATTGAATAATTACTCGGCTAAAATTTGTTTCAATAAAACTTTACAAGTATTGGGCTTAGTGGTGGGAGTGGGTGAAACAGCTGAATGTATTATCGGCCGAGAAAATTGTGTTTTTTGGATAATTTCGCAGATAATTTCTCTGAATTAATTTATTATCAGCCATCAGCCATATCCACCACCCGTAGGGTGTTCGCCGAAACCTTCTATATGGCGAGAAGTCGTGGGAATCAACATGGTTGCAGCCATGCCGCTCATTACAGTGAGCCATACAGACAAGAAGCCCGTAACATCGACCGACCTTAGAAACATCGCAATCGGCCTAGCCGCTGCGATTGCACTGATCATTCTTGCTGGCCAAATGGCCGATAGCGGCAGCGCTAGCGTTAGCGCTCTCGAAGATACTGTCGATGCTCGATTTGGTTCACCTACTGTGATTTCAACACCGACGACATCAGCTACAGAAGATGTTGCGTACGATTCAGATAGCACTTGGGTTGACACGGATGGTGCAATCACATTCACTTGTACTGGTTGTGCAGATTGGATGACCTTTACAAATAACGCAGATGGAGGGGCAGGAACTGCTTCTACCTACACGATTGCAGGTACCCCTGATGATTCTGAAGTTGGCGCAACTGCAATTACCGTCAACGCTGCTCAAGGGGGCACTACTGTACAAGGTGCTTACACTATCACAGTATCCAATGCTAACGACGCACCTACCCTTACAGTGACAGCTGCAACCTCTACGTTCACTGAAGATGGAAGTGCATCTGATTTGTATTCCTCCGTTACTACTGGTGATGGAGATTCAACAGTTACAGATACTTTCACATCAATAATACTTACAGTAACTAACGTTGCAGATACTACTGAGTATCTTAACGTAAACAGTGGCGCTTGTGACCTTACTCACGGTAACAGCGAAACCACGACAATTGGTACAGACCTGACTTGTGCTGTTTCTGTTGCGGCAGGTACTGCTACAGTTACATTAAGCCACGCTGGCCTAACTGCTGCGCAAGTAAATACTCTAATTGATGGAATTTCATACGAAAACTCTGATGATAGCCCTACAACTGGTGACAGAGTGATTACCATAACATCTCTCGTTGATGATGGAGGAGGCTCAGACACTCTAACTCCAAGCAGCGCAGCAGCCACAATTACGGTTGCTTCTGCAGAGGATGATCCAGTAATTGCTAATTCAGATAACACAGGTGCAGTTACTGAGGATTCTGGAACAACTACTGCGGGGGATACTCTTGTTGGTTCTGACGCAGATGGTGACTCTCTATCATGGTCATGTACAAGTTGTGCAGATGATGGCGATACTCAATCTTTGACTGGTACATATGGTGCATGGACTTTAACTGAAGCAACTGGTGTATGGTTGTATACAATCTCTAATGTAGATACTGATACTGATGCACTTGATGCAGGGGACCAGCCTACTGACGCTCTTACAGTGATACTTTCAGATGGTGCTGGAACTACTGACTCCATTACAGTGACAGTTACTCTAACTGGTGCTAACGATGCTCCAACAACTTCTACCCCTACTACTCAGGTTGGTGCTGAAGACACAACATTCACCGGTTTCGTAACAGCTGATTTCCCATTCTCTGATGTAGATGATTCGGATACTGCTCTGACTTCGATAACTATTACTGTACTTGAATCAACAGGTGCTTTAACTAGGTCTCTTGATGGTGTAAGCTACAATGATGTTGCTGCTAACGACGTGATTTTAGAAGATGACATTCAACACTTGAAATTAGCACCTGTTGCTGATGCAGTCGCAGATATCACATTTACTTACACGGTACAAGATGCAGCAGCATCTAGTGGTACTGCTGTGATGACGGTATCATTTGCTAATTCTAACGATGATCCAACTGTTGCAAATGCACAGGCCGACCAAGCCGTGAATGAGGATGCTACGCTTGACTACGACATCCCTTCTAACACCTTCACAGATGCTGATTCAGCTGATTCGTGTACCTACACGTCGACCCAAACCGACGGTTCAGCACTGCCTTCGTGGCTGACCTTCACTACAAGTACTCGTAACTACGGTGGTACGCCACTCAATGCCAACGTCGGTACACTTTCAGTCAGGTCTACCTGCTCTGATGGTCACGGCGGTTCGGTGAATGACGATTTCGACATTGTGATTTCGAACACCAACGACGTACCAACTTCGACTTCCTTCACCGTGACCACGGCAGAGGACACCGAGCACGTCTTCACTGCCGCTGAATTTGGCTATGCAGACGTCGACTCTGGTGACGCTCTAGTCTCCGCAGTCCTGCAAGCGGCAACCGCCGGTACTCTGTGGATAGATGACGGAGGTGGAGCCGGAACTCCCGACGACGGTATTGTGAATGGAAACGAAGCAGCTGTTGCAAATAACGATGTTGTGTCAGCAGCAGAACTAGCCAAACTATCTTGGGATCCAGCCGCAAACGCAAACGGCGCTTCATACGCCACATTTACCTACACCCTGTACGACGGCGATGGCTACTCCACATCATACACCGCGACGTTAACTGTCACGGCCGTAAACGATCCACCTACTTCCGCAGCTAACTCTGTGGCTGGTACTGAAGACACACTGCACACCTATGCTGCAGCAGACTTTTCGTTTACCGACACTGAAGGATCCTCAATTGCGGCAATTAAGATTACTACTCTAGAGTCCGCTGGAACCTTAGAATGTTACGACGTAAGTAGCAGCGGCGTATGGGCCGACTGTGTTGCAAATGATATTGTTTCAGCAGGTACGTCTATCCGACTAACTCCAGCTGCTGACTCAGTAGCAGATGTGACATTCAGTTTCAAGGTTTCTGATGGTACTGATTACAGCGCTGCAGCTTATGTTCTAACTACAACGCATGCAGCAGTCAATGACGCTCCAGCAATTGCAAATCCAACAACGACTATTGCCGAGGATGCAACCAAGACCTTCTCGGCAACAGCCGGAACAGCCGCTACTGAGTGGGGTTATTCCGACACTGAGAGTGTTGCTCTATCACACGTCAAAATCATCACCCTACCAGGCGATGGTTCCCTTGTTCTCGGTGTAACTGCTGTTTCCGCCAATGACGAAATCGCACTCGCAAGTTTGTCTTCTCTCGTCTACACTCCACTACTGAATGACAATGGAGTGGGAGCTGATACTTTCACTTTCCAAGTTAAGGATGCTAACTCTTATTCATCAACTGGGACAATGTCATTCACAATAACTGCAGTAAACGACGCTCCGGTTGCAGGAGATACTTCTGCCCAAACTGCTTACGAGGACTTAGCGTTCTCTTTCACAACTACTGCCTCGACAGATGTCGATGGCGACACATTGACCCACCTCTGTATCGAAACTGGCACAGACATGCCAGGTTGGCTCTCTGAGACAGCCGACACCGGTGGTCAGGCCACGATAGGTGGCACCGGAGCCAACGCAGACCTAAATGGCGCCGACGACGGTGACAACACCTACGCAATGACTTGTAC
>Ga0209047_1000773_pt1 | contig 26378 bp, 57 predicted proteins | sample SaaInlV_165m_DNA_3_FD_184681 | JGI IMG/M metagenome (GOLD analysis project Ga0209047, IMG submission 184681) | Marine microbial communities from expanding oxygen minimum zones in the Saanich Inlet - Saanich Inlet SI037_S3LV_120m_DNA (SPAdes)... | ecosystem: Environmental > Aquatic > Marine >...
TATCTATACTTGCTCTATCCCAACTTGCTCTTGCATGTCCTTCAGCATCTCGTGGAAATCCATGTACTTGTATATCAGGTTGATTTATACGATTATGATTTCCATAATCTTCACTTGCTTTTGATTCTCCACTGTAAAAGGAAACTTCAAAGTCTTCCTTTGCCAACGGATCTTCAAGATGGTCTCCGCCTTCTTTAAACTCTTTATTGTCATATAATCCTGCGTTTGGATTTGGATTGTAACCTTTGGTATTAATTGTATCTGCTAATTTGTTATTCTTGGAATACTTGAATTTTGGGGTGTCTAACGGTTTGATTGTTCCTGCACCCGAACTAAAATCCTGTCCATTGGATTCACCAAGGAATTGCTCGTAAAAGGCGTTTGTTTCTGCCTCTGAAGCCTTGATTTCGTCTCTTGCGAGTTTCAGTCTTTGTTCTGAGGCAACCATGACTCTTTGCAACTTTGCAGTTTCTGTCAAGTATGATTCTGCTATTGGTTTGTCCTCGTCACTGAATGTAACGGTTTTTCCGTCTGCCGTGAAGCCGTCATCGGTTTCCTCAACTTTTTGTTCAGGTTGAATATCACTCCATTCAATAGAGTTTTCAATAATTAAGCCGTGATCAATAGTATGATGTTGCTGTAACTCCTCGTTACTTGTGAACATTGTTTCACATTCAGTGCATGTATGTTTTTCGTATCCGTCTATCATTTCAATTCCCTATACTGATTAGATAAACATTGAGTATTTAAGTCTAAAATATAGGTCATAACGGACATAATGTTTACTAATATATATCCAGTACTTAAGCATTTACTTGCCTATGCTTCCAAGCAACGACTCAAAATATTTTGAGGCTTCCATTTTCTGGTTCAGTGAGAATGATTTATGTTTTACTTGTTTTTCATCTGCTATATATGTATCCAAATCTCCCCCGTAAATCACTATTTCTTCAAGATCTATCTCTATACTTACTGCAATAACCTCCCCATTTTTCTTGCATTGTGTAATGAGCGAGGTGTGATAGTCAGAACCTATTCCTATTGATACGTTTTCGTCATCTATTTCAGTACCGTCAAGACTTACAAATCCATGTAGTTTTAGTGATTTTTTTATTTCTTTGTACAACAAAATACAGTCATTGACAATATCTTCCGTACCATCCATGATTTTGTCACGTTTTTGAATTATTAAAGCATATTCTTTCCACAATCTGTACAGAATACTGACTCTCCCCAACTTGTAACAGTATCATGTTCGCATGAGTGCCTTTGAACGTGATCATCGTACTCTTCTTCTGAAGAAGTTATGAACGTGCATTCAAAGCACTTATATTTCAATTAACCTTCCCTCACATCTTGGAAACGGACAGGTTTTTCCTCTTAGACATATGTAACCGCATGTGTTACACTTCATGATCCTCTTCACACCCACAAGCATGACATTTTGGCTTTTTCCCGTCTGCTTCGTTAAACTTGAAATTCTCTATCTCGTTTTCTGGATGTGTTCTGTCATGCTCTATAATCTGTAATGTTATCTGCGTCTGACCTTCTATGACAAAGTCACAAAACCTGCAACTATATCTCATCTGATTCCAGTTCCTTTCTCTTGTTTTGATATGACTCTACCATATTTTTTCGTTCTTTTACAAAGTCCTCTGGTGTCATTTTTCCCTCTTGAACCCCTTTATTGAGTTTTATGAGTTTCTCTTTCATCTCGTTGTATGAATCTTCTATATATTCTCGTATTTTATCATTCATTAAGATATAATAAAACAGGTCATTAATAAATTAATCGCTGGAATAACAGTTCCAACAGAACTTGTGTCCGTCATCGAACTGGGTAAAGTAGTGTTCCCCCTCACAATTATTACAGGTCTTTCTTGTTATTTCCATTCTTTATGTCATAAAACTTGCGAGAATCCCCCTCCTTGTACTGTATGAGGTGTGGGATAGTAGTATGTTCCATGTGAATTTTCTTGTGACAGTCATAGTGTACGAATGCAATACGTTCTGGAAAGTATGATATGTGGTGTTTTATCAGCATGTTTCCATATCCTTCAAGTGGTGGCTTGAAACATACAAGGCACATATTATTCTTGTTCATATAACTCATTCTGAATACAACTCCATTTTTCTGCTTCCACACTTGTCACACTTGCTTTGCTCAATCTTATGACCACATTCAAGGCACTTTACATAAAGCCTGTCGTTCTGGTGATTTTTAAGTATCTCCTCCTCGTCATCACATCCCTTGTCAAACATTGATTCAAACAACCCCATTTCCTCAAAAAGTACAAGTTTTTCATAGAACATCTTTACGTCTTGGTCATCCATTTCTTCAAACATCAGTCATTCTCCTGATACTGGCTGTTGGCATATCTTTCGTATTGGAACTCTACAGAGCATTCTGGACAATAATTCTCATCCTCGAACGACTCGTCTGGCTCGTATATGTTTTTACAGTTGTCACATTCTGGAAAAGAATGTTCAAAGTTTGCATTTCTTGGATCTAACATATCTTAAATATACACTTGTCTCATATAAGTCATACTATAGCATCCCTGAACATGTTGAATACAGTTTCATCCAATGGCTTGGATGTCTGGGTTAGTTCATCAAATATCTGATTATGTACTTGGTCATATTTTTGATTGTATCTGTTATTTCTAGTTCTCATTATGTCTTCATAAAACTCATGTGGTCTGTCCCCCATATATTCACCATCATCATCTTTTACTATGTCAGTTTCTATGTAATTTTTATGTCGTGGATCATGATAGTCAATTAAATGAACTTCTTTTGTGTCACCGAATTGGTCACGGGCAACATCAAATATTGTGCAGTTTCCCGTTCTAACCCACATGTGTTGTCTTCCAGTTCCATGTCCTGTAAGATGAATACCCTTGACTAAGCTCCAACTTTCTTTCCAACCACCCAACTTGTTGTAAAGTGCCTCATTGCTTATTCCACAATGTCTTACAAACTTTCTTCCGTTGGACTTGAAAGTCTTTGTTTTGTCATCATAAGATCTTTTCTTGATACTGCTAATTAGTGTCAATGAGTCACGCATTATTTCATCATAGTCTAAATGAAATTCTTCATCAGCATACTTAATCATATTTCTTACCTCTTACGACTTGGTTTACTCTCCTATTAAACTCTCTGCGTTGTTTGCTTCCGTCATGTTTAACATGCAATGGATGACTTCTTCTGTCAAACTTTAGATGAACCATCTCGTGTGCGATGGTATTGTCCAAGTGTTTTCTAAACTCCTTTGGATCATCTCCCCATTTCAAATCATGGTAGTTTACGTCAATCCAGATCAAGTTCCATCCTCCAGTCCAACACCTTCCAATACAGGTACAGTCAGATGTCTCTTCCATCATGTAACTTCCAAACTTTTTCACCATGTCCCTTCTGTTGATATGGTATCTTGGCATCTTACAGTTCAGATTGCTTGAATACTTTTCGAATCTCTGGTGAATCCACTTTGCCAACTTGCTGTTTGACCTTATGTATTTGGATTTCATTATCTTTCGTTCTTTCTGTTTAACATTAAACACGGTAAGTATCTGCTCTCCCCCATCATTGAATGACACCTTGTGTGCCACTGCGTCAAGTCCGTTGATCTGGGTATCGCTTATCCTTGCTATCTCTGACTCTAGTTCCTTCTCATGTTCCTTTTTCTCCTCATCGTTAAGATATGACACGTCAAGAGGATAATGACTGCTTGGGATTTTGATTTCTTTTCCCTGTTTCAATTTTTTCAGTTCCCTGATCCACTTTTTCTTTGACACAAGAAGTTCCATTGCGTTTGCAAGGTCTACACCGTTACAACTGCTCTTGAACTCGTTAAGACCTATTCCTTCCGAATGATGTGTTCTTTTTAACAAAGTATCACTGTTATTTTCTGGCACATACTTGCCGTCTACAAGTTTGTAGACTTTGGCATAAACTATAAATTTTTCTTTTGCTTTTCCTGCTGACTTTCTCACTTTCTCTCTCCCACTGCCCTGACTTGGTTTTCTTTTCCAATGGCTCTGGCTTCATGAGACAATTGCAGGACTTGTTGCCAATCTATGACTTGTCCTTTTTTCTCCGCAATTTTTGCATCACGGATAATCTTTCGGCTTTTTCCTGTTGCGATATAGACTCTTACTTTTTCCACAAAGTAGTATATACTTTACCCCATATAATTGTATTGATCATATTTTCTTGATCAATCAAGTTTTTCTAGAATTTCTGGAAGTATTGCCATAATGATTTTTTCTTTCCTTTCATGATACGCAAGTTTGTCCTTGTCATCAAGTCCGCTGTTTGGAAGATCTTCCAAGTTGGACATAATGTCACAGAACTTGATCATTTTGACAAAAAAGTCAGAATCTTTCAACCGATTTATGTAAATATCATCGTCACCAGTTCGGGTAAGTATGTCCACGTATCCTGCAACCCTGTCTCCAAATTTTGCTCTTATGTCGTCAAACGTAGCGTCAGTATCCTCTACAACATCATGCAACCAAGCACTTGCAAGTACTTCCGTGTCAGTGATCTCGTATTCCTTCAACTTTGCAACAACGGCATTCAGGTGAGCATGGTATGGTGTCACACCGTCTTTTCTTGTCTGTGTTCCGTGTGCATCTATAGCAAATGCTGATGCTGTGTCTATGAGACTCATGTACTGTTCTCTGTATCCTTTTCCAATATAATCTTTTGTCTTTCCTTCCTGAACCTTCCCTTTAACTCGTCAAGATACTTGATGACCACATCATCATATCCGAAATGTTCGTAAAGTGCGTTAAGTGTTAGATTCTTGTTAACAGACGTACTGTTGTACTGTGATCTTTTCAAAATATCAAATGTATGGTTTATTGTATTTCTTCCATTTCTTAGTCTTGTCTTTATCTGTGGACTTGCATTATTTATGAGCCATATTCCACATTGTACTTGATTAACACTCATTTTTAATTTATCTGCAAGTATGTTTACACTTCTTGTACCATGTACTTTTTGTCCTGTAACCCTCCCCCTTTCATCCCTTGTTCTTTCCGACCATGCTTTTTTCTTTAAGATTTCATAATAATTGTGATATATTTCAAGTTTCTGAAAATTATTAACATTCCTACGTTCCATATTTGCTTCCACAACATACGCTTCTTCTTCTTCGTATGTATTAAGTCTCATTGTTCTATATTCTGGTTTAATCCCCAAATTTTGACATACTTCAAATCTACTATGTCCATCTAGAATAAAATGATTTTTACTAATAATAATTGGCTCTCTTTGACCATTCTTCATTATAGACTCTGTAAGTATCTGCATTTCCTTCTTTGTAGGTCTTGGTACTAGATCAAAGAAATGGTCGTTTATTTTTACATGTTTCAATATAGGTTATTAGATCTCATTAGTAATATAAACTAAGATCATTCATCATAAACATCATCTACAAGATGATCTTCAGAAATTTCTTTGGCTCTCTTCCTACAGGAACAGCAATCATGCTTCTTTTTTGTCAATCCTCTTTACAGTCCTTGCATTTTGATTTGTCTATACAGACTGGATGATGTTTTCCATCACGTGTTGGATTTGGAGTATCTCTTCTTCGTTCAGTTCTGGTCATGGTTTGAGTATGATAATATAGTATTTAAAGTTAATCGAATACCCCGTCACTGCAATCCACTACTGCACCACAATTGTCACAAATCTGATGACAAACGGTCATTTTTTTCATTTCCTCATTACATCTGTCACATTTCAAGTTGTTTAACCCTGTCCTCAAGTTTTTCCATTCTATCCAACAGCGATTCATATTTTAAAACCCTGTCCTCACATTTTAAGCAAACATATGAATCCTCATGCTCTACCATTAATCTGTCACATCTAAAACATCTCATCTTCAACACATCCTATTCCCTTGCATACCTGACACTTTACCTTTACCCTCTCCCCCGTGGAGAAATCTGCATTGTATCCTCTGCTGAAACATTTCTTGCAATTTTTCATAATATGATTCATAAAAAAAAGGGAATATTAAGTTAACGGTCATCGCCTTTACCAGTAATTGTTCCACGCTTCTTTCTATCCATAAGTTTTATGAGGTTAAGTTCGGCAACATCCTCAAGATTGATATTGTACTTGTCTGCCAACATTGCAAGATACCATAACACGTCTCCCAACTCTTTTGTAAGGTTGTTATAATCGGTATTTCCCTCATCCCTGAGAAATCTCTTTCGAAGTCCTGCAACTTCTCCTGCTTCCTCTGCAAGTCCCAAATAATAATAATTTAGTGGATGTCCAAGATCTGTTTCCTTTGCACATTCCTGATACTTGTTAAGATCCAATAATTAACTAATAATTGTTGACTATTTAAGATTTGACTGCCATTTCTAATCCTCTGAACATAACACTCTTGACTTTTTTATCTTTTTCCATTTCCTTCATATGTTCATATGATTCAAGTCTGAATATATAGTCCATTTTAACCCAATACTCATATTGTTCTTTAATTGTCTCTTTTTCTCTGTGCATTTCCATCTGTTTCCTGCTTCTGCGTTGTTTGAACACCATCACATAATATATAGTAAATACTCTATATTAACCTGTTTATATGTACGGTATACATATTATCCATACTTTAAAATAAAAAAGGGAGGTTATTCCTCGTTTTTGAGTTGGTTTTGAACAAAGTGATTGTCTTCAATCATCTTTTGTGCTATTGGTTCTGCTATTGCTTCTTCAAATGCCTTGTCCTCAACAGTTGCGTACTTGTTGCCATATTGCTCCATGAAAGCATTGTATTTGTCTAATGTGTCACTTTGATAATTTATCATGCCATCAGTTCCAAATATTGCTTCATTCTCTGCTTTGATTTGTTCTGCTGTTTTTCCATCATAGAGTATTTCGCACCCAAACTGTGCTTTATGTGCATCAGTATATTGATTATTATCACATATTAGTGACATGTCAATATTTCTATGTGTTGCTGTATGGTCATCAAAGTTTAGTGCTTGGACATCAGGTGTGTAAATATCCATCAAACTGAAGTTATAGTCATCATCGCCTGTAGGCATTGAACTATATCCTTCCCCAACTACCTTGAGTAAGGCTTGTTGTCCACGACATTCTTCTATTGCCATTACAAGTTCGCCTAACTGACCTTCAACTTGAACATTATTAACTTGCCAAAGATTGAATGATGAAATCTCAAACTCTCTTGCACTTTGGAATGGTGCTGTTTGCTTATCCATTCCTTGTTTACAAGTGTTCAATTTTTTCAACAAATTCATCAATACAGATTCATCTTTGGTTGCCTCCCCGTTCAAAAGTTTTTCTTCTATTTCTAGAATAGTTCTCTCATTGGGTGTCAACTTTGCTTTCTCTATTGCAATTTCTGCAAGTGCTTGTTCATTGAGTTTTGCAATTTCTGCATCATACATTCCGTCAGAAAGTATGTCTTTATACTCTTGCAAAGTTTCATAGTCAAATTTTTCTTGTAATCCTTGCCAAGTACAGTGGTACTCTACTGCTATCTCGTCAAAATTACAACTTTGACCATGACTGTTGAAAGGTACTTCAACTGTTGCTGTTTCTGCATAAACAGATCCACCAAGTGTGAATAACACTGATAGAACTGCCAATGCTGTAATCTTTACAATCATTAAAAAATAGGTAATGGGATGCTAATATAAACTATTAGTTTTCAGATTCATCGACTACAGTTCCCCTGCCTCTGATTCTGCCCTTTTCTTTCTTTGGTGACGGATCTGGTGTATCCTGTAGTTTTCTTGTTCCAGTTCCTCTTCCAGTAGACATGTCTATGTCCCCTGCCTTTTCTTTTCTAAGTTTTTGTACCTCTTGGAACTCCTCCCCAGAAAATGTCAGGTCTGATACGTCAACTTCAAAAGTACCAGTGCCACGACCAGTATGTATTTTTACTTTGACCATTAATATTATAGAAAGTACTAGTTAATATCTCTTGCACTCTATCTTCATTCTCTGCTTTGAGGAACGGGGTTTGCTTCTTACAAGCCTGTTACAGCACGGGCATGTTATTCCTATTGGCACTACCACATATCTTTGGCATATCGTACACCATCCCCTTGAATGCTGGTATGAGTTTCCGTTTCCACAGCATGATGTTTTTGGCAGTCTTATGCATAATCCCTTACAGCCCATTCTGCTGATCCTCTTGCTTCTTTATACAAAATCTACAAAGGTATATCTCGTGTATCTCATCCTTTCCACCGACATCTATCACACATCTTACACGTGTACCAATATTTGTACATACGGTATTCTGACAAGTTTTCATTGTATCATGATTAATGTAAGGGGTATTTAGTTGTTGCTCAACAAATCTTTTTCACTTTGAATATCTGCTTCCGTAGTATCCCTTTCAATCATCCTTAGCATTTTTGGGGTGAACTGTGAGAACGTTTCCTTTTCAGTACCCCATAACGATTCTGATGGATGACAGCATTCTGATGACGAACACATGTGAATGAACAGTTTTATCAGACGTTGACATCTTTCACACATATGATCATATGTAAAATTATTGTTGTTAAAGTTATCATCGTACATTATTCTTCTCTCGTTGAATGCACATCCAAATGTTCCCTTAACGTGTCAATACCCTTACTCTTAAAGTTACAATTCCAGCAAGTCCAAATAAATTCGTCAGTTCTCATTGGCAATTTTCTTGGTCTTTCCCATGCCTTCGCCAGTCCAAGTAGGATCTACATGACAATGACATTCACACGGACTTGTTGTTTTGTGAACATGTTCACACCTTGGACAATCCATACTAGTTAATATCCTTAATATTATTTAAGTAATTCCAATCGGTAGTGTTTTCTATTGTATTCAGCATGTCAAGGTAGTCAGTCCTGTCCTCATCATCCAGTATCCTCTTTAGAAGTTCAATCTTTGCCTGTGTCCTCTTTACACTCTCATCCAACTGTCTTACAAGTTCCCTCAGTTCCTCACTCATCGTCTTTCTTTCCCAGTGAGTTTTCACATTTTTTACAAAATGTATTATCTTCTATCAGTACACATTCCTCGTTTGACGAACAGCATTTTGAACAAAGACCTTTCATTGTTCCTCTCCGTACTTTATCTTCAGATATATCAGATAGTTAATCATATCCTCTATCGTATCACTTACCTTCTCATCCTTTACCTTTGGGTTTTCTTTTGGGTTTTTTGTCAGGCTAATTAATCTACTGAACTTGTCTCCAAGTCTTACCAATAATCCCTGACATACTGTATCAGTAATTCCCCAGTTTTTTGAGTTGCTTATGTTTGCCAAAGTATCCCCATTCTTGTGCTGATACCTTGCATAATCCATTCCTTTCTTCTCAACCACATCGTATGCGTTCTTACATATTTCCTTGTGTTCCTTCAGAACGGTTTCAATTGAGGTCATAGAATCCCCCATCCTTCAACATCATGTTGATCCATCCTGTAATAATAAATGTCATTCTTTGCTTTTCCTCATTATTAGTAATATTATAAGTTAATAAAATTTTCTCAATACCGTTTAGTATAGGTTGTGTAAGATCATACGAGAAAAAATCCTCCTTGTTTTCTATCATATGTTCGGTAAGCTGGTCTATGAACTTTACAGTGAGGGAATTGTTTTTAGAGTCTCCATTTACAATTCCAAGAGTTCGAAGCCTTTTCATGTCACGTTCAAACTCTGGAAAGTCTGGATCTAGCATGTACAGTTCCTCATCGCAGTTCCGCATATGCCACATGCCCTGTTTGCACGTCTCATTGCCTCTGGATAATGTTCATCACACAGTACGAGTTTTTCCTGAAAGAACGTGTTGCAGTCATCTCTTAGAACTCCCTCCTTTCCGCAGTCAATCATCTGGTATCCACGGAACGTTCCAAGTTTTCTTTCTTCCTCTACATAATGTCCCCTAAATTTAAATCCGCATGTTTTTTCCCTTATATCGGAAGTGCATGTACAAGGTGGTGACTTGCATTTACAGTCTGTCAATGTAAGACATTGTACAGTGAGTAATATAAATCATTAGCTCAATGGGATTTCATACGTATACACGTACAAATCTACGTATATACGTACGGTTCTGAGTTATACTTATATGCTGTATCGTCAATTACTCCTTAATGGATTGGGATGACAGGGAAGACAAGCTAGACGATATTAGCAAGACAAACGTATGGAGACACTCAATGGAGTGTCCAAACTGTAGATCACAGACTTGGTCTTTCTGTTGCTTCATACCAGACTTTAGAACTGGAAGAATAAAGGAGGGATGCAACGAATGTGACGACAAGGCAAAGTCAATATGGAGCAGGGAGGCAAACACAAGTTCTTCAATCGGTTTTATTGTCATTGGAGTAATCGGAGTAATCGGATTCATCGCTGGTTACATGTTAAAGTAGTCTTTATATATTACAAAATATCACATACATTAACTTGGACAAACTTATTCAGCAACATTTGAAGGAATGGAAGTCATACAAGTCCCAGTTGGAGAAGGACATTGCAACTGCAAATGATTTTTGGTCAAACGTCTATGCTTACAGAATTAGGGCTATTGAAGGACTTATCATGGAGTATGAGGAATGAGAAGCGAAAAGGAAGTAGAGTACTATTACAATCTTCTTAAAAAAGCCTCGGAAAGGGCAATAATACCTGAATACTTTGCTGGACACATGGACATACTGTTATGGGTTCTTGACAACGAAGAATACAATGCTTCAGACATAAAGAAAAAGATGGAAGAAGTAATTGGCGAATTTGAGTAAATTTTATATTAGGTAATTACTAAATAATAACAGGTTGGTGAACCTAGAGTCATGGCAGGGCTTAAGACTATGTGTGACTTGAATCAAGGGTAACGATATGCTTATCCCGTGGTAAGGATTCCTGAGACACGGTGGCGAACACCTTGGTGATAGAAAAAGAGAACGTTGGACAGCAGGATGAAAGCGAACTTACTTTTTCTTTTTATATAATCCAAGATATTATAATTATACAACATATTGCACTTATACTTCCCATCATCGTTGCAACAACATCATAAAACTCTACAACACCTTTTCCAGTGACACCGTCATAGATTTCCTTTCCCACTGCAAATATGAATCCAAGTATTACAAGCGGAAACCAGAAAATGCCAAGTCCACTTAGAAGGAATCCTACCCAAAAATGCTTTATCTTGTCATCTGGTATCATTATCAATTCTCCCTAATATTAGCAAAGTCAACAGTTCCCTGTAGCAGTCCATACAGTATGTTCCTCCACTGATTGAACTTGCTTCCTCGGAACATGTCTTGCACGGTGTTAAAATATTTATGTTCTTATTGTTTGACCACGGTAATTTAACCATACATGTCACCTTTAGGCTTAGATTTGTCTTCTTGATCCTCCCCCTCGGCTTCCTCACGCTGACCTGCAATCATGAACTGCAACCAACTTCCAGTCTCCTCATATGACATTTTCTTCTTTACCAACATAAGTGCAGTATCTATCTCCATAAAATTTAACTCATGATCTTTTATATGCTTGTCAATTATCTTGTCTATCTCCTCATATAGGTCGTTTACCTTCTTTATATCTATAGGATGTTCAGTCGTCATGACCATCCCCCTTTATCTCGTCTATGGCACTTAGTGACATTGCGTTAAGTTTCGCAAACGTGTTACGATCACTCATGGATGCGTTGTTCTTCTGTGCAAACGATGACTCGAACCATGATATTATGTTCTTATAGTCAACCAAGGTTAGTCTTACTTCCTGTGACATCAGACTATTTATATACTGGTATCTAATAAATCTTCTTAATTGTGTTCGAAGACTTGTTTATAGTCGTTACGCACGTAGTATTCAAAGTCTTTTTTGCTCTTAATAAGTACGTTCCAGACGATACCGTTTTGTTCCATGTTCATCCTGTATGGGTACTTCATAATAACAGTACGTCAATCGGTAATATAAATCATTAAAATGCTTGGTATGGATACTAAGCATACTGTCAGGAAGCGTCTATTTTGTCTACTATGACAAATTCAACGTCTTTTACAACCGTCTCCAAGTAGGTGACGAGTTTGTCTGCCATGTCTGACGGGAAAACATTTGACACATTCTCTCCCTTGGAATTTGTCCAAGATATCTTTACGCTATCCATTTAATTTCCTCTTGCGAAGATTGAATAAATACTTATCTAAAATCTGTATGTTGTCTACCAATGACTCTGGGTGATTTACCAAGAACCATTTTGAACGTGTTAAGTTTAATGTTGCTGTCAAATCGTTTGTTAGAAGGAGGGTGTTTTCATTATTATTTATGTATTCTGACACGTCTTCCTTTACAAATATACAGTTGTATCCCTTTGATACCAGTTTTGCCTCCAATGAGGTTGAATACACCGTAGGATCAAGTATGATTGTAGGTGGATCATAAGGAACTATCTTGTTTATACTTGGGATTATTTTGGCAATGTCATTGCGTATAAGACTGTTATTTACTACTAATAAATTACCCATAAACTATGTTAATTGTTTAATATATAAGATTTTACTTGTCCAACTCTATTCCTGCCAGATTTTTCTCCCTTTTAACCCATATTACCCTTATGTTGTCATTCATGTATTTCTGGCACTTTGTCCATAACGGTATGAGATGTTCGGTGGTTATTCTCCACTTTCCGTTCATCTGGTTTGCCACAAGAAGAGAGTCAGTGTATATTGATATGGTCTTTCTTGAATAGTTGTTGTTTACGTATGATATTGCGTATAATAATCCAAGGTATTCCAATTGATTATTGCTCAAGTCCCCCGTTCTTTGCTTTATGATTGTATGTTTCTTTTGAGGATCTACCAGACAAATCCTTCCCCCCATTTTAGTTCCAGCGTCAGTATAGACCTTGAGTCCCTTCCTCTTCAATGGTACAGCTAACATTAACTGGTTAATAAAGATCATGAAGATGAATGAGTGGTGGCTCATAAACCATACAAATCCAGAGGACATGACTCCTGATACTTCCAATATTCGTTCAGGTTTACCAGCCGTACTTTGCACAGTTTCCAAACATTCGGCTTTGTGAGTAGATACTCGACCTATCCCTCAAAGGTTCATCCATGTGATTTCTCACACTTCCCTCCCGTAAATTTCCACCTTCAACAAACCTTGCCAGATTTGTCACGTCACGTTTTGCACTGCGTGTTACGGGTTGTTTGGAATTACTTCTCTTCAGTTATTATATGGTTGATGGTATATATAAATCAATCTAACAACAAATCCTTTTGAATCAGTCCCTGTGTATTTTCACTTATGCTTTCAATCTTTTTGCACTTTGGACATCTTTTGTATTCTTCTGGAATGTCTGCCTTGTGACATACGGGACACTTCAAAGTTCAAGTACCTTGTTTCTCTGGTTTGCCACATACAGGATACGGTAAAGTCCGTAGCATTCCTTCCCACAATATTTTAGTCCCCTGCTTCCAGTAAGGTTCTTGAAACACATGTTGCACTCCCCGTTTTTTCTTAAGGGCAGTCTGCATATGTTTATCCACCCCTGTCTGCATGTATTGTTGCAATACCTCCTGTTTCCGTTGGAAAAGCCAAGCGGACTGCTACAGTGTCGACATGAAATATTGCTTTGTGGTCTTCCGTTACAGTTCTTGCATTTCAGGCTTTGCTGTGAAATTACCGTTCCATGACATATGAGACATTGAGGATCGTTTCTGCAACCCCTGCATCTAATCTTTCTTGACGGTACACCACACTGAACACAAGTCCTCATTGTGACTAACATTCCATACACGTAATATTAGTCTTCTGGAACGGGCTTGATCTTTGTTATATTGTGCAACGTGTAATATACCAAGTCTACTGCATTATATTTGTAGTATTCCACAAGAATCCCCAATTCATCAATTTCCTTGATCACACATTTTTTGGTCTTGTCGTTGATTCTCACTGGAGTTTTGTTTTTGATAAATTTTTCAATTATTTGGTGCATCATTCTTTGTAGAATGACATCTCAATGTCATCCGAATCCAAGTTTGCCTCGTTCTCATATATTCTCTGATCAACGTCTGGCTTTGATCTTCCCCAGTCACGCAACTCCTTGGACATTGCCAACCCAGTTACAAATATTGCAGAAAGTCCTGCTATGATTAAAGTGTCATTGAATGAAATTCCTATGTCAAACATGGTTACCGCTATGTTTCCAGACACGAGTGGACTGAAAAAACTGATTCCAAAATTACCCAACAGACGTGCAATTACTCTCTTACCGCTGACCATTGTATTTGTCTCACGGTCAAAGTATTTTAAAGTTTCTATTTGATAAATAAAAAATGGGTGAGGGTTATCCTAACCACTCTTTTTTGAACTCTTCTAAGTCCATTTTTTCAGGACTTGGAAGGTGTTTGTCGATAGCGTCTAAAACGCCTTTGATTCCTTCTAACATCAATTAATGATAGTTTGCGATCTAGATTATTGGATCGGTCAATAAAAATAAAGAAAAAAATGAAGATCTGTTGACAAAATCAACTGGATTCAACTAGTTATAGTCTTCTTCACTTGGGAAGACCAGACACCAATATTGGTTTCCAGTCTTTTTACTTGTCCTCTTGAGTGGTTTACAATCTCCAATTACTGTGCCTTTTTCGAAAGCCTCTTGAACGTTTTCAACACGGTTAATCTGTTTTGCAATAGATTCAGTTATAAAGAATCTACTAACTTCTTTGGTTTCCTTTTGGTGTTCAACTTCAAAACTTTCTTTGGTATCGATTAGATAGTAATCTGTTTTACCATCTTCCCCGATAAGACTTTGGTTTGTATTCTGTGTAGGACTGCCTCTTGTATGGGTAAAGCCTTTGATGTTGATGACCTTTCCCTCAATTGCTCTTATTCCTACTGCTGGTTTGCGTTCTGATTCAGATACGCTACCACCACCGATTTGTGACAAATCAATTTTTGTTTCTGCTACGGATATTTTCTTTTCACCTCCAGTCATTATAGGGGTTAGCGATTATACGTTATATAAACTAATGTATTATATCATCAAAGAGGTTTTCGAATATTACGTTTGATATGATTATTATCAAGTTGATTGGATATACCTAATCCTGTTTGTAGTAAACCTATAATTTCTTCCATTTGAAATCTATTTATTTCGAAAGATGTACCAGTTACAAAATCATATAATTTGAATACTCTAAAATCATCACGATCATCATATTCTTCATCATTTTCATCAAAACCTTCAGTATTTTCTACAGTCACGGTTAACATCCAATCTGATGTTTGTGCTAACTCCATTGTTATAATATAATATATTACGTTATATAAACTAACGGTTAGTAGTGAAGTTCATGCCATGCTGACACAAGTTTTTTGAGGTCTTTGTCTCCTATGAGTATGTTTTTCTCCCCCACATTTCTTACGACTTCACATATTGCGGAATGCTGTTCGTTGGCATACCTCGTCATTGAAGGATGAACTTCTTTGGCATTGCTGTCCCATGACTCATCATTAATTTCCTTCCATTTTTTTTCGTATTTTTTACAATAGTTGTTTACTGGTGGCATTTTGTTTGCAAGTTCGTTGAACTTTACAATTTCCTGTCTTCTCCATTTTCTGCTAAAGTCCCAGAATGCATGTCCCTCGACCTCGTGGATAAACGTACCCTCATACCAGTTAAGGTCTGGTCTGTAATGAACCTGAACTATCTCAACCTTTTGTTTTTCAAGATTCCATGATCCTGCCCTTTTTGCACTTGAAAGGTTTTTGATTGAAATATACTTGATATGTTTTCTCATCTTTTTCGTGGACTCGTTTGAGTTCCAAAGATTTCTTACAAGCGATACGAGTTTCTCGTCAACTGCACTCTTTGACATCGTTGCCTTGCCAATGTACACCTTCGTGTTCTTGTGGACTTTGAATCCGTGAGATCCAATCTTTGCCCTCTTTGAACGGTTGACCTTTCTCTTCATGATTGTATATGGTTAATGGTATATATTAATCTTGTTAAAATATTACCAAGAACAAGCGTTGTATCTCGTCTTGGCATTGTACATTACACTGTTTTCCAATTGATCTCCTTCGTGAAGGTAGTCATGTTTTACATTGCCCACAAGTCTTACATCTTGTTGCCATCTTTTTAATTTTCCTCTAAGTTGAATCATCTTTGACTCAATGAGTGACTCAATTTCTTCCTTGGAAGATTCCTCTGGGTTGTAAACCTTTAGTCTGATTTCTGCATTTGCATCTTTTCCAGAACTTGCCTCTCTTCTGATGTCAATGTCTGACATCTTTCCGAAACACCAACAACACATAAGTCTGATTTCCTCGTCATCCCAAGGACTGTTTGGAGAGTTTCCTGCGTTTGGGTTGTCCAATTTTCTGTCACACATCATACAATGAAGTCTGTCATGTTTCAATGCTTCTGGGTGGTTTGGTTCTGCCAATCCATATTCTCTGGCAATGGCGTTTGACTTGCCGTATGCCTCTTTAATTACTGACTTGACGGAATGATCATTCATAGGATCGTTTTCTAAAATTTCAACTGCCACGTCAGGAGCAATGTTTCTATTCATTCTTGCTTCCATACGTGCCTCTCTTCTGGCTCGTTTTTTTGCACTTGCTTTTCTAAGTGCTTCTCTATCTTTTTTATCTGCAAGTTTCTCTCTCTCTGATTTATTGTTTCCACCTGAAACACCATTAGAATATTTTCTTTGTAAACCGTTACCGAAATTAATCATACCTATAGTTACCTATTGGTACATATAAGTGTATTGAAATACAAAAAATAAAAAAAACTTAACCCCCAGCGTTTGCTGGGAAGAATTGTAGGTTTTGTTCAGGTTTTACAACCATTCCAAGAACCTCTTTGACTTTGGCTGGAAAGCCACCTTTGCCAGATAAGACTTTTCCGTCAAGTGAGATAAGACTCCTTTGACTCCATGCGTCAAACTCTGCAAGATCAATATTCTTGGACTCTAAAAATTCTTGGAAATGTATTCCCATGGATTTTTCTTGAGGCACAAGTTCTTGACTTTGCTCAATAGAAAGTTCTGCTTTCATCAATTATAATAGGGTTATAGTTCAATATAACTGTATCTCAATAAAGTCCAAAACATGTTGAACAGCAATATCTGTCCAAGTTTATGTATGTGTCCTTGAACATTGACAAGTCCGTTCCACAGAACTGACAGTGTGTTATCACTGTTCCATACGGGTGAATCTTTGGATCATGCCATTTTGACTCTATCAGATTTCCCTTTGTCTGTATCTTTTCTTCTTGCGGTATCTCTATCTTGCTCATTCCTACACATGACTGATGTTTCACACCCTCCCCCTGTTTCCAAAGTTCCTTAGATCCTTGGGGTATTGTTTCGTCACATACGCAACATTTGTTGGAATATTTTATCGTGATAAGTTTCCAATCTGAGGAAAGGTCTATCTTCAAAGTCTGGATTCTCTGACTGCCTTGCTCATACGCTGTCTTGCATACCTTTCAGTTGCACATGTTTTACAAAGTCTTCCCTGTTTTGCAAGTACTGTGTTTGCCTTTGTGAATCGATGTCCCTTGTTACATACCTTTCTTAGTGGTGGCTTTGCCCTTGGCTTGTCTTCACTTGGCATGACGTTTGAAAATTTTATATCACCCATTCTTACTGCCTCATCCAAATGTTCAAGGTGTGCAAACTTTTGGTGTTTCTTTATAATGTGAGCCTGTAGATATTCCACATTTTCCAATGTCTTTCCACAGTTCTGAATTGTACAGACTAGGTACTTCATTGGAATCCCTCTGGATATATTTCAATCATCTTCATAATGTCTATAGGTGTTATGTGTAATATAATACTTTCGAATGGCTCGAATTGTGGAGACATTATGGAATCCTTGTCGTTTAGAACTCCTGAATCATAGTGTCCCAATCCCATTGAGTGACCAACTTCATGCGTCAACGTGTTTAACAGATCCTGTGTAGGAAGTTTTTTGTTTTCTGAGTATAACGGTATGGTAATTAATGCTTCTACTTCATTCAAGTCTGTCTTTCCCAAGTCCAACGGATTGTCCATTTTTTCCACAAACTGTATGATGACATCACATTTGTTCCAGTCCAATGAATTGACTGAAATGAGGGAAGTATCCCAGTTTACTGGATGTTCCAACGTAAGTTCTTTTTCCCATTGGTGTAGGGCAATGAATGTAAGCGTGTTTAATCTAACGTCATCGTTGTATGTACAAAATTGGGGATTGTCCAAACGAATGCTTACGGTATCATATGACACTGCCGTTGCCACAGGTACTGTCACCATCATCATAAATAATAATATCAAAAGTTTCATTTTCTCAAAGCCTCACAGAACTTGCATTCATTATCCTCTTTAAAGTGTTTCTTGTACTGTTGTACACCCTCTGTTCCATACCATGAACTCTTACCAGTATCAAATATCTCCCTGTGTATCATCATTTCAAAGTCGTCTGATTCAATCCATTTCTCGTGGTCTTCCATCTTGCATTCATGAAAGTAACCCTCTCTTAACGTAATTTTTCCGCACCAGTCACATCGCATTGTCTGCTCTACCTCCCATGCATATTTCATTATCACAAGTCTTCCCACTTTTTGAATAATTTGTCCTGTGCTCGAAGATGCAGATTGGACAAAGTTCCATGTCACAGTTTACACAGTAATGTTGTTCCGTCTCGTTGGTACTTGGACAATGTTCCTGTTCACAGTTACAAATTTTAATCATCTCTCATAGAATCCCAATCTGGCTCGTATTCGTCATCACTGAATCCAGTACAGTCACACTGGTTTCTTAACTTTTCTTTCTGTGTCTTTCCATGGGTACAGTCACATGCATGTGCAACGCTTCCGTCAGCATTATACTGTATCTGGGATGAGTCAAGTCTTCCAGTCTCGTTTAAAAGTTCTTCAATTAAATCTTTCTTGTAGTTGAACATTGAATAGTCGTTCTCGTCATCAGTCTCATAATGGTCTGAATATAAGTGACCACATCTTCCACATGCTGGATCGTATCCGTCAGTCATAGAGTCCGTGACTCCTGCTGGTAGGTAACCGCTCAATCCTCGTACACATCCTTGATCCACGATCGGATCTTGTCCATGCTTTCCATGTCTTCCCATATGTAGTCTAAAATAATATCCTTGTCAATCTTGTCCAGTTTGGGATAATCTATCTGGTGTTGGATTGTATAATTTTCTCCTCCCATTATTTTACCTCGTACTTGATCAATGTATCTACCCCATACATTCTTTTTGCATACTCTCTCATTCTGAACTCGTTATCCAGATTCCAAATCAATGCTTCCAAACGGGCTTCTTCTGGTAGCAATTTTATCTCTTCAACAACCTTTTGAAATTCTTCAAAGGTTATTTTCATTTCTTCTAACTTTGTTGCCATAATATCATAATATACTTTACCCCATATAAATCAATGCGAACATTCGCACTTTATCTTTTTTGTTGCAAACGAACAGTCGTCACAGCCGTCATTAACTGGAATCATGATACATTCTTCATGTCTTCCCTTTTTACAAAACCAACAGATCATTGTATGTACCCACAAATCTCACAAATCAATATCTTGCTCTCTGACTTTGTTTCCACAACGTTTGCTCCACATTTTTTACAGTCCTTAATCATACTTTATCGTACGTGTAAGGTTGGTGTTTATTCCCATATAGTGACACTTGAAACATTCCTGTGAAGCCTCCCAACAGTGTTTTCCAGTACATCCGCATGACTTGAAGGTCTTGAGACATTTTACACATCTGGTCATCAGATCCACATTCTCTCCGTTGGATATTCCTTTAACTTCCACTTGCATTCGTCACAGTACGGGACATTGTTTTTTATCATCTCGTCAAGCTGTTGCTTTATCTCTGGTATGAGCCAACACATCACTGCCTTTTTTGACATTGCCTGAAAGTCATACGCAAGTATAGACAGGCACGAGTTTCCATTTTCCTCGGCATATTTTTCCAGCATGTCTCCAATCAACCTGCACTGTTCGGAATTGTGTTTTGTAGTGTTGTGTAACGCATAACTTACCTGTTTTACAATTGTCATATCCATTGAGTGTTTCATTTTACCAAGTGTCCCTGCTTTTCCAGCACTGCTCTCCTGTCAATTCTCCACTGCTTCTTTGCCTCTTCCACTGCATAATGCAATCTTTCCTGCAACTCCATTGTGTCTGGGAACTGTATCTGCCCAGACATTACAAGTTTTTTTCTTTCCGTGGGTGTAAGTTTTTTCCATACCTGTGTATTTAACCACGGCTCTGTATCCTTTGCACGTTCTATTCTTAACTGTGTAAGGTCTCTTTCGTCAAGCAGTTCCTCTGCCTTTTTGTACAACTCCCTTATCCTCCCCATTTTCGACATTTTCCTCTCAAGCTTGTCATCAATCGTCAACGAGCCAACTCCATTCTGGTCTTTCCTTATAATCATCCAATTCTCTCACCACAATTTCTACAAATATCTACACTAATTTCAAACCCGTCAGGATCATCATCTGTTATCCATTCCTCGTCATGTGGAAATCCCACGTGATCACACGGAAGCCTTGCGACTCTTTTTTCCAGCAAGTCTATTCTATGAAGCAGTTCGTGTTCAAAATCTGTAAGTTCTCTACCCATCTGTCTTTCAGGGTTTTGTGAAAAATCATTTTCTTCATTCGTCATCTGTTACATCCTCCGTAAACATTGAGGAATATAAATCAACGTATTTACGTGCATCCTTCTCGGTATATCGATAATCTGCCATGAGAAAATGTATCAAGTCTTCGTCATGTACCTGCTCGTCTCTGTTTATCCTCCTGTTTATTTCCAGATCTATCACATCCATTACTTGGTGTCTATTCATTGTTCATTTACTCTACTCTTCCTTTAATGAATGTTTCTGGATAATGTCAAACCCCTCTTCAATTAACGGGTATTCAAAGGCATTAAACTGTTGTACCATTACGTCTTCTGGTATTTTTTTGTTTTCCTCTGACTCTCTTTTTTTAAGTTGCTCCAAAATTTTATCCTTGTTGATGTCAAACACAATCCCCTTTATGATTATTGGGGAGTTATATTTTTCGGATATTGAACGAACTTTGACGATAAGATGTCTTCTTGCACCACCAGTAAGGTTTGTTCTGTCTATGATAAAGTCTTCTCCAAGTCTTATTGCCTCGTCAATGTCTGCATAAAACTTGTCATTAAGTTCGGAAAACAGTCCTATCAACTGAATCTGATCAAAAGACTCATCATATGAAACATTCAATGCCTTTGCATAAGTATCAATGTATCTGTCAGTACTGCAAATTCTCTGTCTTAGTTTGTTTGCATATGTGCTCTTTCCTGATCCGCTAATACCAATCAGTATCGTTATCACATGTTATATACATGGTTCTTAAATTTAACTGTTACGGATTACTTGTACCCTGACATGTTTACAAATATGTCCTTTGACAGTTCGGAATATCCTGATAATATCATCTTACCTGCATTGATTGCAACCTCTGTCTCCCTCTCCGTAGGATTTTCCTTTTCAAGCAATAAAATTCTGGGCTGTTGATCAAGAATAGTTCCAATCAGCGAGTTTACCGCAAATACAAAGTTGTCATGATGTATTGCTGGAACTTCAAGTGCCTTCATAATGTCCTCGTTTATCACACTCCAAGACGTGTTGCGGTCATCCAGAAGATACTTTGTTGCCGTAAACAGTACTATGTGAAGGAAAGAATTTGATATCTGAAACTGTTCTTTTTCTATCGTGACGAACTTGTGATCCTCCAAAAGCTTGAGACACTCCTCCGCATGTCGACTATGTTCTTCTTCTTCGGTCATTTATTTTTATCGTACTTTCCGTTATATACGTCTTTCATTTCACAAATCTGACACTGTAGAGTCCAGCTTGGTCTTCCGCAGTCCTCACACTGATATATCTCTCTCAGATAATCCTTGCCGTCAAATGATTTGCGTAATCCCCTTAGAAAGTTTGTTATGATGCTCATGACACCAAGGCATCGATTTCGTCAAGTACCTCATGTATGGTATCATATTCCTCATCGGTGTCAATGTTGGTTGCAACTTGTTTTACGGTTTCAAGTAGTTCTTTGGCTTTTTTTATGACATCCTCGTCTGAGGAAGGGACTTGATATTTTTGTCCTCCAATTATAAGTGTATCCATGCTTCACTTGAATCTTTCTTTTATTAAAGTGTTGTTGTAGGGTGAATATAACGAATGATGTAATTATACCTGCCATGATACCGATACACAATGATATGTTCACCAATGTCTGGTGTTCAAGGTACAGGTATGACATGTAGTCATAAAGGTATGCCATGATACATATTGCAACTACAAGCGTAAGCACAAGGTACGTAAGAAATGTTATTTCTTTATCCAACTACTACTACCTCGTTTGTGCATTTTAAACAGTAAAACTTTACGTAATGTTTGCCTTCTTGCTCATGAGTGGAAACTTTTCCCATGTCCATTGCACATCTTCCACATATTCCTTTCATTCCTTCATCTTCTCCGAAGCGTATGTAGGGAAAAGGTTTGGAATAAATGCGTGAATAAACAGTGCAATACTCATGCTCATTGCCCTCCACCAGTGCTGGAAGTATGACATGTCATTGTCCTTAAGATGTTTAAACATCTCTCATCTCAAAACTGCCTTTAATGTGACCATGTAGCATACAGAAATCTATGTATAACTCTTTACAGATTAAACAATATGGGTGTTTTCTTGGTGTGCCTGTTAGTTTCATAATACACTCTCCGTCAAGTATTCACCCAGAACATATTGAAATCTTTCTGAAAGTGTTATAACATCATCATCATAATTTAACACCATTGTGTAACCATTATCTTTATTATGATATACCATCATCATTTGTCGTTCACTCATGATTCATCTCCTTTTGGCATATCTACATCATCCTGTGAAATATCATTAAAACACATACATAATTTACTATGTTCACAACTTAACGGAACTGCCTTATGATAAGATTCTAGTTGTTTAATTCTTTTTTCAAGTTTTATTATTTTATCTTGCATACCTAAGATGTAATCTGCCATATCCTTACTTCTTTCTTCTGGTTTTATACTTATGATTAATTCATCATCTAATAGAATATCATAATCCTCATCTATATCTTCCCAGTTGGTGAATCTGTCTTTAGTTAGTTTCATTTCTTTACTCCATTGATTTTATCACTAGCATAAGTCGGAAATACATCAGGTATCCATGCGTGTATGAATAAGGCAATAGACATTGACATTGCCCTCTTCCAATGACCTAGGTATGATATATGGTTGTCACTTAGATGATTAACCATAGTGTACATCCACCATATGTTCCCCTAGATTATGTGTTGCTTTCTTACAAAGTAAGCAGTAATTGCCATCCTTTCTTGTGGAAAAATTTATTGTGCCACACCTCGTTTTTGTGCTACTGCCCAATGCAATAAGGAACTCAATGAAAGGCAGTTCCTTTTACACCAATTATAGTCTTCTATATCGATTGAAACACTCATTCGTTTTGATGTCATATTATACAAATTATATACCTTCTATAAATAGATTACTATTGGTCTTGCTCTGAAATAACAATTAAAGCAAGTGTTGATCTTACATGTTTAATTTTTCGTATTTTTTCTGTTATAATATCTCTCATATCAGTTGAATCATCACCAGAGACCTTTGTAAGTATATCATAAGCACCAAACGTACCATGCACCTCGCTTATTCCTGGAACTGTAGTTAACTCTTCTATAATGTCTTCTTCATGGCCTAAAGCACAATTGATTAATACATATGCTTCAGACATCAGTTCAATGGTACCACGATTGTATCATTAGTTAAGTCAAATGGTAATGGTTCCTCGATTTGTGGAACTATTGATATTGCTTCAGGAATGACTGGTTCTACTAGGACCTCTGGTACTGGAACTGGTTCAGGTACTGGTATGTTAGGCACTGTTGCTGTTGGGAAGTTAGGTACTACAACCTCTTCTTGCTGTAGAGGTACTACTATAACTACTTCTTCCTCGACTACAGTTTCAATTGCTTTTTCTTCATAGTTACCGTGATGTTCATCGTGATCATACTCGTGTACATAAGGTGGATATAATGATGGGTATAATTGTGATGCTAATTCATAGGCTTTCCATTCAGCATGCTTCTTTTTCATATCCTTAAATTCTTGTGTAGTCATTTTGGAGTGTCCTTTATAGTCTGCTTCATCTACGTCCCAGTGTGTATTGTCTTTAAAGGTACTTACACGCTCAGGCTCTGATTCTGTGACTATTACTGTGACATCTTCTGTGATCTCAGGCACGATTTCAGGTGTGATTACTGTGACATCCTCTGTGACCTCTGTTACATCCTCTTCAACTACGACTGGGGCTTCAATCCAGGTAGATACTGCTACCTTTTCTCTAATCATATAGTCTGGATTAGCAAAAGGTCCTTGAGGTTGACTTGACTCAGATGTCTTGATGTATTTCCATTCATAAGTTATCACTTCCACCATATTGGATCGTTCAGCTTCCAATATAATGGAAGGATTGATAGTCGATACACTCTGGCTTAGAGTAGATTGTGCTAGATATGCATTGTGTTCGCGTTGAACACTGCTAGACGAAGCAAAATAATCGGTATACACTTGCTCGCCAGTTAGGGGATCCGTCGACCACCAGAAAGGCACTGTTTTCATCTCAGTTCCATCGGCTGCTAGTGTATATGGTACCGCGATCAGAACTGCTGCTACAGCTATAACCGAGTATATTGACTTCATAAAACAACAAGAAAATTACTGCTATATAAAGTTAAAGTTTAGTTGTGCAAAAAAAAAGGTTTCTTTATTAACTGTTTATTTATGTGAAACAGTTGTCCAGAAAATTTGTGCTTGTAACAGCATTGGTTGTACTACGTCTTTCCAGTTTTGGTAGCAAGAATCGCAATACTCTATGTATAACTTCATGTTGTCCATGAGTGGTAATGAAAACCAATACTATATAAAGTTTTATTTAGATCCAGTCATTAAAAGCCCATATGACTCTTTTTAGTAGCTCATGTTCTTGTTCTATGTCCATAGATTCACTTATGTTCATTTCACGTTTGTCAGTTTTTTCTACATCTAATGCCAACGCATTATGCAAGGATTCATGAAGCAATGTTGAAATGATATCCTGTATTGATTCATGCGTGTGCAGTGTACACCAAACCTGTTTTGTTTCAAAATAACAAACACCTCTTTCAGTATTGTCATTCATATTAATAGTACGAAAATCATAAGTCCAGGGACTCTGTCTCAGATGATATTTTTTCTTAGACATTACCTAAAAAAGCGTGTCATTGCAGACCAATCTTTTGTCCTAGGACTCCCAGATCGTAAGTGCTAGACCACGCTTAATTTAACTAAAATTTACCCTATATTTATAGATTACGTTTAATCAGTTCAATCTCTTCATCATATGACAATCCTTTGACTTTACAGTCACACCAGTCACCATTGCCTTCAGAACAGTAACCCTGACCGTGCTCATTTCCATGTAAGATCATTCCATGACCACATTCCTTGCAAACTGTCATTTCATTCTCTTCTGATGGCAGTGGAAGCAGACTACTGTCTCATACTTGTATTTAAGCTTACATTTGCAGTCCTTGCAATGCTTATAATGTAATACCTTCTTTTTCTTTTTAAGAACCATTATCACTCACTTTAAACTCTTTATTTATAACCTTTTCTTTTTTATGATTGTGTGTGTCATCACTACAGCATGTTGGGCAACAATGTCCTGATTTAGTCATGTTACTATAGAATATTATTAGTATTTAACGTTTCTGTTTCCTGAGTGATGTTGTTTTCTGTGTTACACCTAGAATAGGAACAGATGCTGCAAATGGTATGAATTTTTGGTAATTATGTTTTTTATCCATTTTTGATAAAATTGGATTAAATTTTATTCTTGAATTTTCTTCATATGATGTTTGAAGAGTTTTTGCTGGATCTTGTTGTTTCTGATTTAGCCATGTTCTAAGTCCTTTTTTTGTATGTCCTGTTCTTGTCATAACATTTGCAATACCTTGATAATCTGAATCTTTATTTATAGTTAATATTGTTTTTGCCTTCTTACGATCTTTTAATGTGGTATATACATAATCATCACTTCTATAACGGTCAAAAAATGCACTCATAGGCTGTTTCCTCACATGAGGGATATTTATTTCTGTTCGTTCAACTGGAAAATCACCAAGAATTGTCTTAGGATTTTTTAGTTGTTTTACTGTGAAAAAAGAACTTACTGGTTCATTTCTTTCTGTTACCTTTATTGTATTTGCTGCATAATGTGTAGCTTGATC
>Ga0209047_1000774_pt1 | contig 26367 bp, 25 predicted proteins | sample SaaInlV_165m_DNA_3_FD_184681 | JGI IMG/M metagenome (GOLD analysis project Ga0209047, IMG submission 184681) | Marine microbial communities from expanding oxygen minimum zones in the Saanich Inlet - Saanich Inlet SI037_S3LV_120m_DNA (SPAdes)... | ecosystem: Environmental > Aquatic > Marine >...
GTTCTCCACCAGGAGGAGGTGCAGGTTCTTCACCATCAGGAGGAGACATATCTCCACCAGGAGGAGTTCCTTCCCCACCAGGAGGAGATACTTGAGAACAAGTAGGATCAGCGGGGTTTTCATCGCAGTACTCTCCGGCAAATTCTACGAAATTGTCTGTTTGGTTTTGAAATTCTTCAGCCTTTTCTGCATCTCCCCAGAATCCTCCAGGGTTAGGAGGCGTCCCAGGAATAACACTTCCTTCAGGAGGAGTTCCAAAAGCATCACCCGGTACATTTTGTTGCGTAAAACACAGAGGGTCTTGAGGGTTATCTACACAAAGTGTATCTACGTCTTCCGGACTAAATGCTTCAAATTCGACGATATCTTCACCTCCACCTGAAAACAATCCTGTTTCCGTTGGATTAAAATTTGGTTGACATTCTGGTTGGCTAACATTTATAGCATCATCACAATTAATTACTAAATAGTCATTGTGATTACCGTATCTTTGAGAAGCTAAATCATCAGCTCCTTCTATTGCGTTATAAAAAACACCTTGTTGTGTGAGGTCAACAAATGAGTCATCGCTGAACATATTCCCTAGGAACTCTCCAGTGTCTAAACTTCCTTCTCCGTAATAATCTCTAAAACATTCGGGATGGTTAGGATCTTGAATACAAAATTGAGGTTTTTCTCCAGATTGAGCGTTTGGTTCGGGTGCAGCATATTGAGCTAGTAAAGCACCGGTTAAAGGACTCTGTAAACCATTAGATTGTCCAAACTCAGTGTCACATTCTGGTGCATCTGAATTTTGACCACAATATGCCGGAGCTATATATTCACCCTCAGAAAAGATATCAGAAGCTTTATAGTTTTCTCCACACTCAACAGCATCTGGATTTTCTTGACAGAATTCTGGTGGTGGTCCAGTTAGTTGTTGAGGTCCACCATAAATATCAAACATGTCATTTCTATCTAAAGCAAGACCTGTTGCATCTCCAACATGTTCATGGAAAAAGTCTCCATCACCACTGCACATGGGATCATCTGGGTAAAGACCACAATCTACAGGCTCCCAATCATTACCTAAAACATTTTCATCATATACATGAAAAAAGGTGTACACAGCCTGGGCATTTCCACCCATACATTCTGGAGAGTCTGGGCTATCTGCACAAAATGAATCTTTTTCAGGTTCACCTCCAAAAAACATCTTTCCAGCTTCAGGACCGCCTTCTATACAGCCATCAGGATTAGCTTCGCAGTATGCCCCTCCTTCTTCAAAAGCATCACCAACGAATTCTGGACCATTTGCACATTCAGGTAACCATGTTTGTTCAGTACAGTATTCTGGTTTTATATTGTTTTCTGTAAAAGTATATTCAAAACCCATTCCCTGAACCATATCTTCAACAAAATGATTTCCAGCAAATGCCTGCGCTAAAAATTCTGGAGGTGGAGAGCCAGCAGCACACTCTGTATCGTTTGGGTTATCTGCACAAAAAGTTCCCTCAGCAAATTCATCTTGACCAGCATTAACAAACATATTCGCTGCAGCTAATGCCATAGCACTTGCAACATCTCCTGTTTCGGCCAATTCATTAACAGCATTGGTGTCGGCAGAGATAAATTGCATCATTCCATGTAGTGCTCTAAAGCCACCATTTTCATTATGATCAAAACCTAAACCCTGAAGAGCATCATTTTCATGGACTGAAGCTGCCTCTGAGAAAGTATCAATAAATTCTGTCATAGGAGGAAGTTCTTGTGCAATACCATCAACAGGTGCTTCCTGCCAGTTTGCATTTATAAACTCTTGGACCACTTCTTCGGGAACCGCTATTTCTGCAACAGCTTCAGTCAGCACTTGAACAGATTCAGTAATATCTCCTGGGGCACCAGCTGCTACCAGTAATGTTTGCGCTAATTCCATTCTGTTGGTATCACCCTCAGTAAATACAGCATTTGCAGCAACATCTGCAGTTAAATCTTTAGTACCATCTGCTAAATTTTCTTGAGTTTCAACTTTACAGGTATAACTACAAACACCCTCCATGTTGGAAACAAATTCATCAACTATCAATGCTACTGAAGAGGAATCTTCTTCTATCCATCCAGATCCGCCAGTGGTCCCACTTCCAAGTTCTGTACCAGCAGTTTGAGAGACAGCAACGAGTACAGGGTTTCCATCATTATCAGGTAATAGCTCACTAAATACAGCATCATCACTTTCTTCACCACCTTCTAACACAGTGCTTGTGGCAGAAAAAGTGGATACGTCGTATGCAAAAACCCCTTCAGTTCCATGAACGGAGAGTTCTGCTGTAGGAGTTACAATCTTTGCTAGTGAGGCATTAAGACCTTCACTGAATATGTCATAGGCAATGCTTCCAGAAATAACATCCACAGTTAAGACTCTTGCTCCCGCTTCTTCGTCGTAATTAAAACTTCTTATGTTTACTACTGAATTTCCTCCCATTAACAATGAAGATCCATCCTCGAATGTCATTTGGGCTGTTCCGTTATCAGCCGTTCGAACTTTTACGCCCATATCAAGACTTACAATTTCTGTAAGAACCTCCCAGTCTTCCGAAGTACTAGTTAGGATTCCTGTTGCCCCAATAAGAGGTTTAAGTAAAATTGGTGGAACAACGAGATCAGTTTCATCAAAAACTTCAACTTTACTTGGAGCAAATGTAGTGGTTGTACTGGTGGTAGTTGTTTCTTCTGGAACTGGTGTCGACTCTGTATCTCCGCCACACATTGAGACTATCATCGACATAATAGTCATACTTACAATGACTTTTTTTCTTCTTATAATTCTTAGTGTATATTGGATGCAATTAGATTGTCTTTGATTTTCTATTTAATTACAAATAACCATAAAGATAAGTAAAATAGTCGGATGGACACTGAAAATATCGTCAAAACATTATCTGAGTTAGTAGAAATAAAATCAATAAGTTCAGATAAAAACCATGGTTCAGATGTGTTGAAATCTGCTGAGTACGTAAAAGATTTGTTTTCAAGTTTAGGTCTAAATACGAAAATAGCAACTTCAGGTGAAAGTCGACCAGCGGTTCTAGCTCAGACAGAGTATGACCCAAAGAAAAAAACAGTTTTACTCTATGCCCACCATGATGTTCAACCAGTCGGTGATATTGATAAATGGAAGACAGAACCATTCACCCCACAAATTATTGATGGAAGATTATACGGTAGAGGCTCTGGAGATAATAAAGCTGGTGTCGTAACGCATTATGAAGTGGTGAAAGCATTAAAGGAAGACCTACCAGTGAATATAAAGGTATTTATTGAAGGAGAAGAAGAAATAGGATCTCCATGTATGGCTGAGTTTTTAGACGAGTATCAAGATGATTTAGAAGCGGATGTGATAGTTATTGCAGATTCAGGAAATATTAAAATAGCTACACCAACAGTGACTACCTCTCTAAGAGGACTGGTAGATGGATTTATTGTTGTAGAACAACCAATGCGAGCAGTTCATTCTGGTCTTGGTGGAGGTGTAGTACCAGATGCTTTTATGGTACTTAGTAAAATAATTGCTTCATTTCACAATGAAAAAGGTGAGCTGCAAATTGAGGGGTTAACCCCAAGCGATATGGAAGTATTAGAACTTGAAGAAAAAGACATAAAGGAAATCTTTGGCTCCAAGGATATTAATTTATTTGAACTAGATAGTATCTCCAAGAGATTGTGGCTTGAGCCAGCTTTAAGCATCTTAGCTATTGATGCGCCTTCAACCGATGAAGCCGTTAATTTACTTATTCCAAATGCCAAAGCTAAGGTAAGTTTGCGATTACCACCTACTGAAAATCCTGAACATGCAATGAAAATGCTTGAAGAACATATTATGAAAAATATTCCATGGGGTGCAAAGGTGAGTTTTGAACCTGAAGCAATGGGATCAGGCATTGTTGCAGACCCTAATAAAGAATTTACTAAAACATTAGTTAAAAACTTTGAAGAGGTGTGGGAGAACAATGCTGCGTATATGGGTGTAGGAGGATCAATACCTTTTGCTAATGACTTTGTAGAGAAGTTCCCTAATGCAGAGTTGGTTCTTGTCGGAGCAGCGGATGAAGAAATGGGTAACGCCCATGCTCCGAATGAAAGTGTTCAAATTGAAGATATTGAAAATCTTATCAAAAGTTTAATAAAGACTTTAAAAGATTTTTCTTAACTCTTTAGAGCTTCTCTCATTAACGGGATTGCCTCCAAAGCCTTTTTACCTTTATCTGTTATTTTATATTCAACATGAGGAGGAATGGATTTAAAATCTTTTCTTGTTGCAAGTTTATTTTCAGTAAGCTGTTTTAACGTTTCTATTAGCATTTTTTCTGAAATCTCAGGGATTTCTCTCTTGATAGCACTAAATCTCTTAGATTCTTCTAACTTTGATAATACAAGTAGTGGCCATTTCCCACCTAATACTTTCAAAACAGCCCTTATCGGACAATCAGTTTTATACTCAATTCCCATTTTCAAATTATACACGAACCTAAGGGTATGTGTACTATAAATTATATACTATAAAAAAAGTATGTACTATATTTAAAATAGGTATATGATATCAAAGTAATATATATAGGGAGAAAATAATGAATTGGAATTCAATTTTAAGATGGGTCCACTTGTTTTTCGGCGTATCAATAAATGGCTACTTTTTTTACACAGTAGTTCTTGGAAACACAGCAACTGAAATGATGGTAAACCTTGTAATGCTTTCAGGTGGTTTAGCATTTTGGACCGGATTAGCAAAATGGCAACTACCAAGAATAAGAAAATGGAGAAAGAAGGTAAACAGTGCCTAAAGAATGTAAGTGTGGAAGAAGTGAAACAGGTTTTTGCCAAGGATTTCATAGCAAAACTGAAGAAGAGTGGGAAAAGATTAAACAAAAAAGTTAGAGAATAATTTTTTTACAAGCTAGAACTTTTAATTTATAGAGTTTTAGCTTGTAGATTATTAAAAAAAGAAAGCAATACAATAAAAATACATATGGAAATAGGTATCGATTCATTCGCAAAAAAAACTCAGACAAATGAAGGTGGTACTGTTCAGGACGATGCCCGTGCTATGTCTGAGCTAATTGAGAGAATAGTCCATGCAGATAAAGTAGGTTTAGATGTTTTTGGAATTGGAGAGCATCACAGGGAAGAGTTTTTAGATTCCGCAGCACATAATATTCTTTCAGCAGCTGCAGCCCGTACTAAAAATATTCGTTTAACAAGCGCTGTTGCAGTTATTAGTGCAATGGACCCGGTAAGACTATTTCAAAATTATGCCACATTAGATTTAATTTCTAATGGAAGAGCAGAGATCGTTGCTGGAAGAGGTTCCTTTACTGAAGCCTATCCACTGTTTGGTCTAGATTTTAAGGATTACGACGATCTTTATGCAGAAAAACTTGATTTATTGTTAAAAATTAGAGATGAAGAGTCGATAACTTGGTCTGGTCGATTTAGACCACCTCTTAATAATCAAGCTGTTTATCCACGTCCTCTACAAAAAAAACTTCCAGTCTGGGTTGGAGTTGGAGGAACTCCCGCATCGTTTGTCAGAGCCGGAGCTTTAGGACTCCCCCTAATGGTCGCTGTTATTGGTGGAGAAACTCATAGGTTTAAACCACTAATAGATTTATATTACGAAGCAGCAGAACGAGCTGGACAAGATAAATCAAATTTAAAAGTTGGACTTCACTCTATTGGTTTTGTAGCTAACTCAAAAGAAGAAGCTGTCGAAAAATACTATCCGGGTTATAAAATATGGTTTAATCAAATTGGTCAAGAGCGAGGTTGGCCACCAGTTACAATGGAAAGATTTCAACATCAAATTGATGACTTGGGAGCTTATGCCGTAGGTGGACCAGAAGAGGTTGCAGAAAAATTAGTTCGCCATAGTAAAGCCTTAGGTGGGGTTTCAAGGTTTACTTTTCAAATAGATAATGCAGGGCTAACTCACGAAGACTTGATTGAAACCTATACACTTATTGGAGAAAAAGTTAAACCATTAGTTTTGGAGAAAATAAAAAATTAGCTAATTAAATACTTTGGAAGTTCTATATGTTTTGAGTTCTCAGGATCAACTATTGGATTACCAAAAAAATTTTCGACAGGAACTACACCAGACCAAATTGGTAAGTTTTTATCAGATTCTTCTTCGTTTGGCATACCTGTTCTATTTTTTAATGAAAATTCTTCAATCGTAAATTTAAGCATAGCTGTTTGTAACCATTCTTGTTTTGTTGGTTTTCTTGCATCATTAAACCTTCCAACAAAAAATCTATCAACCATATTTTCAAAAGCTTCATACATAAGTTCTTCTTTCACAATCCTCTCAGTCTTGCCAAAGATAACAGCAGATTGATAATTCATAGAAGAGTTAAATAAACTTTTTGCTAATACAATTCCACGCACATCAGTTGCTGCCAAAGTTACATTATTGCAATTAGATAGTTGTTTAGTAATTCTTGACCCTACAGCTGCATGTAAATAAATATCTTCCCCGACAACTGCGTGAAGCATAGGGATAGAAAAGACAGTTTCTTTCTGCAAAAAAGAAACTGTAACAAAAAAAGTATTATTTAAAAAAGTAAAGAGCTCTTGTTTATCATAGGAAGCTCTTTCTTTTTTTCTTTTGACTTCTGACTTCTTCACAACAGAATCGTAATAAAATAAAATAATAATGGAGATTATTTCTAGACAAATCATTGATGAATCAATTTATTTAGCAACAGATTTATTGAAACTTATACACTTATTGGAGAAAAGGTTAAACCTTTAGTTTTAGAGAGACTGTATTAAAGTTAACTCAAAATTTACCAAAATTCGCACATCCCATTATTTAATTCTGTAAAATAATCTTGTAGTTTGTTGATTTCCCTGTTGGAAAAATGTAACGAAAGGAAAATTATGGATACATTTATGGATGAAATAAAAAATATAAAAATGCTTACAAGAGTCGTAGCCGTTGGGGTTTTAATTAACTTCGCAATTATTGCATTATTGCAAGGGCCGGATGTTGTAGGTTTTGATCCAACTTATGGGACGATTACATCAATCCTCAACTTTGTGATAGCATTTTGTACCACAGGAGTGCTCATGGGTATCTATGTTGTATTTGATGTTAAAAAGACATTTGACCTTGCTCATATGCACAGTGTATTATTTGTTGCTGTTTGTGTTCAGATGATTTTTGCCTTAGGATCAGTTTTTACATATAACAGTGTGTTTGAAACTGTTCTAACTGCAAGTCAAGTTGGTGCCATTGGAGGATCAATTACTAATACTATATTCTTCCTTTATGGAATGTATGCATACTTATTGGTAACAAGAGATCACAACAATTTATTGAGTAGCAGAACTCAAACTGTTGGCAAGATTTTTGCAGGTATTATTGTTCCAGTGCAAGCCTTAACTTTATTTGGTTTAATACCAGCAGCAGTTTTTGCACCCCTCTTTGTTCTTGGTGGAGTTGTCTTATATCCTTTACTTATGATTGGCATAGGGGATGCAATAGGAAACTACCAGCAAACATAGGGATAAATCATTTCCACAAGATAGGAACATACAAAACTCAATAGAATAGAGTTATATGCCTAGCCAAAGAAGATATGATATTGATGCATTGCGATCTATAGCAATGTTTCTACTTATTTTTTATCATCTTGGAATATCTTTTACTTCTATTGCTCCATATATCGCATTTGTTCAAAACAAACGAGTCACAGATAGTTTATGGATTATTCTCAGCTTTCTGAACACCTGGAGAATTCCCCTTGTTTTTTTGATAGCTGGAATTGCCCTCCGTTTATCTTTTCAAAAAAGAGGTAAATCTCAAATCTTAAAAGAAAGATTAAAAATGTTGGGGCTTCCTTATATTTTTGGATCGCTTACCTTTGGAGCTGCCTCTGTCGCAATAGCTGCAACTTATTATGAGGGGTGGTCGGATGAATATCTTTGGATAGGCATGTATACAATTTTTGATGGCATTCATCTATGGTTTTTAAAGAATATTCTTTTTTACTGCTTGGTGCTTATTCCTTTACTGAATCTAATTTCAAATAAAGATTCAAAAGTAAATATTATTTCAAAGCTTTTAGACAAACCTGCTGGGGTATTTGTGTTTTCTATCCCAGTAATTTTAGAGGGACATTTGTTCAACAATATAGACTATGCTTCATATGCAAATACCAGTCATGGTTTTGTCTTAGGATTTATATGGTTTTTTATGGGTATTGTCCTTGTTTCTCAGGGTGATAGTTTCTGGAATTCAAATAAAAGAAATTGGAAAATACATCTATTTTTAGGATTTAGTTTGTATTTTTATAGATTAATAAATAGTTTTGAAAGTGGCCTAGCTCTTGATAATCGCTTAATTGCATTTGAGTCATTTAATTTTATATTCGCAATGCTCGGGTTGGGCGCGACCTATTTAAATACAAATTCACCTCAGCTCACTTACTACAAGACAGCTGTTTATCCGGTTTACATCGTACACCTACCCGTCCAGATGGCATTAATGTCTTACTTTGCAGGCGTAAATATCCATCCAATTATTAAATTCCCTCTGGTTCTATTCTTAATAGTTTTTTTAAGTTTGACGATTTACCATGCCATTAAAAATATAAAATTTCTGAGACCACTTTTTGGACTTAGAAATAAATAGAGAGCTATTTATGAATAACAGAATCTTGATGAGGATAATCATAACTGCAATATTCATTATTTACTTATTTGTATCCGATGGTTATCTGGCAAGAAGACTCGTTCAGCTACCTGAGCTACTATTAAATAATTTTTAACCTATGGTTGTCCTATGAAATTAACTGATTTTTCAACTGTGCAGTACATTAACCTAATTACCTACAGGCGAGACAATACTCCAGTATCGACAGCTGTTTGGGTTGTTGGGATCGAGGATGCCTTATATGTGACGACAGGTAAGGTCTCTGGAAAAGTTAAGCGAATTAAAAATAATGGGAAAGCAACGATTCACGAAACTAATCAGTCAGGCTCACAAAAACTTTCAGAGGACTTAGACCTCCATGCAACAATTGTTGAAGACCGAGTAGAGAAGCAGGACGGTATAAAAGCAATAACTAAGAAATATGGCCTTATGGCAAAGATGATGATGCGAGGACCTGATGAAGGTAGAGCTATCATTAAGCTGACCAACTCTAAATAACACTAATTTCACAAGAATAATTTATTTGTGAAAAAAAATTCACAAACTTTATTTATTGTGAAGTTATTTAATCAAATTTATAAAAAGTGAAGATGCAAGCAATAAGCATCCAAAAAGTCCAAAATATGCAGTTATTACAGGGTAAAGTCTTCTAGATTCTTTAATTTTGATAACAGAATAGTTTGTAATGGAGTAATACAAGAGAACAAAGAAAGAGCTTAGTTTTATTGCTTCAACTACATCAAAATATAATATTCCAACCACCACAACAATAGAGACAAGAATATCTGCAATATAAGCTGAGTTATATTTACTGTGGATACTACTAAGAGAGTTTGGTAGATAGTTATCTCTAGACATGGCAACAACCACTCTGCTTATCCCCGGTATGAGTGCCAGCAGCACGGAAGCTGTTGCAATTGTTGAGGCTATAGAAATTAGAAAAGAAAAATTGGAAAATCTTGATATATCAAAAGCAACTTTAAGTGGAGTTAAAGAGTTTTGAATTATGTCCGGATTAATAATTCCCAATGTGGCATAAGTAGTTAAGAAGTATATTGATACGGTTATACCAAGACCTGTAAGAATTGCTTTTGGAATAATTGTTTCTGGATTCTCGACTTCTTCTCCAAATGTTGCCAAACGAGAATAGCCAGTAAATGCAAAAAACCAAATACTACTGCTTAAAAGTAGTGACTCTACTGTTAATCCTTTCGTGATAGGAATAGCAAAATCAAAATTATCTGAAGAAACTACAGAAAAAATGTAGAACAGAAGAATACCCAATACAGAATAGACAAACCATTTTGCAACAGAGGCAGTCTTCGATGCACCAAAATAGCTAACAGCACCAATAATAAAAACTAAGGCTATACCGGCAATCTTATGTGATGAGGGATACAAATAATGTCCAAAAGTTAAAGCTATAGCAATAGAGCTGATAATTTTTCCAACGATAAAAGTTGTACCGGCAATAAGTGAGCTAGAATTTCCTAAAACTTTTCTGGCATATATATATGTACCACCTGTTTCGGGATAGAGTCTTGCGAGCTGAGCCGAAGAGCTAGCATTTGAAAATGCTAAAATACTAGCAATTAATAACCCAAACAATAAAGAATAAGAGGAAATAGTTGCTGCAGGTGCAATATTTATAAATAAACCTGCACCAATCATTGAACTCAGCCCCAAAAAGATTGAGTTTTGTAAAGTCAAAGTTCTTTTAAAGTTTTTCATCTTAGTTATTTGTATTACCATCTAATAATATAGAAAATATAAAAATGTTTGATAAATTAGCACCCGTACCAATAAAAAACTCAAAACATAGAAACTTAATGATTTTTTCTATGAGCTGGTTCCTTATAGGAACATGGGTTGATGCAAGCGCTCATAGTTACCTCAATGGAGATTTAGAATCTTTTTTTACACCATGGCATGCTGTGTTATATTCCGGATATGCATTTTCTGTACTTTCCACAATGTATATTAAAAATTCAATAAAAGATTACAGAATAGACATTGGTGTTTTGGGTGCAGTTATTTTTGGAATTGGTGGTGGACTCGATTTGCTCTGGCATACCTTTCTTGGAATAGAGCAGGGAGTTGAGCCATTAGTGTCTCCATCTCACCTAATGCTTTTCCTCGGTGCTTTTTTAATGTTGGCCTACGTATTTGCTTCTAGACCAAATAAAGAAAGCCTAGATACTCCTGCTGTAATTACAGTCGGTGCTGCTTTTAGTTTGATTACATTTATTACTCAGTTTCTACACCCTTACTTGAATGTTGGAGAATTTTTTTGGTACGGGATTGAAGAACTTGCAGCAGGTTCATTATTTTTCCAGGCGTTACTAGCAAGTATGATATTTGTCTTCATCATTAGATTTAAACCTACTAAAAACCAAATATTCATAATGTACACCGTGTCATTTTTGTACCTATCTTTTCACTCTGTGCTTGGCGATCAAGAACTCTTGGTTGCAAAACTATTTTGGGGAGTATTATTTGGTTATTTAGGTTCTCAAATCACTAATTGGTATTACAACACAGAAAGTAAACAAAAAATGCAAATAGCTACTTCTCTAGTTGCAGGCTCCTATGGTCTCCTTTTTGTTCTTTATCTATTTGCTGCAAGTATTTACTTTGAGCAGGAGATGGTTTGGAGATTCTATGGCTTAGGAGGACTTGTTACTGTTCCACTTCTTTTTGGTTATATGATTGGTGGTTTAGGTGTTAGTCCTGTTACTAAGGAAATTATTAATAATTAAACTAGTAAGTTTTCAGTTCGTCGCCATCCATAAAAGATACATTATTGAATTCTTTTAATCTGAAGAAATGACCTGATGAAATTTTTGTAGATTTTAAAATTGTATGACCCGCATGTCTTGGTAGAAACTGTCTCCACGTCCATGGATACAAAGGCATATTTAAAAAATAAGAAATAAGTACAGACATTGTTCCCGCATGAGAGATAATCATGAGCTTTTCTGTCTCATTATCATCAAGATTAAAAAGTCTGTCATATTTGTTATCAATACTGACTATTCCAAGCTCTGAAAGATTTTCACCAAGTTTTGTAATTATATTTTCACTAAAAGTTTTCATATATTCACCATGATTAGTGACCAACCATTCCTCAAAAGACTTACTATTACGCTTAATGAAAAATTCTTCAATCTCTTTATTTGACTTACCGATAAGGTCTACTTCTTCACTATCTCGCATTTCCTGTAGCCAGTCGTGAACAATAATATCTTTAGATACTCCAGCTTCTTTGAACGGTGCAAGAGTTTGTTGGGCACGTAAAAGTGGCGATACCCATATTTTACCTACTTCTCCCTTAGTAAAAATACTAGAAGATAGTAATGCTTGCCTAGTTCCTTTTTCAGTTAAACCGGGATCAAGATTATATTGATCATTTTTTAACCACTCTGGTTGCCCATGTCTTATAAGTACAATTTCCATTACAAAAACAATAGCCAAATTGAGTTATTCTAATAGGAAAAGAAATAAAATAATGAACAGAAAACTTTATAGATCACCAAAGAAGATGCTGCCAATACTTCTTACTGGCTTCTCTCTTTCATATGTATCTATTGACAATATTTTTAATGGCCCTTTTAGGAATTTTTTAAAAAACTATATTTCACTGAATGAATTTGGGTCAAACATTCGTGAGGAAGTTTTATACTATCTCATTTTACTTGTCGGGGGTTTCCAACTCTTTACTGCTGTACAAAGTATTTTTCAGCCAGTCCTTGAAATATCAGAACACAAAATAGCAATGAGAACTTCTGAAAAACTTCTTACAGTTGTTAAAGACATACAAGACCTACAGGCAGCAGTTCTGCATGAAGACTTTGTAAAATTTACGTTTAATGATGAGACCTATTCTGTATTTGTCGAAAACATAGAGGCAGACGAGTTAGAGAGCCTATTAAATGAATTAAATGTCTAAAATGTTCGCGAAAAATAGATTAATGATTTTCTTGCCAAACTGACCATTATTAGGTAAATTTATTAAACACTAAAGAAAAAGAAGTCGCAAGACCGAAAATGAAATAGTGTAGAAAATCCCGGAGGGTCGCAAGATCAACTGGGATTTTTGCTTTTAGTTAAAGTTTTTCTCAAACAGATAATTATCTATCCACTCACCATGAAGTTGACCAATCTTCTTTCTAATGCCAACTTCTCTAAAACCATGTTTTTCAAAAAAAGCTTTTGAAGGTATATTCTGAGTAAACATTTGTGCTTGTAAAGTCCAATATCCAGTTTTAAGTGCGGAACGCTCAAGTGTCTCGTAAAGAGTTTTACCAACTAGTTGCTTTTGGTGTACAGGATGTACATAAATTGAAATTTCACCCACTCCTTCATAGGCACATCTGGATGAAACTTTGGCTAATGTTGCCCAACCTAGAATTTCCGAATCTTTGATGCAAACAAATCCATTCTCTTTATCAATTTTATTTATCCATGTTTCAAATTCAATCGGAGGAGAGGTCTCGAAAGTTGCAACACCAGTATCAATTCCGAGCTGATAGATTTCTCTTACCCTAGACCAGTCCGCCTTTGTAATTTTCCTTACTTCCATAAGTAAATTTTATTCATATAACTTGGAATTTATAAGTTTTATGCATAAAAGTTCGCGAAAAAAACAAGATCAATTTTCTTGCCAAACTACTCATTATTAGGTAAATTTATAAAACACTAAAGAAAAAGAAGTCGCAAGACCGAAAATGATTTAGTCAGAAAATCCCGGAGGGTCGCAAGATCAACTGGGATTTTTGCTTTCTGGAGTTAATTTATTTAAAGTTGTAAATATATGATGATTAAGCCCCCTTTAGATAAAGGAAACCCTTTCTTTGGTCACTCTATAAAATTTAATAACAATGCTCTGTCATTGGTCAAAAACCTTCAGGAAAAATATGGAGACATTTTTGAGATTTCTATTTTGCACAAAAGAGTAACTATGTTTATGACCCCTAGTGCGACTAAACATATTTTCTTAGATGCTGAAGATAATTTTTCATCTAAACATGGTTGGGAGTTTTCTTTAGGAAAAACATTCGAAAATGGTTTGATGTTAAGAGATTTTGATGACCATAGGTTTCATCGTGGTTTGCTCCAAGACGCCTTTAGAAGAGATGCTCTGGCTAATTATTTAGAGATTGTACAACCCCTACTCGATACATGGATTGAAGAGCTTCAAGAAAGTAAATCAATTAATCTGTATTCAACTATGAAGGAGTTGATGTTCAAAATCTCACTTCAATTATTTTTTGATGAAGTTGATACCTCTCGACAAAAAGAATTAGAGAAATTGTTCACAGATGCAATAAAATCTGCAACTTCTGTAGTTAGAGTCCCACTACCTTTTACAAAATTAAGAAGAGGCCTTAAAGCGAGACAGTCTTTGCTGAAGTATTTCGAAAACAAGGCTAAAAATGTAAATACTGAGTCAAATACATTGTTTGCTGAATTAGTTAAAACAAATAAACATGAGGCAGGCTTAAGTAATTATGAGATTGCAGAGCATATGATATTTTTACTTCTTGCTGCACATGACACCACAACAAGTACATTGACTACTGCTATTCACCACCTCTCAACAGATAAAGCTTTTTATGAAGAGTTGAGAGAGGAAGCAAAAGGGATGTCACTTACTGATACTTCAGATTTAAAAAATGGTATCAAGGGTGAATCTTTATTCTCAGAGACTATGCGAATGTATCCTCCTGTCCCTTTCTCTTTGCGGTACGTCATGAGAGATACCGTTGTTGACAACTATGAATTAGATGCAGGAACTTATGTAGCTATTGGTCCGTTGGTTTTGCACAATGATGAGCGATATTTTGCTAATCCTCAAGAGTGTGATCCAAGGAGATTTTTAAATATAGATGAACCAAATGAGGCTTATTATCCATTTTCTGGAGGAGCACATACATGTATCGGAAAATTTTTTGCTAGTTATTTATTTAAGAATGTCATATATAAGTTAGTTTCTAATATTGAGGAGATTTCATCCACTGAGCCGTTAATAATTAATCCAGCACCCATCCCTTTTCCTAAAAAAGACGTAACAATACACATTAGTAATTAAATTTACAGAAAAATACAAATGACTCCCCCGTGGCTGTAATTTTTGGTTTATTATGCCCTGTTTTAAGTGGTTCAAGGCACAAAAGGAAGTCTTAGTAATAAGTCTACTGATTATTTATTAAATATTTATATTTCATTAAATTTTCGTATAATAGAATATATATGAAAAAGTCAATAAATATAGGGTTAATACTCTTTCTACTCTTTCAAGCCTGTTCTAGTCCAGAAAATACTTCAGAAATTATAGAAAATCCGCTTCCCACAGACCCTTCAGATTTGGAAAATATGCCTTCTCCACCTCCTCCCGGAGAGGAAAATTTTCCAGAGAATGATAAAAAACAAGAAAATCCTCCACAACCTCAAGGAGGAGACAATCCACCACCACCTCAAGAAGGAGACAATCCGCCACCACCTCAAAATGGTGGTGTTGATATAGAAAAAGCTGTAGAAATCTTACAAGAAGCAGAAGATGAGGTTTTAGAGTGCATCTCTAAGTCATTGCCAACAGAGATTTATCAAAATATAGTCACTGATTTAAACCCAGATAGTTTTGAGTCAGGAATCGTGATTGCATGTTTTGAAGATCCAAGTAGTTCAAACAATGTAGCTCAACCACCTGCAGGAGGAGGCGATAATAATGGTGACGAGGCAACACCTCCCTCAGGGAACTCTAAACAAGATCGTGATGAAGAAAAAAACACGGGTTCATGGTATGACTTGAGTATTTATGAATACTCTCCAAGTTACTCAGTTGCTACCTCAAATGGAAAAACTGGCTATGGGTTAAATGAAACAGGAGACATTCTACTTTCCGGGTATGGGTTTGATAATGCAGGAGGTGCTAACAAGTTAAATCACCCTGTCTCAATTTCAGCAAATTATGGAAAGTTAGCCGTTACTGACAGATTCAACAATAGAGTATTAATCTGGAACACTATTCCATCATCAAACACACCACCAGATTTAGTTTTAGGACAAGCAAATTTTACAACACATAATTCTGGAACCGGTTTAAACAATATGGATTTTCCTGGTCAAGTAATTATTACTCCCGATGGAAAAGTACTAGTAGCGGATTCAGATAATAATAGAGTCCTTGTTTGGACATCTTTTCCTGCATCTTCCGGCCAGTCTGCCGATTATGCACTCCCAATTACTAACTATGTAAATTTTGGTGACTCGTGGCCTTGGGGTGTTTGGTCAGATGGCACGAAAGTTGTTGTTACAGCAACTGTTGCAAAAGCAGTTTTATTTTGGAACACTTTTCCAGGTCCATCCACATCGCCAGATGTTGTTTTAACATCGAGTCAAGTTGGTACTCCTAGGTCTATTCTTTCAGATGGTAACTATGTAATGCTTGGTGATGAAAATGCAAATGGTCCATGTATAGGGTCAAACGGAACTCGCTCAACCCATGTTTGGACTTCATGGCCAACATCTTCAAGAGACCCAGATGCCTGTATAGACAACTGGCTCGCAGGAACTATTCATGATTCAAAAATTTATGGTATTGCTGCAGGTGGAGAGACTATGTATTTTTACGATGAACTTTATACCAGTACGCAAGAGTTACAGGTAAATGTAAAAATAGCTAATCCAGGAGAAGGCCATAGATGGGCTGGCGGAGATGATGGAGGAGCAACAGTCGTAGACGGTAAATTATTTGTTGCTGAATATAATGGAAACCGAATATCTGTTTTTGATACAATTCCTACTTCTCCAACAGAAAAACCAGACTGGGCATTGCTGGCTAATGAACCGACAGACTACCCTTTGATAGACGAATTTATTATTCAAAATCCAATAATTGAGTCTAACGGTTCAATGCTTTTTGTCTCATCTGATTTCGATAGATCGCTTTCAATCTGGAAACAGCTTCCTGGAAGTTCTGGTGCTACACCAGATATAGTCATGAGAAGGTTCGATCAACCACCTTGGGACCTTGTTGTTCACGGTAAAGAGATTTATTTAGCAGGTGGTAATAGTGTATTTGGATGGAGCGATATTGAAAATACAATAAACACAGGTAATTACAGTTTTGATTTAAATGAAAAGTCTATTGGCAATATTACTTTTCAAGGTGTTAGAGGAATAGCTTACAACGGCAGTTATTTTGCAGTTGCAGATGCAGGCTCGGATACAATTTATATTTGGGAGGGTGTTCCTGGAAAATCGGACAACCCTACATATTCACTTCCAAATCTTGCAAACTTAGGAAGAATAGACATGAATGATACACATTTAGCAATTGGTTGTTATCCAGGTGGATCAAGTTTCAAAGTGTTAGAACTTTCTTCTCTAAGTGCACCTTCATATCAAATCATACCAGGTCAGGACTGCCCATCAGAAGTGAGCTTTAATGAAAAAGGATTCTTTATTCCAAGCGACGACAAGATTATTGGTTGGAACTCAATTTCAGATGCTTTAGCTGGTAGCTCCCCAACAATGAGCTTTGGAGGAGGTACTGATAAAACCAATATAGGCACAAAGATGGCCTCAGGAATTGGATGGGATGGATATCATTTCTGGGTTGGTGAGTATAAGTTTTCTAATAGGCTTCTAGGCTTTCTGCCTTCAAAATAATTAAATTACTGAAATCGTAATTTTTTCTGAAAAAAGAATTGTATATAATCAAACTAGGTGAAAAAAAATAGCAGATCAGTAACCGCAGTAGTAAGTTTTCTTATAGTTGTTGCCTGTGCTGGTGGAGGTGACAGTTCACAACCTTTGTCAGATCAAAGTACTGAAAATGATAAAGCAACCACCCAAAAAGAAACACAAAGTAGTGTGGAGTCTGAAAATACAGACACTAAAAAAACTTCTTCAGATACAGTGTCAATTGAAGATATCGTTAAAGAATTATTAAACGAATTCCCCCAAGGCATCTTCTTTAATTTACTTGCAAGAGAACAAGTTTGTTTAGTAGATAAAGCAGGAGCTGATGTTATTAGACAAATGGAGAAAGATTTTCTTTCAGGGGGATCAATTAAGGAGCAATACAAAGAGTACTTTAAAGGATGCAATATACCGCCTCCGCCAGACTCTGGTATGTCAGGAGGTCAGCCGGGAAGTGCAGGCAGTAAACCTCCTTTAGGAGAAAGCAACCAACCAGGTCAAGGAAGTCCAATAATTCAGGAAACTACCTTAAGCTCAATGCATCTCTCTTACCTAGGTTCGATAAGAAGTTTAGAAAATAGTCTAGGAAACATTGCCGATCCATCAATAGTAGAAACTAGTGAAGGGATACTCAGGGTATATTTTAAGAATGGCAATGAACCGCAAGCAGGTATAAGTGGGTACGATAACCTAATTCACTCTGCGGTGTCAAGTGACGGCGGAAGAACATGGGTTGTAGAGTCTGGTGTTCGAGTTCCAGTTCGCTCTCCTATTGAAGCCTTAGTATTTGATGGAAAAGTATCTGCATGGGGTTGGGAGCTTTCATCAACAGGAGACTCTTTAGTTAAGTATGAATCCTCAGATGGAGTAAACTTTCAAAAAGTGGATATCCCAAGGTTTGTACAAGCAGACTGTAAGGATAGTGATGGAAACTCTTTTGGACCGTTAGGAGATCCTACAATTACGCAACTCAATGATGGTTCTTGGGTTTTTCATGTTCAAGAGTTAGTGAGTCCTTCAGGTTCCTTCAACAGAAGAGCATGTGTAGCAACTTCAAGTGATGGCCTTACTTGGGGTGTCCAGGTAGATCGTTCTTATGGTGGAGATATAGACGTTACTACAAACCCAGCAATTAAGCTCAATGCAACAGGAGTTGTAGAGTGGATCTGGCCTACATATGATTACATGGAGTACAGAAAAGGACCTGATGGAGTTACTTGGTCTGAAGTAGAGTACCTTCCACCAGGAGGTGACCCTGATTTTCTTGATTTATCTAATGGTCGACAATTGTTGGCATTTGGTAATTTTAGTAGTCGAAAAGGTGGAGTCCTTATTTTCACAGAACGTGTAACGACGAATTACACAATAACCTCACTAAATACTGGACCAACACAAGCTCCAACAAAGAAATGGTTAGTTGAAGGTGCTACTGCTGCAGATATTAAAGTAGTGAATGTCTGCCTTGATTTTGATTTAAGCACAGCTCAGGGTGCAAGTGTAGAAATTAAAAATGTAAACAATGCACTGGAAATTACTGTTGTAGATAATAATGAACAGTTTGCCAATCCACAGTGTGTGTATATCCTGGTTGGTCCAGAACAGGTAATGGGATAATTTCTTTCTTTACAACTTATAATTGCTTTATAATATACCCATGAATATTGGTTCACATATACCTTCAAAAAATGCAGTTGAGGAGATTAAACTCCGCAAAGGTGATACATTCCAAATATTTGTTTCTAGCCCTCAAATGTGGAAAAGTCCAAAACCTCGTGAAGATATTGACGTACTACAAGATTACAAAGGGCCTATATATGTTCACGCCCCATATTTAATCAATGTGGCAACACCAAACAATAAAGTGAGACACCCCAGTAGAAAATTACTCAAAGACACATGTAAAGTAGCAGCTTCATTTGGAGCCAAAGCAGTTATCGTTCACGGAGGTTCTGTCGGTGAAGGTGGAGATATTACAGAGGGATACGACAACTGGAGAAAAGCCATCGAATTTGTGGAAGACACAGGTATGCGAGTATTGGTAGAAAATACTGCTGGAGGAAAAAACTCCGTTGCTCGTTATATGGACTCTATTGAACGACTCTGGGAAGTGATTGGTGATTTGAATGTTGGACTTTGTTTAGATACTTGCCACACATGGGCTGGAGGTATCCCCACAGAGAAAGCAGTAAAAGGATTTAAAAAACTCACTAAACAGATAGACCTCGTTCACTTCAATGATTCTAAAGATGGATTTGAAAGCAGCAGAGATCGACATGAAAATTTAGGCAAAGGAAATATTCCAAAAGCAGAGCTAGAGTATGTTATCAAAAACTGTAAATCAGATATTATTGTTGAAACTCCAGGTGGCGTTGATGCACAGAAAAAAGATATTGCATGGATAAAGCGTCGTCTTAAAAAATGAATTACTTACCCTCTAATCTTTCATTTAAAGATGGAGTCGCCCACATAGGAGAAACTTCATTACTTGATGTTGGTAAAGAATACGGAACACCATTGTACGTGTACGACTGGGAGCACCTCAAAGATAATATTGATCACTTTTCAAATGCTTTTGGTTCGGAAACTCTCTTTCGATACGCTGCAAAAGCATTTATCTGTAAGGCTCTGGTAAAAGAATTACATGAAAAAGGTTGGGGAGTAGATGTTGTCTCTGGTGGAGAAATGGCAACTGTACAAGCGGTCACGGGAAGCTTAGAAAATACATTATTTAACGGTACATATAAAAGGATTGAAGAGATTGAGTTTTTTATGCAAAACGAGGGTGGACATATCTCTATTGATAATCGTTATGAGATACCTATGTTGGAAGCTGCTGCCTCTAAATTAGGTAGACAACAACCAGTTATTATGCGTATCAATTTAGATGTGGGAGCAGAGACACATCCAATGGTGCTGACCACAGGATATGACCAACAGTTTGGTATCTCCATTGGTTTCGCAGAAGAGGCTTTGAAACAGATTTATGATGCACCGTCCTTGTTGTTTTCAGGCATTCATGTCCATATTGGTAGTCAGATAAAAGATCCTGAGCGTTATCAAAAAGCAATGAGTGAGTGTGCAGAGTTTCTCTATAAGCATCGTGCAGCCATTCAAGCCGAAGTCGTCTTTGATGCTGGAGGCGGGTTCTTTTCACCCTATGCAGGTGATGAAGTAGACCATGAATTAAAAGTCTATGCTGATGCTATTCATACTGGAATTCAAGAACATTGGCAGGATAACTACAGGGTTATGATTGAACCTGGAAGAGCATTAGTCAATAATCCTGGAGTTATCCTTTATACTGCTGGTGCGCTTAAAGATGATCGTGGAGAGAAACCCTACATTCTTGTTGATGGTGGAATGTCTGATAATCCAAGGCCAGCAGTGTATGGCAGCGAACACAAACTCTTTAATATCTCCAGTGGAAAAAATGGAGAAGATGCGATGTATGCTGTTTCTGGAAGACACTGTGAAAGTGGCGACTTATTGGTAAAAGAGGCAATGCTGCCAAGCGATACGGAGTCCGGTGATATATTAATGTCAACATCAACTGGTGCATATACTTTTGCTATGGCCAGTAACTACAATAGAGTACCAAAGTCAGGTGTGGTTGCTGTTAGCTCCTCTGGAGTTGTCGAGTTAGTTAATAGACAGAGTTTTCAAGATACGTTTATAAACGATATTTAACTAAGCCCCACTAAAAGCCTCTGTTAAATAATAAACAAGAACAATAAACACTATGACTCTTGCTAAGTCAATGAGGGTTTCTTTAATAGGCTTCCCGTTTAACATAATAAAATTATATTAAAGTGTTACTCTCAACACGTGAAAAAGAAAATTAAATTACTTGTAGCAACACTTTCTTTTTCAACAGTATTTTTTTGTCAATCTGCACCTACCACCTATGACATGACAGGTTATATAGTCGATACAAAGGTAAACAGCAGTGGCGAAGTCACAGTTTTAGTAGATGGTCGCAGTATTGAAACTGAGCAGATGTTAATTAGTGATTATGGATGGGCCCACATTTCTGACAATACAGATATCTATCTCAATGGCAAAAAAGTTGATTCCTATCCCTTTACCATTGATCCATCTGTCGTAGTTTATGTTACCTATGATGGCCTTGTGGCAGAAAGCTACCCAGTTCAAGGTGGCGCAAAAACTATATTTATTGAAGATTAATTAGTATCCAGGTGCTCTTATAAACCTACTAAATCTAATGTCAATTAGATGAAAATAGCAATTATTACAGGCGCAAATTCAGGATTAGGTTACGCAAGCACACAAGCACTACTCAACGAAGGTTACTACATATATATGGCCTGTCGTTCCGAAGAAAAAGCAGTAGAAGCTATTAATTCCTTTGATTTGCAATTCAGAGATAAAGTCGAGTATGTGCATTGTGACCTTTCTTCCTTTGACTCCATACGAGCATGTGCTGATCATATTCTAAAAAATGAAAAACAATTGAATGCTTTAATGCTTAATGCTGGATTGATGGCAACCCCTCCTGGTGAAACTAAAGAGGGTTATGAAATGCAAATTGGAGTCAATGTTCTTGGACACGCCCTACTTGCCGATTTATTACTTCCACTTATTAAAACTACTCCAGATGCTCGCGTTATTTCTTTAAGCAGTGTGGCTAGTAACTCTGGACGACCACTCCAAAAAGAAATGCTAAAACTAACAAAGGAATACCGACCTTGGCAGTCGTACTCTAATTCAAAATTAGGAGATGTATATTACGCTAAAGCGTTAGCTCAATATTTCAGAGAACAAGACATTGATGCTTTATCCATAGCGGCGCATCCGGGAGGTACTGCTTCGCAACTACAAATAAACACTCGCAAGATGGGTGGAGTGGGTATAAGTGGACCTTTTTGGGTATACGTGATGAAATTTTTTGGGATGACAATTCACCAAGGTGCGCTCTCACAATTAATGGGAGTCCTTTCTAATGAGGTAAAAAATGGAGATTACATTGGTCCAAAAGGTTCTGGTTCTGCTTTTAAAGGAAATGCAAAAGTTATAGAAAACTACTCAGTCACTGAAGATAATTTAGAAGATTTTCGTTCCCTAATTAAAAATGAACTTTCGCTTACACATTTATAATATAGATAATTTTGTATCTCGAAAGACGTTAACATACAACTCAAAAAGCATAGAATGTCCTTTGTGAATGAACCATTAATCCTTTCAAAAAAATTAATAATTTTTACAATTATTTATAACCTTATTGAAGGTATCTTTGCCTTGCATTTTGGTGCTGAGAGTAACTCCGTATCACTCCTTAGTTTTGGTTTAGATAGTTTTATTGAAATCTTCGCCTCAATCATTGCCATTTGGGGAATCTCTTCAACTAATAAAAAAGTGCACATAAGGGCAGAAAAGTTAATCGCTTACTCTTTTTTAATACTGATTGTGTTTATCCTTGCGAAATCAATATTTGATTTACTCAATACAAATAAGCCTGAAATATCTTTTTACGGTATTGTTATTGCTTGTATTTCAATTCTTGTTGAGGGACCACTTGGGTACCAAAAACTCAAAATTGGGAGAGAATTGAACAATAAAGTACTTATTGCAGAGGCAAAGGAGACATTATTTTGTTTAAACCTCTCTGTATTAGTACTTATCGGTGTTGGTGTTAATTATTTCTTTGGTTTTTGGTATTTTGATCCAATTGCAGCACTATTTATGATCCCGTGGTTATTTAAAGAATTCAGAGAGCACATAAGTTAATTACTCGAGTGAGATCGAAGGCATTTCAAGAAATTAATAAATAATTTAGTTAGTAGTACCAATGTGTCATACTTAACAAAATGTTTGATGTAGAACTTAAAATAAGAACAGTCCCTCAAGTCGTTGAAGACTCAAAAGATGATCTTTTAAAAGTAATTGATAGTTGGTCGATTTCAAAACTTGAAGGGATGTGGAAAGGCAAAGCTGAGGAATCAGTTGAACTTTCTATTATTTGCGATGTTGATAAATCAAAGGAAGTTGTAAAGATTATCGCCCAAACAGCAAATCAGCATGGTGAAGACTCAATAATGATTGGAAATTCTTTTTTAAAGGTACAAGATATTTAATAAAAATCATAACTCGTGTTGGGTCACATAGAGTTTCCTTCAGAGGTTTACTATTTAACATATCAAAATCGTAACTCAATTATTGTGTTCTTATGAGATTTAAGATAACCGCCCTTGCACTTCTAGCTGAATTTATAGGTACATATGCATTAGTACTATTTGGATGTGGCGCCATCATACTTTCTGAGATAGAAAACTTCCCTTCAGGGCTTATACCTCTAATTTTCGGAGTAACAATAACAATCTTTGTTTATTTATTGGGCAGATTTTCAGGCGCACACTTTAATCCTGCTGTAACAATTGGATTTGTACTTAATAAAGAAATATCAATCAAAGATTCTATAAGCTATATTGCAACCCAAATCTTAGGAGCATGTTTAGCATCTCAGACTCATGAAGTTATATTTGGAAGAACTCATAACTTTGGCGTGACAACCCTTTCAGTTAATACTGGCCAGGGATTTTTTATGGAAGCTCTGTGCACAGCTCTTTTGATGTTTGTTATTTTGCTAGTAACAAGAAAAGAAAATAATATATACGGCGTCGCAATTGGTGGAACAGTCTTCATTTCTGCACTCTTAATTGGAGAATATACGGGAGCTTCCCTTAATCCTGCAAGAAGCTTAGGTCCTGCCTTAATAAGTGGAGATACAAAAGATATCTTATTTTATATAATTGCACCAATCATGGGGAGTATGATTTCTACAAAATTATATCTAACCAAATTAAAGAGTAATTAAGAAGTTTTTAAACAGATACACCAACATACTTATTTAGAAAACTTCCAAACATTTTAAAAGATTCCTTTGCTTCTGGTATTAAGCTCTCCATTTGAAAAACATGCCACAATTCATCCCATTCTTTATACTCATGCAGCACCCCATCTCTTTCAAAGACTTTTTTTAGTGTCCTTGAGTCAGAAAGAAGAAGTTCATCTTCTCCCACATGAATCATTATTGGAGGGCAGTCAGTGAAGTCACCTTTAATAGGACAAATTAAAGGATTATTTTCATCCATATCGGCATCATCAACATAGTAAGTTAAATATGACTCCAGCCCATACTTTAAAAATACCTTTTTGAACGTTGGCCCCAGGACGGGATCTCTTTCACAAGTTTCAAGATTATAAGTGTCACCAGTTGCTGCAGGATCTGCCCATGGTGACATACAAATTACCGCGGAAGGTAAAGCTTGCCCATCTTCTTTAAGTTTCAATAATGTTGCAAGAGCCAAGTTGCCTCCTGCTGAGTCCCCGCCAAAGGCAATTTGATTTGGAGAATATCCATGGTCTTCAATTAGCGATTTATAACTATTACAACCATCAATTAATTGTGATGGGTAAACGTGCTCTGGTGCCAGTCGATAGTCTGGTACATAAATAGTAAAACCAGTTGCTTCAGCTAAGTGGGACATCATTGGAAAATATGACTGTGGATTACCTACAATATACGCTCCACCATGGAAGTAGAGTAATATTTTTTCAGGATCAGAATTTGGAGCAGTTACTTTCCAAGCTTTAATATCACCCAGTTGGACTTCAGAATGATTAACACCGACAGCTTTTTTTGCTAGGCTACCAACGATAAAATTAAAATTAGCTCTTTGTAACGACACCTTTAGGGAGGACAGTTTCGTAGGATTTTGAGAAATTAATCTAATTAAAAAGCCTAAACGTTTAAACCTCTCTTTTGCTTTAATTGCCTCTGAACTTATCAACCATATCCCCTTTAATTACAATATATATGGGTTATGCCAGTGAGTGCAACTTGAATCGGAGATTTATAAACTAGAGGTTTTATTTTGTAATTAGGCCTCTTTTTTGAAAGAAGTCAATTGTATCAAATATGGTCTCTTCAAATGGTCTAGGGTTATGATTCAACTCATCTTTTGCTAACTTACTAGGAATAACTTTATTACCAGTCTGAGCAGTATGGATACTATCCAGGGTAATTATACGTGGTTGCTTAGTAACTAAAGATTTTGCATACTCAAAAGGAATTCCTAAATAAGTAACAAAATCTGGCAAAGTACCAAAAACAACCTTTTTTTCGAGCTGTTTTTCAATTAATTCAGCAATATATAAGTACAAATTATACTCTCCGCCAACTAAATAATTCTGTCCACTTCTTCCATTGTCTACTGCTGATATTGCTGCATCACACAAATCTCGTACATCAATAAAGTTATATCCCCAATTAGGCATGAGTTTTCTTTTTCCATTTGCCATGTCAACCAAAGCCTGCATTGGTATGCCAGGTTTAAAGTCATTAGGACCAACTATTGAAGTTGGATGGATAATGCTTGCATCAAGTCCATTCTGTGCGTACTCTAAAACAATTTTATGACCATCAGCTTTAGAAAGATCATAAGGCATAGCTTTTAGGTCGTCGATAAGTTTCCTGTCTTCATACAGAGGTTCATCTATTGGAAACCTATAAAAAGCATCAACTGAAGAAAAATGAATGAACTTATCTACGCCTGCTTTTATTGAGGCCTCGCAGACATTCTTAGTTCCATCTACATTCACACGTCTTATTAGGCCTGAGTACCGTCTGTCTAAGTTAATCATTGCTGCAGTATGAAAGACAACATCAACATCTTTGAAGACTTCATGAAGAGACTCATAGTCTGTAATATCACCTTTAACTAATTCAACATCAAAACCTTCAAAGGCTCTATGGTCTCCATCAAAATCAATTGTTCGTATTTTATAACCCTTTTCTGTAAGTTTTCTAACCAAGTTAGAACCTACATGTCCCGAACCACCTGTAATAAGTGCAATACTCATTTCGTTCCTTTGTTAATACTTCTCTTATTTTAGATTCAGTTAATATTGAGTGACTATGGAAAGAAAAATATATTTACTCTGGTTTGGAC